>ERZ1643249.3972-NODE-3972-length-12683-cov-4.423820_pt1 | contig 12683 bp, 10 predicted proteins | sample MGYA00579263_ERZ1643249 | MGnify/ENA primary metagenome ERZ1643249 (study PRJEB29033, sample SAMEA4952264) | chicken gut metagenome | biome: Broiler Chicken; feature: Gastrointestinal Tract; material: Caecum | place: Ireland | collected 2018 | study: Broiler...
TGTGGCTTCTACATTTGTACTAGCACCATCAGTATTAGTAATAGTTAATTTTGCTCTCATTAATGCTTCTGTCATTTCAGCAGGAGCTTCGACGCCAATTGCTTGACTATAAACGGTTCCTGGAAGAGCGTCTCCGTCAAACGTTAATGATGAAACCGATGCTCCACCTTGTGTGATAGAGATTGTGACAGGGTCTCCCAAAGTAATATTACCAGCTACATTTGCTGTAGATGTAAAATAAGCTAAGGTGATTCCAATTCCTATTGCTGCTAATAATAAAATACTTAGAGCAATGATTGCTATTGTAGAACCGGATAGTCCACGTTTTGTTTTAGTTTTAGTCTTTGCCATATTATTCTCCTTATATATTTACAAAACTATTTTGTGAAAAGAAAAAAAAATTATTCAAAAAAATTGTTTTAAAATTATTTTTTATATTATGTAAAATTACTATCAATACAGAGTACACAAGAATTTTGGTCATAAAATCTCATATTAATAAAAAAAGAGCATATCTAAATATGCCCTTAGTAGATTGATAAAATTTAAATACTTGTTTTAGTAGAATTAATTTTGGTAGTGTACTTTACGACTTTATGAGAAATCATACTTGTATTAATTAAATTTTCTTCATAATCTGAATAGCCTGTGTTAGATGAATAATTTGATTCGTCACTTTCAGCTGGATATACTGCATCGAACAACATATCAAAATAGGTCTCACCAGTTAAAGGATTCAATATTTTATAATATAAATTGTATCTACCATTGTCTGCTCTATTGTCGCTTTGAATATAGACAGAGTCTCTATCACTATAAGGAATGTAATAATCCGTTGAACCAACTTCTCCTACATAGAATAAGAAATGCACACCATAGCTAGATACACATAAATTTTCAGTGCTAGCAGGAGTAGTATCGCCCTTGATGCCTGCATTGATTAGACGTTCAGCTTCTTCTGTGAAAGCTTCTTCCATAGTGCTGTATCCGTTTGTTCCAACGACATATGGCATTCCAGATACTAATGATGAACTAGCATCTCCTGTATATTTAAACATAAATTTGATGAATTCATTTAGTTTTGTTTCATAATCAGATATTTTTGTTATTTCGTTATATTCAGCTAAAACTTCATTAAAAGTTTTAGTCTCAGTTTCTGAAATTAATCCAGTATTTTCGTCACGAACGGCAATTTTTAAATCAGATAAATATTCCGAAATGATTCTATTATATTCAAATTCATATAAATCAGGATTATCTTTAATTTCAGCATTTTCTTCAAGTGCGGTTAGTGCGTCATCTAGACCATCAACACTAATTAAAGTATGAATAACATAACCAAATTTTGTCCCATCGCTTAAATTAGTAGGGTGATAGTAGATTGTATCAGCAGAAGTGCCTATGTCTTGCAAATCTGTTTTATAAGTTTCTTCATGATTTCTATATTTTAAATAACTGGCTTGTGTTAAATAGTTGTATTCGTCAAGTAAAGCTTGAATACTCAAATTTTCATTTTCTAAAAAGTATGTTTGAATATTGGTTAAATAAATAGATTGGATTTGAGATTCAAAATTTCTTTCAAAATATCTATATATTAAATCTTCTGTATTTTTTGAATATTCTTTGCCATTTTCATCTCTAAGATAATATTCATAACTTATCAAATCTTCCGCAAGGAGTGAACGAACTTTGTTGTAAATTAAATCTACATTTTCACTTTTTTCATTGATTGTTAAATTGTCTTTAAAATCTGTGAAATATTTTTCAATAATAGCATCAATAATACCTGTTTTATTGAAATCATTTAGATAGCTTTCATCAATTAACTTGTCATAGACGTCTGGCTCTTCTTCTGAAATATATTCAATGTAATATTCAATAGTACTGAATTCAGTAGGGGTAGAAGATACTTCTGTCTTAGACGAATCTGTATAATAAATGGTTCTTGATTTTACCTCTGCACGTTTAGTATAAACATAATCTTTATACAGATAAGCTGTTTCTTCGTCGGTTTCGTCAGAATTTGAATTATCAGAATTGATTTCTATATTCAAGATACGTTTTGCTTCTTCAACGTACGTATCCATTTGCTCGTCTAATGAATCAAACATGGTTTGAATTCCATTATTCACTTGATAAGCAGTAGGACGATAGGTCGCATCATTGTCAAGAGCATATTGATATAATAGTTCTCTATCAATTAATATGTCTAGTGTGCTATTCATGGCCTCAGTCTCGGTCTGGCCTTCTTGCGATACAAAATATGAATATCCATAACTATTGTATGCAGAAAGAAGGTCGGAACGAGTAATGTTTTTCTCTCCGACTGTCGCTACGACTTCATTATAGTATTTTACTCTATCTATTGAAAATGTGGCACACCCAGCTAGTGAGCAGGTTATAATCATTAAGCAGCATAATAAAATTGCAGATAATTTTTTCACGTTATTCTCCATTTAAGTATATTTATATCATTGACTATTATAATATAATTTATAATAAAAAGCAAGAATTTTACTTAATTATTAAGATATTCAATTATATAATTTAGTGCTGATTGCACACTAAAATATTGAGGATTTAGAGATATCGTAGGTAAAGCAGTATTTTCAAATTTGAAGTGTGAAAATCTGTTTACTTTTGTCATTAATTGTTTGATATTTATATCTTCATAGTAGGTGATTGCTATACGGTTTTTGTTAATAGTGATTAGTTTGATATTAGATTTTTTAGCATATGCTTTAATTATTGCCATATTGGTTAAATTGTATATTTCTTTCGGTAGTTTGCCATAATTTATAACCAATTCGTTTATTACTTTTTTAGCGCTTTGCTTGTCTGTAATGTTTGATATTTTTGCAATAATTTTCAATCTTTCTGCTTCATCTGCTATAAACGAATAAGGAATTTTTGATGTTAACGCAATGTCTAGTTTCACTTCTCGTTCTGTTTCAACTTTTTCGCCTTTTAGTCTTTTTAGGGTTTCATTTAATAATTGTGCGTACATGTCGTATCCAATCTTTATCATGTGACCATGTTGAATTTTACCTAAAAGTTCGCCAGCACCTCGAATCTGCAAATCACGCATAGCGATTTTAAATCCGCTTCCCAAATCAGTATTTTCAGCGATGGCTTGTAGACGATTTGATGCTTCAATTGTCAAGGTTTTTTCTTTGTCATAAGTAAAATATGCATAAGCTTGCTCATCATTTCTTCCAACTCTGCCTCGCAATTGATACATCTGACTTAATCCAAGTTTGTCACTATCAATTACTATTAAAGTATTTGCTCGTGGAAGGTCAATTCCATTTTCAATCAATGTTGTTGATACAAATACATTAGTTTCTTTGTCATATAAACGTTTTATTGCATTTTCCAGAGCAATTTCGCTCATCTGCCCATGTGCAACGTCAAAATGTGCCTGCTCATTATTTACTAATGATTCTAAATGGTTAGAAAGAGCATAGATTTTGTCGATATTATTATAGACGATTAGCGTCTGACCATTTCGTTTTAATTCATCATTGATTGCATTGACAACAATATCTTCATTATATGTCATAACATAAGTTTTAACTGGCAAGCGGTTGACTGGTGGTGTGTTAATTATACTGATGTCTCGAATGGTCATCAAGGTCATACTTAGAGTCCTAGGGATTGGGGTGGCAGATAGGGTTAATACGTCTACATTAGTTTTTATTTGCTTAATTTGTTCTTTTGCTTTTACGCCAAAGTGCTGTTCTTCATCAAGAATTAGTAGTCCCAAATCTTTAAACTTAACATCTTTCGATAGTAGTCTATGAGTGCCACATATCACATTTAATTTTCCACTTGCTAAATCTTCTAAAATCTTTTTTTGCTCTTTGCTATTTCTGAATCTATTTAGCATTTCTACATTTACACCAAAATCTTTTGTTCTTTTACTAGCAGTCATATAATGTTGAAGACTAAGAATTGTTGTTGGAGCCAAGATTGCCACTTGTTTTCCATTCTCAACAGCTTTGAATAGAGCTCGCATTGCGACTTCTGTCTTTCCAAATCCTACATCTCCACAGATTAATCTATCCATTACTTTGCCTGAGCACATGTCATTTTTAACGTCTTGTATTGCTTGTAGTTGGTCAGCGGTTTCGGTATATTCGAATGAATTTTCAAATTCAGTATATAGATAATCATCTTCGCTGTATTTGAAGCCTTTTGTAGATTTTCGTTTGGCATACAACTCTAATAATTCTTGACTCATATCTTCTATTGATTTGATAGCCTTTAATTTTTCATTGAAGAATTCTTTTCCACCTAATTTGTTTAAGTTAACAACTCCTCCCTCAGTCATGTATAGAGAAAGTTGGTCGGCATTTTCATAGGGGACGTATAAAGTATCGTTCCCTCTATAAACTATTTTGAAAAACTCTTTGTCTACACCAGACACATTCATTGTGACGATACCTTCACATTTACCAATACCATGAACATTGTGCACAACATACTCGCCAGCTTTTGGCAGATATTTTATTGTCTGACGAGATTTTGTTAATGTTTCTTTTTTGTGTGCAAAATTTGTGCTACCTATATAAAATTTATTTTCATCAGAAAAACAAATGTTGAAAGGAATTGTCAAATCGGTTAAAATTATTCCATTAGAATTTTTGTTGGTAGAAAAAGGAATATTTCGTTCGGTAAATATTTTCTTGATTGAAGTTAGTGTGTCTAAATTTGACAAGCATAGATAAATTTGTTTATCTTTAAATTTATTTAATTCTAATTGTAATGATTCGAGATTGTACAAAAATGAAGGAAAGTTTTTAGTTTTATAATCTATTGAAATTAAATTTTCGCAATTTAATTTATCTTTTAAATCAATATTATTTAAATCATAATTATCAAAAAAAATTAATTTATTTAAAAATTTATTAAAAAAATCATTTAAATTAAGTATTTTTTCATTATTTTTATATATTTTTATAATTTTTTCAGATTTTATTATTAATTCAATTTTTTCAATAAAATTTTTTAGGTAATTATTGTATATATTTTCAAATTCAAGTTCATTTGAAATAATTATAGGATAATTTATTTTTGTAATACTATCAATTTTATTAATAAATGGATATGTAAATTCAAGAGGTATATCTTCATTACGTTCAATCATTCCTATTAAATCAAAAAATAAATTATTTTCAATTTTTTTATTTTTTAATTCTGATAATAATTTTTCTTTTTCTTCATCAAAAAAATTTAATTTGTTAGGTACTATTACAAAGCTATTTAATTTTTCTACATGTTCAAAAGTTAAAAAATCAAATTGATAAATATCATCTATTTCAGTGTCAAAAAAATCTAATCTAGTTGGGTTTGAATCAATAACGTTGAATACATCGATTATATCTCCACGTCTAGCAAACTCGCCTTTGCTAGTGACTGTCTCGGATTTTTTATAACCTAAATCAATCAATTTTTTTTCTAATTCAATGATATCTAAGTTATCATTTTTATTAATCTTGATTAAATGTTGTTTAAATGTTTCAATACTTGGGATAAAAGAAAATAAAATTTTTGGTGTAGATATTAGAATTATATTAGATGTGCTAATTTTATATAGTGCATTGATTAAATCATATTTATTGTCCGAACTTGAAAATTTGGAAAGAGTAAAGGGTTTGTCAAAATCATTAATAACAAAATTTTCTTTACCTAATGCATCTAATTGTTTTTTCATATTGTTGGCTTTTTCAGTGTCTGGACATATAAAAATAGCGGTGCTAAGTTGAGATAAAATAGCACCTTGCTCACCAAATCCTAAATTATTACAAAGAATTGGTTGGGTATTGATTAATTGTTGCAAATCGTAATGTCTTGACATAGTTCTCCGTTTATGAATTTTTCAATCAAATTACATGCTTCTAAATATGATGCAAATAGAATTTCTTTACTTTTATTATCTATGGTTGATAGTACATAATCTGCTAGATTCATATTTTCGTCTCTACCTATACCAATGCGCAAACGAGGAGTAGGACCAACTTTGTTTACTATGTCACGAAGACCATTATGAGTGCCGGCAGAACCTGATTGTCGAAAACGAATTTTACCTTTTGGCATATCAATATCGTCCAAAACTATTAAAATATCACTAAGAGGAACTTTAAAATATTTCCTTAATTCATATACACTATTACCACTTAAATTCATATATGTATTTGGTTTTGCAAGTATAAAATCTTCGCCTTTTGCTATGCTTGCATGACATTTGGTGGTAGAAAATTTTAAGTTTTTTTGTTTGGCAAACAAATCCACAACACTGAAACCAACGTTGTGATAAGTGTTATTATATTTCCCTTCTGGATTACCTAGACCTACTATAATTTTCATAATTTAATTATAACATATCTACTAAATTTTTTCAATATGATTTCTTAATCTAATTTATCAAATGACAGAAATTGTCAAAATTTTATCAAAATTGAATATTGACAAGTTTTAATTTTGGTGTTATGATTAGGTCAATAAAAGGAAAAATATGTTTACAAAAGATAAATGTGTAGAGCAGGAACAAGTAAGATTTAGTAATTTCATTTTGAAAGGTGGAATGAAAAGAGTAGAAAAAAATATTATAGCAGGTCGAGCAATTAAACCCTGTGGGAAAGAGTGCGAGGAATATGGATATAAATTGGTAGAATATTTTAACCATAGTTCTTTACAAAATTTTGAAAATTTGATGAATAATATTGATTTTTTGTTGAAATGTGCAAAAATTTCTCCTAATCCGATGCAATGTGAAGAATATTTTTATCTTTTTGTAAATGAAAACTTAAAGAAAAACAAGCATTTTAGAATTGAATTTTTAAAGTCTATTTATTTGAACGATAATGTATATACGCCAGAAAGTATCATGTGGTTTGTCGATACATTTGGCTTTTCGAGAGAAAATGAAATTATCTTGGCAGATTTAGAATTTAAAAAGAAATTTGCTGCTAGATTGAATGAGCATTTTGATTATCCTAAATTTACTCTTGATGGAAATGATAGTAAAAAATTAAGAGCGTATAAGAATGAATGCAATGCTATAAAGATTAAAAATGGGCTTAGAGATGAAGGTATAGCAAAGATTTATGAAATGTTTGCAAAAGACAAATTGGAAGAATCAGTTGGTTATAAAGATTTTGGTTTAGATGATATGTTTGTCAATGAAATGTCTAATTTTGACTAATTGAAAATTTGATTGAATTTTATATTGACAAATTAAGAATAGATTTATTAGGATTGACAAATTAAAAGGTGGTTTAATATGAAGAGTAAAAAAGAATTGATTAAAAAGGCTAATTTGATAGTTAAGATGTGTGAAAGGGGGAAATATATTGGAGTTCCAGCTTGTGAGAACTATTCAACCTCTAAGAAAAGAGATAATTGCGAAAGATTTTTAAAGAAGATTGAATCAGGAAAATTGTTGGAAAAAATTGCTTGTGGAAAGTATGCAGTTAAATCAGGAGAAGTAGAGTGTGTAGAGTGTGGACTTATGATAGCAATGAGTATTAATCATTCTTCATTTGCGAATTTTCATAGTTTAATGAACAATCAAGATTTTATCTTAGAAGCTGTGAAATATACTCCAAATCCAAAAATTTGTAAAGATTATTTTTATAATTTTATAAATGAAAATTTAAAAAGAAATAGAGCATTTAGATTGGAATTTTTATCTAACTTAATGCAAAACAAAAATGTAAATGATAGTTCGCTCATTTGGTTTACTTCAAAATTTGGCTTTGAATATGAATTGAATGTTTTAAGACAAGAAATAAAAGCTGCGAATTATATTTCAGGCAAAGTTTTAGTTTATTAAAATAATTAAAAAAATCTCTGTATTTGCAGAGATTTTTTTTATTTTAAATTTTGTCTAGTTCTTCTGTTATTTTCTTCTTGTCTATATGTTGACCGATGAATACCAACTTAATCATTCTGTCACCATATTTTTCGTCCCAATCATGTCTAAATTTTTCGTCATTTAACAAGAGTTGTTCTATTTGATATCTTGGATATGTGGCATACCACGGTCCATTATCAGTCAATACTTTTTGTCTACCTGCTTGTTCATATAAATATGCGGTGCGCAAATCATCTGAAAAATAAAGTAAACCTTTGGTACGTATAATTTGTTTGCCATAATCCTTGTTTGCCCAATCTTCAAATTTAAGTCTATCAAATGGCTCGCGTCTAAAATATACAAATGTTCCAATTCCATATTCTTCTGTTTCACCACCTTCGTGATTGTGGTCGTGGTGATGGTGGTGTGAATGTTCATGATGATGAGGTTCTTCGTCATCATGAGTTTCATGATGATGGTGTAGTTCGTCTTCATCGTCATCTTCATGCTCGTGATGCTCTTCTAGGTCGGAATTTTCTTTTTTGATATCTTCAATGTCTTTGTCCATTTCTTGGAACCAACCAGCAGAAGTTAACAAATTTTCCATATCAAAAAGATTGGTGTCGAGAATTTTTGAGATATCCACATTTGAATAGTCTGTTTCGATTAATTTTGCTTTTGGTTGTAAACTTTTTATAATTTTCTTGACCCTATTTAATTCATCTTTACTTACTTCGCTGACTTTGTTCATTATTAAGATATCACAAAATTCAATCTGCTGAATGACCAAATTTTCAATATCATCTTCATGAATTTCCTTTTTCATCAGTTCATCACCGCAGCCAAATTCTTGCACCATTCTAAGAGTATCAACTACACTTATAATTGCATCGAGTTTGCAATATATTGGCATTTTTTTTGCTTTAAAGCTTTCAGTTAAAAAATTGATTGTTTGAGCAATAGGAATTGGCTCACAAATTCCACTAGCTTCAATGATGATATGGTCAAACTTTCTTTGTTTTACAATGTCGTGGATTTGTTCAATCAAATCTTGTCGTAATGTGCAACATATACAACCGTTTTGAAGGGCAACCAAACTCTCTTCTTTTTTATTTACAATACCACCTTTTTCAATCAAATCAGCATCTATGTTCACTTCACCAATATCGTTGACAATGACTGCTACCTTATATCCCTTTGTGTTAGTTAAAATATGATTGAGTAATGTAGTCTTACCGCTTCCTAAATAACCTGTCACAAGGGTAATTGGAATGGTTTTAAATTCGTTCATAATTCACCTCGGCTATAATTATATCACGAAAAATAAAAAATCAACCGTAAATTTAAAAACTTTTTTAATTTTTTATGAAAAAGTCTAATAAAATATATATTTTTTGTTTTACGTCTTCAATTTATTATATTTCAGGATTAAACAGTTAAAAAATAAATTGTTAAACAATAATCAAAAATTAAAAATCCATTTTTTACTATTTACAAATCATAATTTATATGATAGTATGAACATAATATATATGAAAAGAAGTGAATATTTTTTGGAAAAATATATGAATAGTCATCTAAGAGAATTGATTAAAAATCAATCTGATTTTTTAGATGAAATCGTTCAAAAATACCTAAAAGTGGTTTGCAGACGGTTTCCTGTTGATAATAGGTGTATAGATAATTTATTGAAAATAGAAGATTTTAAAATTGAACCAATTGGTATTAATTCAAAGGGCAAGGCTGGTGCATTAATTGAGGATTTCCAAGAAAAAACTTGTACTTTAAAATATAATATGAAAATGTTTCCAAACATTGATTTGGCATTTTTGAAAAACGAAATTCCAGAAGGTCTGACAGGGAAAGATTTAGCTGATTATAAATATCAAGTAATTAGGCATATAATTATATTTTTGCATGAATTGACGCATGCTTTAAATTTTGTTGAATTTTTAAAATATGATGAAACAGTACAAAATTTCAGAGAATTGACATTAGAAGATACAAATAAAGATAATTACACATTTTATATTGCACATGGTGGACTTATTACGGATAAAAAAATTATACAGCAAAATGAGATAACGCGTGCTGTGAATTTAAATAAAAATTATATTTATGAAGCATTGACTGAATTTATTGCTCACAATGTCTTGCTTGATGATGAATTTTCAGATATTCAGTATTTTTATAATGATAATGAAAAAATTGACCCATATAATGTTGGCTGGTCTTATTCCCCTTTTGTAAATATTGTATTTGTTTTAAATTATTTGTTTAATGAAGCATTTTCAATGGCTTATTTTACAGGGGAAACTAAAATTTCAGGATTTGATAATAGTTGTCTAAATTTTAATATTACTGATATTTCAGTGCCATTAAAATCAATAGTTGAATATTTCAATGATAATAAAAAAAATGATTTTATACTTAATGATTGTGTTCATACATTAGTGAACGGTATTAAAAAATTTTTGGACTTTGCAGAAGAGACTCTTGAAAGAAAAGATGTAAGAAAACATCTTAATGATTTTAAAATTGACTCTTTACATGAAGAAATAAAAAATGTGTGTAATTTTTATTGCTATTTGAGGTTTATAGCGGAGGATACACATTCTGAAATTGATAAGGAAGATATTGAAAGGTTAAAAAACATTTTAGAGAGTGAATTTAGTAATATTGATACAAGAAACTTAACTGAATATATAGATAATTTGAATTATTAATTGATATAAAGACATATTAATTTGAACCAATAAGTACATGAGGAAAAGAAGTTTATCAAAATGATAAAGTTCTTTTTTATTTTTAAAGCATATATAAAATTTATATTTATTTAATGATTAAGTAAATTTCGATATTTTCTGTTTGATATCGACTCGGACAAACCAAGATTGAGGATTCCTCCTTTTGTTCGGTTGATGATGAATTTGTCAGGAAAGAAGGATATAAAAACATTTTCATTTTCAAATGTTTTTTCAGTGGGGTAGACAAAAATTCGTGTGGTATCAAGAGGGCGGAATGAATCTATTGAAAGTCTGGAAGTGAAGATTGAGCCAAAAATTAACCTATCAAATTGTTTAGTTTTCGTCCAATGCTCGCGAATTCGATGGCATAAATTATTTGTGGTACCTATATAAATTTGTTTATATTTATCTAAGACGAGTATGTAATAACCAGTTTTATATCTATATTCGTTTAAATCTTTGACCTCTACAAATTGAGGATATTGTTGCAGAAATTTTTGAATAGAATGATTAAATTCATCACTATCTAGATGAGAAAAGAATTTCATATTCAAATCAAAATTGAATAATGCTCGCCTAGTTTGTGTAGTGACGTATTCGTCACTATATTCGGTATTTTTAAATGAACTTTTTTTAGAAGGGTGGATATAATTATCACGAGTTAATGAAAATCCAAATTTTGATTTTTGCAAATTGATACCAAAATATTTCATATAGTATATATAATAAAAAAATTTCAAAAACAATAATAAAATATAGTTTTTTTATGTTTTTTAAGTATTTTTTTGTTATTTTTTAATAATTTTGAAATTTAATAAACATTTTGAATTATTAAGAATCATAGTCGAAAGGAATTTTATTTTTCTTTTCACCAAGCAAGTTTACAATATATCCATTTTCAACTTTGCACCACCATTTTGGATTGTTTTTGGGTAATTCGTTTAATATATCTTCATCAGAACATTTTCCGTCTTCGACGAACTCCAAGTCTGAAATTTTAATATCTAAAATAATATCATTTTTAAGAGATTTCATATTTTCATCAGAAGTTAGGTCGAATGTTAGGTCTTTAAATTTAGGGTCGATAAAACAAATTAAAAAGCAATTGTTTCTAATTTCCGGTTGAATAATCGTGCCGACCATACCGGCGTAGACCCCTTTACTATTGTAATATTTACTATTATTGATAACCTTCACTTCATCATATTCTTTCATCTTTTATATCCTCCTAAATGAGTATTTAATTTTAATTTTCCATTAGGGAATATAGTATAAGCCGTTTTAAGTTGATAAATATTATTGATTTTTTCATTAGCACCTGGCATATCTACATTTATATTAATTTGTACACCGTATTGGAAATGTTCTCTAATAAGGTAATTACCTTTTGAAAAATTTTCTTTTGTTTTCATATAGAGAATTTTAAAAAAATTGTTATAATTATTATATCCCATTGCATTAATCCATGATGATTTTTTATTAATTGTATATAACTCTTTATTATCAGGAATGATTAATTCAATATCGTCAATCTTTGGATTGTTTATTGCTAATTCTTTGCAGTGACAATGCGTATGATATAATCCTCGTTTGCTCAATGGTGTTTGAGAAAATGAAGTGTTTGAATAGTCGAATCGGTTCGGTTTTTTGTTCTCTTCGTTTTTGAACCAACAATGATTTACTGTCACACATTTCCAACAGTGAGGATAAGTAATATTTTCATCAACTCTAGTTGAGTATGGAAAATCTTCTATTGTCCATTTAGATTGATTATCTTCCACTTTAATCCATTGACTAAAACTGGCATTAATCGAATCAGTACATTCGTCCAGTATACGCATATTATATCATAACTCCTTTATATATTAAAAGTGTTTTTATAAAAAATATAATAAAACGTATTGATTAAATCCAAAAGCTGACAAAATACTATCGATTGATTTGTATTAATGATATAGCATCACAAACTGTTATGTAATACATCTATGTTTGTTTTTTCAAAGCTTTATTTTGAGGAGTTCCACCCGAAGGTCTATAATCATATAAAAAAACTTAGCAATTATGCTAAGTTCGTTTGG
>ERZ1643249.3973-NODE-3973-length-12682-cov-5.554684_pt1 | contig 12682 bp, 8 predicted proteins | sample MGYA00579263_ERZ1643249 | MGnify/ENA primary metagenome ERZ1643249 (study PRJEB29033, sample SAMEA4952264) | chicken gut metagenome | biome: Broiler Chicken; feature: Gastrointestinal Tract; material: Caecum | place: Ireland | collected 2018 | study: Broiler...
TAATTCAGGAGCACGTCGGTTGCGTCCTTGACTCTTGCAAGTTCCTGATCGCAGGAGTCCTTGACGCTTCCCTGAATCGCCTGCTCAAGTCCCTGGGTCAGACGCTGGATCTCCCGGTCAATCCGGGTACTCAGGGAATCGCTGCTGACCTGGACAGAATGTGCCAGTTCAGTCAGGGTGTCCAGCTGTTTCTGAAGGCTCTGATCCTGTTCTGTGATCAGCCCGGAGATTTTCTGTTCGTATTCCGTATAGTGTTCCCTGAAATTGTCAATCTGATGCACCAGCTCCGCAGATTCTGCTTTCGCGAGAGCCAACTCACTGTCTGCTTTGCGCAGGTCGGCAATGTAACGCAGAAATTTGCTTTCGTTAATCAGCGAAGCAGTTTTTCCGGAAGGTTTCTCCGGAGCGCTTTCCCGGTGTTCTCCGCCTTCTTCCCCTTCCGTGATGAACGGTCTGGTTCCGGAAAGTCCCTGGCTGTCCCGGGAGAAATCCTCTTCTGTCCTGGAAAAATTCTGTCCGGAGAATTCCGATCCGTAATCCAGCGACTCCAGCTGCTGATTCAGCTGCTGTTCCAGTTCGTTGCTCAAATCTGCGATTTCACCTGTGCCCTGTGCGGGAAAAGGAACTGCTTCTGTACGTTTGGTTTCCATATACATTTCTCCTATTGATTCTGCACGAAAACATAATGGTCTCAGCCGCTTATCTGGCGGAATCCTGTGGCTGTCCGGTCGTAAAATATCGTGCCATGATGTCGGAATGCTCAAGGCATTATGTTCTCATGCGCTCCGCGCAGCAAATACGCGGATGTGGCGAACAGTTATAACGATTGTTATAACAATTTTGAATGCTACCTGAAAGCAAACAAATGAAAGATACATATAATATATATGATAAAAAATTAAAATTCAACAAAATTCCATATATTTCCACATTTTTTGTAATGGGCTGCGGGATCAAACGGGCGGCAGATCCGGATCTTCGCGGTTAAATTTCCATTTTTAAGGGTTTACAAATGTTTTTTAATATGTTAGCATGATTTTATAGCAATGGCAAACACTGAGACGGAGAGAGTACATAAAGCGGACGCTTTACAGAGAATTCCCGCAGACTGTCCCGGAAAACGGAAGGACAGCAAGCTGAGAGGGATAAGCAGAGTTTTATGGAAGATGGCTCCTGAGAGGCGCACCGAACCGGAGACGGCAAGGCTGCGACAGGTTCCGCCTGTTACAGCGGAAGGGTATCTGTTTTTCGTACCTGCTGAGGTTTCCGCCGTGAGGCGGAGATGAAAAGAAGTGGTAACACGGGAATTGTCCGTCTTCTCAGAACTGAGAAGGCGGTTTTTTTACGCTCCGCGGGATGCGTACTCGCGCGAAGCAGAAATCTGATGCCCCTGCATCTTCATTTGAAAGTGTTTGTCAGAACAGAGCAACGATAAGAAAGGAATCAGTAAAAATGGAAAAGATCAGGCCAAAGTATTATATCACGACTGCGATTGCCTATACTTCCGGCAAGCCCCATATCGGAAACACGTATGAGGCGGTTCTGGCGGACAGTATTGCGCGGTTCAAACGTCAGCAGGGATACGATGTATTCTTCCAGACAGGTACCGACGAACACGGACAGAAAATTGAGCTGAAAGCAGAGGAGGCGGGAGTCACTCCGAAGGAGTTTGTGGATCAGGTATCCGGCGAGATCCGCAGAATCTGGGATCTGATGAACACTTCCTATGACAAGTTTATCCGTACAACAGACGATTATCACGAAAAACAGGTTCAGAAAATTTTCAAAAAGCTGTATGACCAGGGCGATATCTATAAAGGATATTATGAAGGGCTTTACTGTACGCCGTGCGAATCTTTCTTTACAGAGTCTCAGCTGGTGGACGGCAAATGCCCCGACTGCGGACGTCCGGTGACTCCGGCGAAGGAGGAGGCGTACTTTTTCAGAATGAGCAAGTATGCTCAGCGTCTGATTGATCATATCAACGCGCATCCGGAGTTTATTCAGCCGGTATCCAGGAAAAATGAGATGATGAACAACTTCCTGCTTCCGGGCCTGCAGGATCTCTGCGTGTCCAGAACCTCTTTCAAGTGGGGCATTCCGGTGAGCTTCGATCCCAAGCACGTCACTTATGTGTGGCTGGACGCGCTGACCAACTATATCACAGGCATCGGTTATGACTGCGACGGGGAGAGCTCGGAGCAGTTCAAAAGAATGTGGCCGGCGGATCTGCATCTGATCGGAAAGGACATTATCCGTTTCCATACCATTTACTGGCCGATCTTCCTGATGGCGCTGGATCTGCCGCTGCCGAAGCAGGTATTCGGTCATCCGTGGCTGCTGCAGGGCGACGGAAAGATGAGCAAGTCCAAAGGTAATGTGATTTATGCGGATGATCTGGTATCTCTGTTCGGCGTGGACGCAGTCCGTTACTTTGTGCTCCATGAGATGCCGTTTGAAAACGACGGTGTCATCACCTGGGAGCTGATGGTAGAGCGCATGAATTCCGATCTGGCAAACACTCTGGGAAATCTTGTAAACCGGACGATTTCCATGAGCAACAAGTATTTCGGCGGAGTGGTTTCCAATACAGGCGTCGAGGAGGAAGTAGACGCTGACCTCAGGGCGGTGGCGACGGCGGCTGTGGGAAAAGTGACCGCGAAGATGGAAGAGCTTCGTGTTGCGGATGCGATTACGGAAATTTTCAATCTCTTCAAACGCTGCAACAAATATATCGATGAGACAATGCCCTGGGCGCTGGCGAAGGATGAGACAAAGAAGGACCGTCTGGCAACAGTTCTGTATAATCTGGTGGAGGGAATTTCCATCGGCGCATGTCTGCTGGAATCCTTTATGCCGGAGACTACCAGCCGGATTCTCACGCAGCTGAACTGTGAAAAGCGTTCCTATGAGGAACTGGGCAGCTTCGGACTGTATCCGTCCGGAAACAAGGTGACGGATACACCGGAAATTCTGTTCCAGAGACTGGACGTAAAAGAGGTTATGGAAAAGGTTGAGGCCATTCAGGCTGCGCAGAAGGCTGAGGCGGAGAAAGCTGACGGAAACGGCGGAAATTCCTCGAATGCGAAAGCAGATGGAAACGATGGCGCCGGGGAAACGGAGCAGGGAATCGATCTGGAGCCAAAGCCGGAGATTACCTTTGAGGACTTTGAAAAACTTCAGTTCCAGGTGGGAGAGATCATTGCCTGCGAGGAAGTGAAGAAATCGAAAAAGCTGCTTTGCTCCCAGGTGAAGATCGGAAATCAGGTCAAACAGATCGTATCGGGAATCAAAGCGCATTATACGGCGGAGGAGATGGTCGGCAAAAAGGTGATGGTTCTTGTGAACCTGAAGCCGGCGAAGCTGGCGGGTGTGCTGTCGGAAGGCATGCTGCTGTGCGCGGAGGACGCGGACGGGACGCTGAGCCTTATGGTTCCGGAGCGGGAGATGCCGTCCGGAGCGGAAATCTGCTGACCGGGAATATGCAGCAGTGACAGAAAACTGGCACCCTGTATGAGCCATGGAAGGCTCTCAGGGCGCCGGTTTTCTGCATGTCCGTATGGCCCCTTGCCTGGTGAAATAAAAAATTCTGCATAATACACATAAAACAGAAAAAATAATTGTATAAAACGAAAAATAGAGAAATATTTACAATTTTATATGGCGGTGATATAATGGGGTATCATTTGAAACAGGGGGGATACCGCTATGATAACCTTTATTATTGGACTTGTCATTCTTGTGGTTGGCGCAATGCTTTACGGACGATTCTGCGAGCATGTGTTTCAGCCGGACGACAGAAAAACGCCGGCGTATACGAAACAGGACGGTGTAGATTACGTGCCGATGCGGGAGTGGAAGAACAGCCTGATCAATCTTCTGAACATTGCCGGAACCGGACCGATTCTCGGACCGATCCAGGGAATTCTGTTCGGGCCGATTGCATTTATTACCATTCCGATCGGCAACATTATCGGAGGGGCAATGCATGATTACTTTTCCGGAATGATCTGCCTGCGTGACGGCGGAACGCAGATGCCGGACATGATCCGCAGATACAGCAACAAGGGAATCTATACGTTTTACCAGATCTTCTGCAGTCTGCTGCTTCTTCTGGTAGGCGCTGTGTTTATTTATACGCCGGGTGATATTGCGGCGACACAGGTATTCGGGTTTGACGGCAAAGCCACCTCGGTTTCCACCTGGGTGATTTACGGAATTATTTTTGTATATTATCTGGTTGCCACAGTTTTTCCGATCGATAAGATTATCGGAAGAATCTATCCGGTCTTCGGAGCGATTCTGCTGTTTTCCGCAGTGGGAGTTTTTGTCGGACTGTTTGTTCACGGTTACCCTCTGATTGAAATCTGGCAGAACTGGAACGGTGCGTTGGTTTCTTACGGCGATTATTTTCAGGCGAACCATTTTATTCCAGTTTTCTTTATTACTGTAGCCTGTGGAATCCTTTCCGGTTTCCATTCGACACAGACGGCGATTATTTCCAGAACCATGAAGAGCGAGCGTCAGGGACGCATGACATTCTACAACATGATGGTTGTGGAAGGATTTATCGCGATGGTATGGGCAGCAGGCGCAATGGGCGTTTATAATCTTGGTCTTCAGGCGGCGGATGCCTCTCTGGCGACGGCTACGATCGGTATTGTCTGTAAGAACATCCTGGGACCTGTCGGCGGTGTTATCGCTCTTCTTGGCGTCATCGTACTTCCGATCACATCCGGAGATACGGCGCTTCGCTCTCTGCGTCTTGCAATTGCGGACGCGTTCCACATCGATCAGACTTCTATCCGGAAGAGACTGACGCTTGCAGCCGGCATTTTTGTCCTGGTGGCAGTGATTCTTGTGTTTGCCAAGATGAATTCCAACGGCTTCAATATTCTGTGGCGCTATTTTGCATGGTCCAATCAGACGTTGTCCCTGTTCGCATTTCTGGCAATCTCTGTGTGGATGTTTGAGAACGGACGGGCCAGATTTGTATGGATGCCGCTGATTCCGGGTGCATGGTACGCTTTTATCACGATTACATATATTATGAATGCGCAGATCGGTTTCAATATTCCGTGGACCGGCGCGTATGTGATCGGAATCTGTGCGGCCGCGGCCTATACCGGAGCGATTATCTGGTATGGGAAGAAACGGGCGGCGGCGAAAAAGAGACGCTGAAAATACAGAGAATAATGAAAAGTCAAATTCAGCCAGAACGGCGGCAGGTTTTGGGACGGTAACTCCCGGTGCCTGCAGCCGTTTTGGCTGTTTTTCTATCACAGGAAACTGGGTTCCCTGTGATAGAAAAAGTCTCTCTGCAACAGTTCATCTGGCTGAACGGATTATGATTTTATCTCAGCTTCCAGAAGCTCGTCCATAAAGTGCCGGGCTTCTTCGTCCGTATACAGATATTTCTCATCAATATTTCTGAGGTAATCCATGAAAGCGGTGAGAAGACCGGATTCCGTAAAGAGAAGATAGATGGTTTCTTTTTTTCTGTTTGTAAACATCAGGTATCCGTTGGCGGAGCTTACCCACAGGTGGAAATTCTGGGGAAGATTTTCCAGAGGGCCGCGCAGAATGCTGTAGCACCCGGAAATGTGCTGACTGAGACGGTACAGCAGAAGCTTCCGGTCCTCCGGGGGAAACGGCTGGTAAAGCTCCTCCGGAATTTCATAAATTCTCCCTGTTTTCATAAAGCGGCGGATTCCATCGGACGTATGGAATATGTGACAGGTCCCGCCGGAGATTTTCTGCCGGAGCTGTCTGATGAACTTGTTCAGCATGGGAAGCAGTTCGCTGCGTTCCGGTGTTTCGGTTCTGACGATCCTGTTTACGAGATCGGGAGTCAGAAACGGGATCAAACAGGGTTCCGGCTGCAGGGAATAATACTCGTCGCTTGCCGGGAAAAATTTCAGAACCGTTTCACAGGTGTCCCGGATGGAATGGATCGGGGAAAAGAGCGGCGAGCATTTTTCCTGACAGGAATCAAAGTGGCTCTGCAGCGTTTGTACCACGTCCGGATTTCCGTAGAGGATCCCTGTCTGATAGTCAGAGGTGCAGGTGACCGCACAGGAGCTGGTAAGAATCAGGCAGGAAAGTCCGTTGAGGTTGGAAAAATGCGCATTCACAGCGTCATAATAGTAGAAGACGCTGTAATCCAGCGCACGGATGTACAGAGGCAGGATCTTCCGGAGATAAAGCAGATTATGGTCTTGTGAATTTCTGTCCGGCTGAGAAGTATTTTCGAAGCACACAATATGGCGGATCGGGATCTGGCGATCGTATTCCCCAAGTCCGGTCAGAAGATGAAACAGATAGGTGTAGTCCGGCTGAAGCATCAGGCAGATCCGGCCGTCCTCTTTCTGGAGTTCATCCACGATGATCTGGCTGACCACATGGTTTAGCGCCGTGTGCGTGGGAAGCGCACGGCAGTCCGGATATGTGGCCGGCCCGGAGCCTGAGCCGGTCAGAGAGAGACTGTCCGACAATCGTGAGACGTCCGGAAAATTCAGCAGGAAATCTTCCACATTCCGCCGGCTGTTCCAGTTTTTCCAGCCGATTTTTTCAATTTTCCAGGCAGTCAGCAGATCTTCGTATTCCGATGGGGAAAGGCGCATAAAATCTCCCATTCGTTCTACAACGGCCCGCTCTTTCGGGTAATCTTTTCCGTTAAGATATTTGTACATGAGTGTACGGTCGACGCCGCAGTACCGGGTCATCGGGTACACGGAAATGTCCTTCTGATGGACAAACGAACTGAGAAGTTCGGAAAAAGTGTTCATGATCGTTCTCTCCTCTTCTGAAGCGATTTTCAATGGACGGATGCCGTAACAGTTCAGCTGTCTGAATGGCTGCATTGGCTGCTGATCAGACGCCGGCTCTGCTCGCTGGTATACAGACAGTTTACATCCAGGTTGTTCAGATAATCCAGAAATGACGCCAGAAGGCCGGGTTCTTCAAACAGGAGGTAAACGGTCTGGTTCAACCGGTTGGTAAATAACAGGTATCCGCCGGAAGGTGAGACGTACAGATGAAAATTATGGGGCAGGTACTGAAGCGGTCCCCGGAGCAGCTGGTAATTGTCCTGCGGGTTCTCAAGCATCCGGGCGATCAGAAGCTTTCTGTCTTCCGGTGAGAACGGAGCGCAGAGACCTTCCGGGATCTCGGAGATTTTTCCGGTTTTCAGAAACGAACGGATGCCGTCCAATGTATGATACACATGAAAATGATTGGAGAGGATTCCTTTTTTCTGAAACGCCAGAAAGTCAATCAGCATGGGAACCAGCGTTTTACGGTCGGGAAGCTCCGGATACACATATTTTTCCACCATGTCCGGCGTAATAAATGGCATAAGACATGGTTCCGGCTGGACGGCATAATTAACTTCCGCACTCTGACCAAGGGTCTGAAGCATATTCAGCTCGTCGGTGACGGAACGGACCGGATGAAACAGCAGAGAGCATTTTTCCTTATAGTTGCGGAACAGTTCCCAGAGGAGCTGCACGGTTTCCGTCTGCGAGTAAAAAATTCCGGTACGGTAGTCGGACGTACAGGCAACGGCTGCATCGCCGGTCAGTACCATGCAGGAGAGGCCGTTGAAGCTGGAAAAATGCGATTCTACATTATCGTAATAATAGTAGATCGTATAGTCCAGCGCGCGGATATACAGAGGAAGCACTGCCTGAAGATACATCAGGTTCGGAGACTGATTACTCTTGTCCAGCTGGCCGGAATTGTTCAGGCAGAGAATCTGTTCAATATTGAGAGCACATTCGGATTCTCCGAGGCTGGAAAGAAAATGAAACAGATACTCGTTGTCCGGTTGGAGAAGAAGCGCCAGGCGGCCGTTTTCTTTTGCGGTTTCTTTCAGAATCATACGGCTGAGCGCGTTGTTCACCATGGTCTGTGAAGTGAGCGCCTGACAGCCGGCGGATGCTTTTCCGCTTTTCGTTTCGGCGGAGCCTGAAGCTGATGACAGAATGACAGGGTCTATTTTGGTCACATCCGGAAAGTTAAGGATGAAATTTTCAACATTTCTGCGGTTGTAGTAATTCTCCTCTCCGACCTGCGCAATTTTCCATGCGGTTATCAGCTCTTCGTATTCAGACGGTGACAGGCGCATGTAGTCGGCGATCCGTTCCACCAGCGCCTGCTTTGGCGGCAGGCGTTTTCCGTTGAGGTATTTGTACATGGTGGAACGGTCCAGGCTGCAGTACTGTGTCAGCGGGTAAATCTGTATGTTTTTCTGTTCCACAAGAGCGGACAGAAGCGCGGAAAAGCTGGTCATAGATATCCTCCTGAAAGTAGTATTGTGGGGAAATGCAGCCGTTCCGGCAGAGGAACGGCTGCTATGAAAATGATAACAGATGGTTCTGAAAATATGATATATTATACCATACTTTGGTCTTGTTTGCGGAACCCTTTTTTGAATCTTTTATCACTTCCCGTAACCGTTCAGCCACCTGCACTGTTATGGCATCCGTCCATTGAAAATCGCTTCGCGAGGGGACGGATGTCCACAGACGGTATGCATTCATATGGTCTGTGCAGTGAACGAACAGACCTGGCTGAACTGTAGCCGGGAATGCTCTGTGGGTCAAACGATCTGAAGGAAGAATAAACTCAAAATTGACCAGTATCCGAGACGCGTGATATACTCATTGTGATAAATGGAGAAAGCTGTCGCCGGTCAGTGTACAGCCTGCAGAGAACAGGAGAATTGAGAATGGGCAGAAAGATATTCATAAGTTATTCACATCAGGATCATGTGTGTGCGCAGGGTATCGCAAGATTTCTGCTGCGGCAGAATTATGATGTGTGGATTGACGTCGAAAGAATTGTAAGCGGACAGAAATGGGCCGCAGATATTAATGAAGCGCTTCAAACCGCTGATACTGTGCTTGCAGTTATTTCAAAAAATTCTGTAAGAAGAACAGAAGTTTTGAGAGAAATATCGGAAGCAATAAAGAGAAGTGAGGAAGAAGAAGATTTCAGAATCATTTTTGTTGTGATCGGAAACGTGCACCCGTCATGGTTTGTCAGTGGAGACAGAGAAGTTGAGGAAAAAATCATTCAGTATCTGGAGACTGTTCAGTTTGTGCAGTTAGACGCCAGGGGAACCATCAGTATTGCAAGTATGCAGAATATTCTCAGGGCATTGAATGGAAAAATGATTTATTCCGGCGGGATTGATTTTTCCAAGAGCAGCGATTATATCTATGAGGCAGGCATGCCGGAAAAAGTTTATGACAATGCGGCAGAGAATAGCTTTTACAGGGTGCATTCCAGCGATTTGGCGCCATCTACGGCCTTTCCGTTTGCGCTGGATAATCAATGGCTGCCGGATGAAATCATATCTTCGGATTCGGAGCTGCGGGGGCAGTTTTTGAAATATGGTTTTGAATCCGAAAACGTGCAGAAGCATCTGGAGAAATTTCAGATGAAGAATCTGTACCTTTCGTTAATGCATACGAGACAGATTATCCTGAACAGGGCATCGATCCTGAACAGCCGGAGCTTGCAGGGGTTTTATTGTGATGATCATGGTTATGAGGATAAAGAAAAAGAGGCGTTTGCTTCTCTGCTGCAAAATGGAAGCATCATCGTATTTTTATATGGGGATAACGAATTGACTCCTTATATCTCAAAATTGCCGCAATATTCGACGATGAGGCATTCTGTCGAAGCGTGGAATGATTTGTGTACCCATGTTTCCATGTACTGCATCAGGGAAAACTGGGAAACACCTGTGGACAGACATAAACAGGAATTTGTAAAACACTGTACCACGTTGGCATTCAATACGGAAACAAATGAGATGCTTGCGGAATGTTTTGGATTCGATACGGCAGAAAAACAGGAATTCTATACAATATTAAAAGAAATTGAGATGACGGTCTTTCTGCAGACCCATATCATCGGAACCGGGCACAGGTCTACCGTGGAAGGGTACAGCAGATCATCCTTTTACAAAAGCTTTATCGTAACGGAAAAGAGCAAGGAACATCCGGATCCTGTTCTGAACTGTATTTTCGATGAGAATAAGCCGTTCCATGAAGAACTGAAGAAGATCATTGATGTGTATTACAATTCCATATTTACGAATTATTTCAATTGTACAGCTCAGATCCCCAGCAATATAAGACCGGAGGACACGTTCATTCATCAGTTGTATCTGAAGCATGGCATCAAGGAAGTGGGTCCGGATGAACTGGAGTATGCTTTTTCAGAGTTTTTCAAAAATCAGTCCATATTTCAGACCATCAGAGAAATCGGAGATGATTTTTATATTGACGAGTGGGATATGGAAAGAATCGTTGCATACAGAAAAGGACTGCACTGGAGAGAATACATAGAGCTGATGGAGTATATTACAAACCGTTCCACTTATTGGGAAGTAGACTTCAGCGAGATAGAAAAACTGATAGAGTTATTTGTCAACAGCGTAAAAGAATGTAAAAATATGCACAGCGACACAAAAGAGTGTACATTTACGCCTGCGTATACTTTCAGAATCTGTATTGGAAGTAAGGTGCTGGATGTTGTCTGCAATGAGAGGGTCAGAAAGCTGAAGACATATCCGGGAATATTTTTTGCCAAAAATCAGAATAGTATGACAATACAGTTTATGATTGGGGATTCCACATCACAGAAAAACAGAATATCGGATTCTATTTTTCCTCCGTTGAAAATATTTGACGGAAAAACAAATTTTATGGGAGGAAACGCTTATTTTGAAGAAATAAGCAATTTTTTAACGGATCAATGTGGCTTTATGTGGATCTATTAAGTGATAAGAGGTTATGCGATGGAAAATAAAAGTAATGAATATACACTGGATTTTTGCGAGAAAAAATTGATTCCCCTGATCAGAAACATAGCGGAAAGACGCCTGTCGTCATCCTATCAGATCGAAAGAAAAAGCCATGGAAACTTTGTCACAACGGCGGATAAGGAGATTGAACAGGATTTGAAAACGGGATTACATGGACTGGCGCCGGCCGCAGGTTTCATTGCAGAGGAAAGCGGGGAGGATTCACATACGGGATATAATTGGGTCATTGATCCCATAGACGGCACCACAAATTTTATTTATGGACTGCCGTTTGCAATTTCTGTGGCGCTCACATCCGGGAATATAGATAATGTCATTCTTGGCGTTGTATACAATCCCAGGGATAACGTTATCTATTATGCATGCAAGGACAGCGGAAGTTTTGTCATTAAAAATGGCATAAAAAGGCAGCTGCACGTGGGTTCTTTTGAGGCGAATGAAGGGATTGCTGTATTTGGGATGCCGTATAACAGAGAAAAAACAGAAAAAATCTTTGCGGTTGCGGAACAAATATATTCGCACGCATCAGATCTGAAACGTATTGGGCCGGCGGCATTGGATATATGTATGGTGGCGGAAGGCAAGGCAAAAATATACTTTGAACTGGATTTGAATGTGTGGGACATATGCGCGGGGAAGCTGGTACTGACAGAGGCAGGAGGAAACTGCAGGCAGGAAGGCGATCTGTTTCTGTTTGGAAATGAAACCGTCTGGGATTGTTATCCGGGAGGAGGTCTTTTGTAAGGCATTTGAATCGGTGAAATGACTCTGTAAGACTGAAAGCTAATAAGTGTCTTTATTCCCGCGAGCAACGAGCCAAGCGGACATGCTTGCATGTCCATTTGGCGACTGCCGCGAGGGTCAAAACCCCGCAGTTCTGCTGCGGGGTTTTTGACTTGTACAGCGCATAATAAATATCTGACCAGATATTTATTATGCGCTGTATTTGTATTTTCAAAAAAAATTTTTTTCGTGAAGCTGGCATAATAAAACTATCAGATCAATGAAATGTATTTCCTGAATGACAGACATTCACATTCAAATTCTTTTCAGGGAGGTGCTGAGATGAATCGGAAACGAAAAAATTATTACGCCGTGCTTCAGCTGAATTTTAACGACGCGACCATCACTGACGCATTGATTCGCAGACGTATGTCGGAGATGGCATATAAGATGACACGGCAGGAGTTTGCGGAGATGTACAGAGTAATGATGAATCCATATCTGCGGTCTCTGGAAAGGCAGGATATGCTGTCGGAAGCGCGGGACAAAGCATACCCTCTGCTTCAGACGTATGAAAGATGGTCGGCGAAGGTTCCCGAGCCTGTCGCGAAAAAGGCGATGGATAAGATCGGATATTCGATGGATCTGTTCCGGACGATATGGGGAATGGAAACAGAACCATGGGATGAGAATGAATGCGGCAACTGTCATCATTATCTGGCTCCCGGCGAGCAGTTCTGTTCCCACTGCGGAACACGGAGGGGAGAAGGATCTTTCTCACCGGAACTGACAGCCATGGCCTGTATCTATGGTCCGTGTCCGATCGAGAGACATTACCATTGCAGAGACTGCGGAAATCAATGGCAGCGCATTGAGATGCTGGACAGCGAGAATTACTGTCCGCGGTGCGGCAGCTGTGAGATAGACAGGGAGGAAGGGGAATTCTTATGACATGTTTGACTGAAGACAGGATGCTTCGGATCAGAGAGCTGGAGCAGGTCGCCGGATACAGAGAGCATCTTCGGAAACACCCGAAACTGATCTATTTGTTTTTTGAGCTGACAGACCGGTGCAATATGTCCTGCCTGCACTGCGGGAGCAGCTGCAGTACAGGGAATC
>ERZ1643249.3974-NODE-3974-length-12680-cov-7.678733_pt1 | contig 12680 bp, 19 predicted proteins | sample MGYA00579263_ERZ1643249 | MGnify/ENA primary metagenome ERZ1643249 (study PRJEB29033, sample SAMEA4952264) | chicken gut metagenome | biome: Broiler Chicken; feature: Gastrointestinal Tract; material: Caecum | place: Ireland | collected 2018 | study: Broiler...
TGCTGTCCCCGAAGTAGACGCTGTCCGCCACCACCTCCACCGCCCGGCGCTTGGAGCCGTCCCGGCCGGTGTAGTCTCGGACCTGGAGGCGGCCCTCCACGATGGCCGTCCGGCCCTTGCGGAAATACTGCTGGACGAACCTGGCCCGGGCGTCCCAGGCCACCACGTCGATCCAGTCGCAGGGCCGTTTCCCGGTGGCCTAGTCTGTATAGTCCCTGTCCACCGCCAGGGAGAAGGAGGCCACCGGCTTGCCCGCCTGGGTGTACCGCACCTCCGGGTCCCGGCCCAGGCGGCCCATTATAAAAATTTTATTGAGCATGGTTATGCCACCTCCGTACTCGTCTGCTTGGGAAGGATCGGATAGCCCCGCTTGTCCCGTCTGCTCCCCGCTTCCAGCCAGGCCAGCCAACCATCCAAAAACTCCCGGTACAGCACCTGGGGACTGATTCGCTTTGGATTGTCCTTACAGCTGGTCCGCTCATCGTCCCACCCGTGGGCCTGAACGATCTGATTTCCATTCATCTCAATGGCCACCAGGGAGTGCCCCGGCCTTGTCCGGTCCCTTAAAAACAGGATCGTGGTAGAGCCTCGCACATGCCGCTCCGCGTACCCCCCCAAGCAATTTCTCAGGGCTTTCCCCTCGGCCACGATCTCCTCCGCGCCCAGCGGCGGACGGATCAGCCACCGCCCATCCGTGTAGGTATATCGGAGGGCCAGGGCCTGAAGCCGTTTCGCCTTTTTTTTTCGGAGTTCCGCATTTTTCCGCGCATCCTTGATTTTGGCGGCCGCTTTGGTGGCCTCGTCGTGCTTCCGGTTCAGATCCTTGGGGAGCCGGAACACGTCATTGCTCAGGTCATACCCCAAAACCTTGGCGGCGGTGATGTAGTCGCACCACCATCCGGCAAAGACGGACAGGTCTTTGGGCCATTTACGCCTCCCCTGCTCCGCTTTCTGCACCTTGCGTAAATAGTGGAGGAGCCGTGGGACGCTCAGTTTGGCGGCGCGCATCTGATCCACGGTTCTCACAAACCAGATAGAGGTGAGCGCGTCCCGCAGTCCATACAACTCCCGGAAGCTGGTCTTCACGCCAGTCCGGCGCAGCTTTTTGTAAGCGGCCAGCACATCCAGGTCCCGGGCCCCGGACAGAAAGTCCGACAGTTCCGCCTTATTCAGGCCGAACCCCCGAAACGGGTCCGGATCATACCAGTCAAAAGCGACGGCGTTCCGTTTTCCCCGTGTTACAAAGTCCACCACCGCTTCCTTCAATCCAGCCTTCATCAGCATTTCCACCTGTCTTGGATAGGCGGTGCACAGAGCCAGGAACCGCACGGGGTCTGTCCCCTTCTTCTGGTACTCCCGGAAACCGCAGTAGCGGAATTCGGACTGCTCCACCTGGTCGATTCCCAGGATGGCATAAGCGGTACCCCACTCGAAGCAGAAGCGGAATGGATTCGGCAGTTTGAATTTTGGCTTCAGCCCTTTGGTGTCTATGGTCCCAGCATCCATATAGTCCCAGGTCTTTTCCCACCAGTTCCGCCTGCAAAATTCCACCCGGCCGGGAAGGAATCGGTACGCCGCCACCATGTGCGCCTCCGGCAGAGCCGTGAGCCGGGCCGGATCGATGTAGTCTTTCCTCGCCTCATAGGCCACCGCCCAAAGTGCTCCGTGGTACTGCCGGAATATCACCACCCGGACATAGCTCCAGAGGTTTTTCCGGCGGCCGGTACGCCCCAATTCCTTCACCGGGGAGACCCGCCCGCAGAAGGGGCAGGCCTCCGGCTGCGCTTTGGGACGGGGCGGCGGGGCGGACATCCAGCCGCAGTGACAGCCATACCCGGCAGAGGTAGGTTCCTCCGCCTGGTGGACGGCCTCCAGGACGGGAGAGCCTTCCGGCAGCGTTTGATGCACGCCGCAGCAGGTAGTCCAGATCTCCCTGGTCCGCCTCCGGCGGAAGAGGTAGGCCAGGAACAGGCCGTTGATCTCACGCAGCTCCTTTTGGCTGAGCCTCGGAGCCCGCTGGTACAGCGGGCGGATGTTTGCTTGTGTATTCATACCGCCGCCTCCTCAAAAGAAGTCCGAGAGGTCCAGCACAATTCCAGGGCCGTCCGGGTGGGGCACATCCTTCACGCTGTCGCACAGGTCGATTTTCATAGAAAACTGGATTCCAGCGCCGGGGAAGTAAAAGCTCACCGCCCGGCGATAGGCCTCCAGGTCGGAGATGGAGCCGCCCACCCCCTTGGCCACCGCCACCATGCAGTCCGGGAAGGAGCCGCCCTGGGCCACCGCCTGGGCGAACTCCTCATCCTGCCGGCAGAACTCCAGCAGGGTGTCCCGGACAGCGGCCTTCATGGCGGACTCTTTCGTTCCCTTGACCTCTTTGTACTCCTTCTCCAGCCGCTCCCGGGCCTGGTCAAACCAACTTCTCATTCCGCACACCTCCCAACTGCGGCCGCCAATGCCTTCATGGCGTTCGCCAATTTTCCGGCGGATGCCTCATCCCTTCCTCTGACTTTCATCAAGATACCGCGCATTTTATTCACGGTTTCCTGAGCCTGGTCAAACAGAAGTTCAAACTGGGCCAGATCCTTATCCGCCCCCAGGGCGGCCTTTTTCTCCGCTTTGGCCTGTTCCTCCAGCTGGAGCCGGGCTTGTTCCAGGGCATCTTCCGCGATTTTCTGCCGGTCCTCAGCCCGTTTTTTTGCCTCCCGGGCCTTGTCCAGCTTTGCCTTGATCTCGGCCACCGCCTCCGCTTTGGCCTTCTCGATGGCCTCCGGGTCCACCACGGTCTCCACGGCCACATCCACCGGCTGCTCCTGGAGCATGCGCAGTTTTTCCTCCAGGACCCGGGCCCGGCTTCCGGCCGAATCCGCGTCCGCCCGGGCGCTCTCCAGCAGATTTTTCGTGGCGGCCATATCCGCCTCCATCTTGGCCCGGGCCTGCTCGGCGACGGAGGCGGCCGCCTTGGCCGCCTCGGCGGCCTTCCGGGCCTCGTCCCGCTCCTTGAGGGCCTGCTCCAGCTGGCGGGTGGACATGTCGATGACGTTGTGGTCCTCCACAAACTCCTCCCGCTCCTCCTCCGGGAGCGCCAGGAGCATCAGCGCTTTTGTGGCCCCTAAATCCGCCAGCGCAGACGGATTTGACCACTTTTGCGCCAATCTCATAAACTTTTGGGCGGTCCGCTCGGAAAACTCCACCCGCTCATTGAGCCAGGGAAGCCACTCCCCATGGGGCAGCATCCCCTTCGCCTCCAGCAGTCGGCGGCCGATGTCCAGGATGACCTCGCCGCCCCGCTGCTTGAGCTCCAAAATCTCCCCCGTGATTGCCTCGATGGTCCGGCCCTCCGCCGGTGCCTGGGCCTCGACGGTCTCTATCTGTCTCGTGGTACTCATTCATCAAACCTCCATTTTAGTCTGCTCCTGCTCCGGCTCGGCCTGGAAATACCGCCGCGCCGCGTCTCTCGGGTCGTTGCTCATGGCCGTAAATTTGGACACGGCCATGGAAAATGCCAGCTCACACATCCCGGTTGCCCCGTGCCGGTTTTTGTCCAGGATGATCTGGATGGGCTCCGGCGCATAGGCAGGACGGCCATCTGGGTCGTAGTACGCCTCCCGGTACAAAAAAATCACTCCGTCGGCGTCCTGCTCCAGCGCGCCCGTGTCCCGCAGGTCGGAGAGCTGCGGCCGCTTGTCCCTCCGCCCCTCGTTTGCCCGGTTGAGCTGGCACAGGGCCAGCACCGGGAGCCGGAGCGCGCGGGCCATCGTTTTCAGGGCCCCGGAGATCTCCGTCATGTAGTTGTACCGGTCGCTGTTGCGGTAGCTGTTGACGCTGGGTGTGATCTTGCCCACATAGTCCACAACCACCAGGACCAGTCCCTGGACCCGCCGGGCCAGCGCCTCGATCTGCTCCACGGTGGCCCCGGGCCGCCGGTTGATGTACAGGGGGATTTTCTCCAGCTTCCCGGCAGCGTCCATCACTTTGGCGTATTCCGGATCCGAGAGCCGCCCCATCAGCAGCCGGTTGGCCGGGACCCCGGACATCCGGGCCACCCGTTTAGCCACCAGCTGCTCCACGTCCATCTCCAGGGACACAAACAGCACCGGCCCCGTCCGCTCCGCCACCCGGTCCGCGATGTTCAGGGCCAGGGTGGTTTTGCCCATTCCGGGCCGTGCGGCCAGAATGTACATCCCGCTGGACAGCATCCCGCCTCCCAGCATCAGGTCGATGTCCCGGTAGCCCGTGGACACATACCCGGCGGAGCCGCCCTTGTCGATCTCGTCCCGGTGCGCGTAAAACGAGAGCATCGCCTCGTCCGGCCGGATCAGCTCGTCCGTCACGCCCTCCCGCTGGAGCTCCGCTGCGTCCCTGGCCAGGCCGGCCAGCACCTCGCCCGGGTCCCCGCCGGCGGCGGCAGCCTTGGCGTCGTCGCACAGCTTGTCAAGCGCCCGGCGCAGGGAGTGCCGGCGGGTGATCTTGGCGTAGGCCTCCACGTTTTGGGCCGTGGGCGTGGTGTCCATCAGCTCCAGGAGGTAGGCGGTCTCCAGCTTGGTCCCCTGGTGGCCCGCCTCCTCCTGGATCAGCACCGGGTCGATAGGGCGGTTTTCCCGCCGGAGGGCCAGCGCCGCCCGGTAGATGGCCCGGTTGACCTCAAGGTCCAGGTCCTCCGGCCGGAGCAGCTGCTCCACCACCGGCAGGCATCGGTCGTCAATCAGGATGGAGCCCACCACCGCCGCCTCTGCATCCAGAGGCCGAATATTATTAACCATGGCTGCTCCCTCCAGAATTGTGAAAAACCCATCTCAGCAGGCACAAAATTAACCATATCCCCGTAGCAACGGGCAAAGAAAATCCGATGGAAAGGCACATCGTAATCAGTTTGATAATCCCGACGATAACGGCCCAGCTTATGACAATCTCAACGATTAACCCCAATACTGCAATCAGCAAATTAATCATAGACGGTCACCTCCTCACCGTCGATGATCTCGATGTGGTACGGTCTGGGGGCGGTCGGGGCCATATTGCCATCCGCAGCTCTTGGGTTTCCGGGCAGAGGCTTGTCCGTGTCCTCCCAGCGCCGGTTGTTGATCCAGGTGGAGGCGTAGGGGATCCCAATGCCCCGCTGCCAATCCTCCCGGGCCATGGCCCGCTTGAGCCCCAGGGCCATCTTGTGGATCAGGTCGTCCCCTGGCCGGAGCTTGTCCCAGGCCCGGATTGCCGCCTGCCGGTCCCGCCCGCAGGGGTAGGCCGCCCAAAACGCTTCGAAACGCTCCGGCTTCCAGTCGGCGGTGGGCTTCCACTCCCTGGCCCGCCGTTTTTTCGGCGCGGGCTCCGCCCCCTGGGGGGCTTTAGGGGGTTCTTTTCCTTCGGGAGTCTTTAACTCTTTATTCTTTTCCGGCTCGACCCCCGTCGACGGTCCAGCCGTTGACGGCTCACCCGTCGTCGGTTTTTCGGGCGACGGTAGGTTTTCCGCCTCACCGTTGCCCGGAAACCCGTCCAACGGTGGGGCCTCATCCTGGAGGACATAGACCGCCCCGGAAAACTGCCCGCCGGCGTCGTGGGACTGCTCCCGCACCAGATACCCGACGGTCTGGAGCTCCCGTAGCAGGCGCCGGGCCTTCTCCCGGCCGCACCCGGCCTTTTTGGCCAGGCCGGTCACCGAGTATTCCCAGTTTTCCGGCAGGGAGATCATCAGGGCAAACAGGCCCCGGGCCTCCAGGCTCAGGCGGCTGTCCTGCGCCGCCGACCGGAACAGCACCACAAATCCCTTTTTTCGCCCGGATTTGATTTGGCTCTCACTCATACTATCAACCCCTTGTGTTTTGTCTCGCGGTGTGGTACAATACAGGTGTCTCGTGGTGGATCAACCCCATTGATCCCCTGCCCCGGAGGGCTGTATGGCCCCCGGGGTATTTTTATGCCCATAGGAGGGCGGCCAGGAGAGCGGGGAGGGCCACGGACAAGCTCAGGGCGCAAAGCGCCAAGGCTCCAAACTCCAACAGGTAGGGAGCCAATTTTCGCAGCTTGTCCCGCATGATTCAGCCCTCGCCCGTGACAACAGCGTCCGCACCCTGGACGGTGACCCAGCCGTGCTCCAGGCGGGCCTGGGCCTCCGTCATCTGGATCAGCTCCGGCGTGATGGACTGGGCGATGATCCGGTTTGCGTCGGCCTCGGCCTGGGCCTCGATCACCTTGACCTGGGCCTCAGACTCGGCCACGACCTTGTCTGTCTCAGCCTGGGCCTGGGCGGTCTGTTTCTCCAGTTCGGCAATCTCCGCGTCCTGCTTGGCCTGCTCTTTGGCCTGGACCTTCTGCTGGAGCGCCTCATCCAGCTGCACGTCGATCACCAGTGCGCTAGCCACATGGATACCGTACTCCTCGGTGAGCCGCTCGTTGAGGTAGGCCGTGATGGCCTCGTTGACCTCGCTCTTTTTGTCGCTGTAAATGTCCATAACCGTAAATTGCGGGGTAACCTCTTTGACATAGGCGATGATACTGTTTTGGACCCGACTCTCTACGATGGTTTCGCCGCTCATGCCGTTAAACTGTTTATACACATCCACCACCCGGTCCGGGAGGAAATTATAGTTTACGGTCATGTTGATCTTGACCATGCCGCCGTTGGCCGGGGCGTCGATGGACCAGTCCGCGTGCTCCTCCTCGTTGTAGTCTCCCGGGCTGTTGCTCAAGACGAGCTGCTGCTGGCTGACGGGAAACTGCTTGACCGACTTAAAGGGGCTCATGAGGTGCCACCCCTGAGAGAGCGTCTGGTCCTCCACGCCGTTGGCGCTGTATACCACACCCACATTGCCAACGGATACCCGCTCCAGACACAACAGCGCAAAAATCGCGCACACCACGGCGCAGAAAACCGCCAAAATCACCTTTTTCACTTGTAAAATCCTCCTTATTTTTTGAATATGTAGTAAAACGCCAGAAAAAACAGGGCCGCAAGGACCACAAAGGTGGAAAACAGGGGAAGCACTACGACTGCACCTCCTCACACATCTCCCGATACTCCCGGAACTCCTGCATAGCATTAAATTTTGAGTGCAATTTCCCAGTTGTTTCTTCCTGATCTGCCAGCCAATTCCACATGGCCCGGTGCCGCCGGATGGCCTCCTCCCGGGTCAGCTCGTCTCGTTGCATGAGCCCACCTCCAGCCTGGACACCAGCTCGTCGGCCAGCTCCAGCAGATCCGGGTCTGCGCCGGTGTCCATCATCAGGGCCCGGAGCCGCCGGGCGTGGTCGGCAGGCTGGCCCGCGTCCGACATCCGGACAAGGACCCCGTTTTCCGTCGGGACGATGTCCAGCGGCGCCCCGGGGGCCCATCCAAGCTGCCGGCGCATCTCCATTGGGATGACGACTCTGCCAAGGTCATCCAATCTGCGCACAATGTATGCCATGTGCAAATCCTCCTTTGTTACAGTCTCGTGTTGTTGCGGTTTACTCTTCGGGTAAACCATGTGAACCAGGTCCACAAATTCAGCGCCGCTGAGGTCCGGATCCCTGGCCGCCAGCCGAAGGATGTTCGCTCTCCGGCTCTTGCTCCCAGCGGCCTGGAGCTGATCCAGGTACTGCTGATAGGTCATATCGCCCACCCCCTCTCAGCACATGCCCCGGCTCTGGACGATGGCCTGGGCTACAAGCCGGGCCTCGTACCGCCGGGCGCGCCCGATGGCGCTGACCGGGACCCCGTGCTCCTCCGCCCACCGGGCGGCGGTGCGCTTGTCCTGCACCCCCAGCTCTTTGGCCAGGGCTGCCCCGTCCAGCATCGGCCCGTTCCGGCCGATGATCTCCTCCGCCTTCTCCCGGATCGCCCGGTAGAGGGCGGAGCTGTTTTTTACGATCTGTCCCATGGTGTTGCCCCTTTCTTTTTTTACCGCCGCCAAGCGGTCAGCAGCGCTGCGCGCAGGCTCTCAAACTTCCGCCCCTGGTACCACCAGGCGCCATTGTGATAGCTCATCCGTGCCCCTCCTTTCTGATGGATTCCAGATCCGCCTCCAAAGTGAGCATGCCCTCCCGGATGCTCTCCAGCCGCTCCTCCGGCGTGCGTGTTTTGGAGTCCAGGGCGCTATTGACCCACCCGTAGAACTCAAATAGGGCCATCAGCTTCCGGTACTCCTGCTCCGCCAGCTCCGCAGAGACGGTGATATATTTGTCCTGCATGCCGTCTCCTCCTTTCCTGAGCCCGCCCCCGTCAGGAGGCGGGCTCCTCCGGCTTGTCCTCCACGGCCGGGGCCGCCGGTGCCTTCGCCTCGGTCATGGCCGCCACGCCCTCGGCGTAGCCCAGCAGAAACTCCCGCTTGTTCTCCGGGAGTGCGGCCGCAGCCTTCGCCAGGCTGTCGGCCAGCTTTTTCTCCATCTCGCTCAAAAAAATCACTCCTTTCCTGTGGCTCCCCACGACCGCCCGGGGGCGGTTTCGGCCGGTCGCCGTCCGGCTCTCGTCAGGTGGGCTCCCCTTGCCCCCCTCCTCCGCCCGTGGTAGAATTGGGGCGGTAGAGAGGAGGTGAAATGATTGGAACAAGTCAAAACCATTCTGCTGAATGCAGCTAGTTTTCTTTCAGCGGTTTCATTGGATAATTGGGTGGATATTGTTGGAATTTTAGGGTTTGGTCTTTCTTTGTATCTCGCGATTCATCAGTTTTTAGTGAATCGAATGAAGATCTCAGCAAAACCGTTTGTTTTGATCGAAGCGTACAACAAAGTACCAAACTCTATCTTTTTGCTTGCGACGCTCTACAATAAAACCCGCAATCCATTCTCTCTGATAAGCCTTCATGTACGAGACCGAAAGAGCAAAATAGACATTCCCGTCGAGCCTGTCGTCCGCACCTTCGCTGCAAGAGCTACGGATGATAAAGCAGCGGTAAGACCCGTCGTACTTTCGCCAAGGTTTCCGGTGAGATTTGAACCGTATGAAGCTCACGTGCTTTTACTTGAGCTAGACCGTCAGAATATAGACACGAAACTGCTTCATCCGGGTGATCCAGCTCATAATCCAGAGGGACGTTCTCGTATACGACGCTTGCTCTGTACGCCATATATTCATCGACTTCCGCTTCGGTTAGTGTTGAGCACTTCAAGAGGGCGTCGCGCAATCCCCATTTATGTGTCATCGGCTGAGGCTTGGGATTATCTTGAGAGCTATGCTGTCCGGAAAGCAGCTTATGAAGAAAAAGTCGAATTCCCACAGTAACCACCTCCTTCCGTGGCCCGCCCCTGCGGGTCTTGTCCCCCTCCCGCTGCCATGGTAAAATCGGATTACAAGGAGGGATTCCCATGTTATTGGACCAAGATACAAAATACGCTTTGGATTCCATTCTGGCCGCCAAACCTGACGGCCCCCGCCAGTCCTACTCTTACCCGTACCTTTGCAACGTCATCTCCATGGACGAGGACCACATGTTTCCGGTAATTAAAACGCTGGTGGACAAAGGACTTGCGGAATACGCTTACGCCGTCAACAGCCGGAGCCGCCGAGACGTTGGAATTGTCCTGACCCAGAATGGCCGGAAGTACAAGGAAATTGGCCGCCTGGAGCGCCGCGAACGGTGGAAAGAGCGGTTTATTGGAGCCGGTGTGACCATCCTTATTTGGGCCTTGCAGGAATTGATTAAATTCCTAACAGTAATTTGATAAGCAAGATGCAGATCAAACCGACGGCCGCACCTTCGATGAAGTAGCGCATCTCCCTCACCCCCTTCCGTTTCACATCCTGGATTTAATATACCACATCCAAGATTCTTTGTCAACACTTTTTCACAACTCAGTTGTATTTTTCCCTTGACTTTTACTCTTGCTTGCGGTAATATATGCGTAGAGAGGAGGTGACCAAAGTGAACTCAATCTCAGACCGTATTTCATGGTGTGTCAAAGAAAGTGGCCTTACAAAAACCGCTTTTGCGGATAAAATCAATGTGACACAGCAATATGTTTCAAATCTCTGTTTGGGGAAAAAAATCCCCAGTGACCGCACAATAGCGGACATCTGCCGGGAATATGATGTAAATGAGGATTGGCTGCGCACCGGGCGGGGAGATCCCTATATTCAGCTCAGCCGGGACGAGGAGCTGGCCCAGTTTTTCGGGGAGGTGATGAAGGGGGAGGACCCCGACTTCCGCCGGCGGCTCCTGTCTGTAATGTCACGGCTCACCACGGATGAGTGGGCCCTCCTGGAGCAGATGGCCTGGAAACTGGTGGACGAACTCCGGCAGGACTCCGGCCAGGAAGCATCCTCAGAGGAGGGCAAAAAAAATCCCGGCCCCCCGTAAGGGGCCGGGCTCCGGCGGATCATTTGATACCCAGGACGAACCGATAGACGGCGTTGATCTTTCTGGCGTCCATGCTGGACAGGAGTTTCACAATTTCCTCTATGATCTCCCGCTCCTGCATCCTCTGTTTCCCACTGTTGTTCATCGGTGCGCCTCCTCTCATGTTCCGCTGTCTGTATCCCCATTATAGAACATATGTTCTAAAAGTCAACTAGAAATTCCCACCTGTCCAATAAGCCGTACTTTTTAGTATTTATACCTTCCAAAATTCAACGAGAATTGAATTTTGAGGGAATATAGAGAGATTAGGGAGTGTATCATATGGGCCTGTTTGATTTTCTAAAAAAGAAACAGCCAAATTCCACGATGGTAACTCAGACACCAGAAGAAAAAGCCGTAGAACCGCAAAAGATTCAAAAAACATTCAAGCCATACATACCGCAATCCCCTCAAAATCCGGATGTCACGATCCCGGATCGGATTGGGTCGTGCCTCCGCGTTTACTATTATCCAAAGTTAAAAATTTCTCCCGCACCTTCCGCCGAAGACCAGGCCAAGAATATGCAGGAAACGGGAGACTGGAAACTGGAGCCGGTAGAAGCAGAATCCGGTGTGAATCTTCTTTATCACGGCGAAGTGTTTGCTTCGCTTTTGGATAAAGTAGACATGGTTAAGGATTGGCTGAAACGAGGCGACCCAATGATTGCGATCTTAAGCAATCTCGGAGATTCCGGAAATCTGGCTGCTATTGCTTTTTATCGAGATGAGGAAAAGCGTCTGGCCTCCCGTAACTTTGATATAGTTAAACTGACCAGATATGCGAATGAAGACGCACAATTCAATCTGGCTGGCCTACAGCCTGGTGATAAACTGGAGCTTGAAGAAGACTACGAGCGTGAAGATGCGGTAAACGTACTCTATGGCGCTGAAATTGGAGCGCTTCCGAAGAAATATGCAAAAAAATATATAGACGAGGGTTGTGCTGGTGTTTTCCTCGACCATATTGATACGGATGACAATTACAAAGATGTGCCTTATGTAAAAATATATTGGTAAAATCCGCCCGCGCAGACGGATTTAGGCATAAAAATTCCCCCGCCCGGTGTTGGCGCACCGGACAGGGGCAAAAGGGGCAGATTGCATGGGACAGCCATCTGCCCTCTTATTGTATCAAAAATAGGAGGATAATGCAATGGGACGGTACGTCAGAAAAACCGCCCGTTATAACGGGAAAAAATACGAGGGGAAGGGCAAGACAGAGCTGGAAGCCCTCACCCGCCTGGCGGAAAAGCTGGCTGCTGCAAAACGAGGTGAGGAGCTGATCTCCGGCGCCATGACCGTCTCCGCCTGGTACGACCAGTGGAAAGAGACTTATAAGGAGCATAAAGGCTTGACGGCCAAGAGCCTGGGAATGTACGACGAAAAATGGAAAAAATACATCAAGCCGGCCATCGGTCGCATGAAGCTCCGGGACGTGAAGGACGTCCACCTCCAGCGCATCCTAAATGCTCAGGCCGGTATGTCCGCCAGCCACGTCAAAAAGGTCCGCATGGTGTTGCAGGAAATGTTTAAGCGGGCACGCCAGTCCCGCCTGATCCCATACGACCCGGCGGAGCTGCTGGAGCTCCCGTCCTGTATCCAGGGGACCCGCCGCTCCATCACCGAGGCGGAGCGCGCCGCCATCCTGGCCGTGGCGGAGGTCCACCGCTCCGGCCTATGGGTCCTCACGCTGCTCTATACCGGGATGCGCCCGGGGGAGACCGCCGCCCTCAACTGGGCGGATGTGGATTTTGCCAACAACGAGATCCACGTCCACGCCGCCCTGGAGTCCGGGGCCACCAACGCAATCAAGGCCCCAAAGACCGCCGCCGGGGTCCGGGACATACCCATCCATGCCGCCCTGCTGCCAAAGCTCAAGGCGGCCCAGGGAGAGCCGTTCTCTCCGGTTTTTAAGACCGGCGCCGGAAACCGGCAGAACGCCAACAGCCTCCGCCGCCTCTGGACCGGATTTAAGCGGGACTTGGACATCTACATGGGGGCCAAAACAGAGCGAAACCAGATCGTGGAGAGCGTGGTGGCTCCCGATCTGACGCCCTATTGCCTGCGCCACACGTTTTGCACGGACCTGCAAAAAGCCGGGGTCCCTATCAACGTGGCCAAAGAGCTGATGGGCCACTCAGACATCCAGACCACGGCCAATATCTACACCCACCGGGACGGCGCGACGCTACACGCCGGGATTGCCCTCCTGGACGGCTCCGGTGGCCAAAAAGATAGCGATGGTGGCAAAAGCGGTGGCCACAAAAATGGAAAAACCGCTCGCGCCTAGAGCGCCAATGGATACAAGATTTTTCAATTTCTGCTTCCGGTTCTGAATGTTGGGGGTTCGAGTCCCTTCGGGCGTACCAA
>ERZ1643249.3975-NODE-3975-length-12672-cov-97.849727_pt1 | contig 12672 bp, 11 predicted proteins | sample MGYA00579263_ERZ1643249 | MGnify/ENA primary metagenome ERZ1643249 (study PRJEB29033, sample SAMEA4952264) | chicken gut metagenome | biome: Broiler Chicken; feature: Gastrointestinal Tract; material: Caecum | place: Ireland | collected 2018 | study: Broiler...
AGTCTTCAACTTTACCGGATATTTTTCCGGTTTCATCAATTGTTATTTGGGCTTGAAAACTTCCTTCCATAAATGTTTTAGAATATGTATAGTAATTTTTAGTTTTTTTAAATCCATACTTTTCTAATTTATCAAAAGATACATGAGTTTTTTTAAATATTTCTTCTTCAATATTCATATAAAGCCTCCTTAGATATCACTATATTTACTATACTATTTTTAAGAAAAAAATCCAGTGGTTTAATACTAGATTTTTTGGGCCCGTAAAAATGGACTATAATAAATATTTATTCATATTAATTTTGTTCCTTTTAGTGTGAAACATTTTTAACTATTTTTAAGCATTTTGTTTCACATTTATACAATTTTATTATAAAAAACGGAGCCAAAAATGGCTCCTTCAGGGGGCCAAATAAAATCAATCACGCAAGTTTATGAACATTATATAAATCCTTATAAAATAAGGCTTTTCTTAATATTCACTTTTAACTATATAATGATTATTTTTAATACTTTGGGTACCTAATTGGGTACCTAATTTTTTTGTGTGAACTTTTGGGTACCTAAAATTTTTGTAAACCGTTATGAATGATTAATCAAAATTAATATAACACATAAAATTGTTATACTTCTTAATAAATTGAAACTATTTATAACTTGATTTACTTTTTTTTCTTTTTTAATTTATCCTTATTAGCTAAATAAAATTTTTCCATATCATTGCTTAAATAAGCATTATAAAATTTTCCTTTCCAATAATTACTATTAAACTTTTTAATATACGGTGATAATCCTTGTATAAAATGTTTTCTATTATCATCTAAATATTTTTTTATAAACTCTCTTTTACTTATATTTATTGGTTCTATATAATTAATAGTATTTAATAAGCCATCTAATGCGACAAAATGTTGCCATGATTTTAAATAGCTTTTTCCATCAATAATTGGATTAGAAATAAGCCACCTATAATTAAACATCATTTTTTTATACATTTTAGATGATGCACGTACTTTATATCTTTTTATCCATATGCCCGTTATGGTTGGACATTTACCATCTTTTAACAAACATATCTGTGTTTTTTCTTTTTTCCTTTTATGACCATATTTTTCTAATATTTCATCAATCAATCCCAATATGGAATTAAAATTAAATGATTCATCATTTGTTGAAAATGTAACATCATCAACATAGGTGCTAAAAATTAAATTGCTTTCTATTGCTAATTTGTTTAATTCAGCAAACATTTTTTTATAAGAAAAGAAACTTATTAAAGTACTAGTTGGAAATCCTTGTGGTATAGCCCTAATTTTTGAATTGTTTTTTTCTGGCACAGTTACTAATTCTGCCATTCTTTGAGCAAGATCTTTTTTCATCCTCAGTCCACCATCAGACATAAAAAAATTTTTTACTGCCTTGAATCTACAACTTGGATAAAAACTTGCAATATCTATTAACAAAAAGTTTGTATTACCTTTGTGATGTTTAGCATTTCTAACATATCCTCCATCCGTTTTAGCAAATACATAATTAGGAATACTTAATTCGGATAAATATTTATTAAGCTTCTTTAAAGCCGTTTTTCTTGGTTCTGGAACATCAGTAAATTTTCTATATTTCTTTGGTGTATAATCTTTTGGTTCTCTTTTGTATCTTTTTTTTGTTTTTTTATTTTCATAAAATATTACTTCTTTTTTATCATATTTATAAATAATATTATTTAAATCATTTTTTGTGAAAATTTGGTTATTTTTATAATCTGATAACAGCCTAGCTACAAATTTTTTACTTCCTCGATTATATAAGATGGATGTTGAATTTTTAATATTTTTTCTCACTAAATCATCTCCAATACGTAAAAACGCCAAGTATATCTCAACAATTAATTAAGTGATAATACTCAGCTTCGTTAGAAGGGCTTCCCCATTAAGAAAATTTTCTAATGCAACTTTTAAAAGTCCTATAAAGCTTAAACATAAAACAATTTCTTCTATGTTTAATTTTAATTCCTTCACTATAAACAAAAAAATAAATGCTAATATTACAAAAAATATTGTAACTATTTGCTTGTTTTTTTTCCTCATAGACCTACCTCCTTTACTATACAAAAAATAAATAAAGGGGTAAGCAGCGACCTGAAATCTTAATTAATCTCCATATACTTGGCAAATTACGTCAGGTATGGTTAGTACTTGTAGGTGAGCTGCAGCTTGTCTGCAAGCGAACCACAAGGACTCCATACATTACTTAGCTATTGCTACGTGCAATGCTAATACACCCATTATATGAGTTTCTCGGTCTTCCACCGAATTGAATATACTCAATAAAGCTATTATCTGCTTCTAAGTACATAGATATTATATCAAAAGCCATAGTTTTTTTCTAGTATAACAAATATTTTTCTTAATTTTTTAAATTTTTTTCTCTTTTCTCTGTATGAAATATATCTTTAAGATTCCGCTTAATGGAAAACTAATATATTATATCAACGAAAAGCAAGCATAAAAATATGCTTGCTTTTCTATAATTTTTGAATGAAATATTCAGTGTTTTTGATTAAACCATAGGTTTAACATTTGTATCTATAAACTTTATTTCTTCCTCACTTAAATTATATTTTTTAAATAGTTGTTTGTCAATTTCAGGTATTGGTTTATTCCAATCAATATCTGATTTGTTACTAAAATCTTGTTGAGGAACATTACTCCAAGTATCCTTCCCATTATCTTGAGTTACCTTTTTAGTCGATAACAAAGACCTTGCAAACTTTGTTTTAAGATACTTTAATAAAGAATTTGCTTCGAATTCGTTAATAAAAGTGCCAATACTGATAAATGTATCACTTGCTCCTTCATTTGGTTTACATACAAATGGAGAGCTTAAACATTCTCCAAAAATTCCACTACCATTAGATTTTGGCAAAATTACATTATAACTATTTAAAAATTCATTATTAATAATATATTTCTTTTCAATATATCTATATGTTCTAGAATTGTTAACTCTACCAAACATTTTAATATAATTATTAATTTCACTAACATTAATGGTTTCTAAAAAGGCTTCTGGTATTTTTTCTATTACATTTGAGGCAATCATGTTTCCTGTACCACTGCCAATTTTTTGTGATTGCTCTTTAAAGTCAACAAAGAAATCTTTTGATAATCTGTATAATCCACGTGGTGAAACAATTTGGTCAACAAAATCAGTATTAACAATCATTTTTATTTTATTCACAACTGAATTCATTTCATTACTTGCAATAAAAGTGCCAATTTTACCATAATTTTCATCATTGTTTCTCAAAGAAATAGCTACTCCACCTTTTATATCAACGCTTGGAAATACAGAAGAACTATCAGAAAAATATTTTATAACTTTAAAATGTTCATCATTGAGAATTTTTTTATTCCATTGCTTTGGCGTGCTCCCGGCATTAAATAAAAATCTTGCTGGAGTTATAAAAGAAACAATATCTGACATCCTAAAGGCAGTATCCATAAATAAATAATAAATTGACATATCTCTATTATTATTTAAACCTGTTTCCTGATAAGGTGGATTACCTACTATTGCATTGAATTTCATTTTATCACATCCTTCAATATTCCAGTAATTTGTTTTTAAGACTTTTTCTATAAATTTTTCTGGCTTATTTTTTAAATAATTAATTAAATCATCAAAATAATGTGCATTTATTTTTTTATTAGTGAAACCAGCTAACGTTCTTTGAGTAATAGACTTAGCCATTGGTGTTTTACAAATTACATATATATTTTTTTCAATGGTTTCATTCCATAATTTTTCTTTAAGTTGATTATTTAACTCAGCATACTGATTACATTTTGTTCTGTATATACTATACGTTACATACAATGGATATAGTCCTGTTTTAGAATTGATTTCTAAAATTTTGGCCTCTGTATTAGTTAATGTGCCAGCTGTTATTTTACCTTGATTAACAAATGTTGGATTGTCTAGTAGAGTTTCAAATGAAGGATCATAAAAATTATAGCCTCCTAATGCTTCTGATAAATGCATGTTAACTACCCTCCATGGTGTTAAGATTGTTTCTTTATCAGGATTTTTAAAACAATTAAATAATTGTGTAATCTTAAAGATTCTTTCTAATGGTTCATACTGATCAGCGGATTTTACTGTTTTTCTTATTTTTCTACCAGCTTCTATAAATATTTCAGAATCATAATACTTAACAAATTTTTTAAATATTTCTTTAGTAACACCTTCAGGCATAAATTCTTCCCAAGATGAATCGTCAACTAAATCAGCTAACTTATCAATTGAAATATCCTCATCAAATCCAACATCAGCACCATAGATAAGTAATGGCATTCTTATAGAAATTCCTCGCAAAATTGATATTGCATCTCTTTTATTTTTACTTCTTTTTCTCATTTCTTCTAACTTTGCTAATTCTTCAGGTGTACGCTCATTAACAGTTTTTTTCTCAATACGTTCTTTTTCCTCAAGTTCTTCATCAGTAAAGCCTTGATTATTAATATCAATTTCATTCATTTTCGGAGCTGCTTTTGATGTACCAATAATTCCTTTAAGCTTGTCAAATTCATTCAAAGCAACACCGTCTAATTTCAAAAGTTCATCATTATATATATTTACATCATCAAAACCGTTTCTAACTGCTCTTTCTGCATACGCTTTTTTTAATTGTTGTAATAATTTTGTTGTACTATACCTAATCATTTGTGTACCGTCTAATGAAATAACAGGACAATAATTTAAAAACTCACCTAAAATAGCCTTATCACTAGTTGTTGTTTTTCCGGCTTTGGTAGATACTGCTACTGCTTCCGCTACCATCTTCAATGTACGATCTGGTGCAAAGTCAAACACATAACCACAAGTTTTGATTTTACCATTAATATTACATGGTGATTGAACTCTAAAAATCGTCTGTAAATAGTTCGCAGCAGATGTTGAATAAGAACCTGATAACATCATGACTGCAGTCCATTCTGGCACTGTTACACCTGTTGTTAATTTTCCACAAGACAAAGTTATTGTATAACCATCCTCACCAGCTTCATCTATTGCATTTCTTACTTTTTTTAAAGCATCTTCATATGGCTCGTCAATATCACCATCACCAGCTACATTAGCTATTTTAAAAGATCCAAATATAGGATGATTATTCAATAATCTTTTTAATGCTTTGGCTTCTTTCACACCAGGGACCATCCACAAAGAATGTTTAAACAAATCTCTATATTCTTTATTAGAATATGGATAATTACTATCTTCATCCGATCTTGTAATTAAATCAAGAAATGAAAGTACATCCTTTTCATGAACAAAATCACCAATACGTTGATTACTTGGAATATTTTTTTTATCTATAGATTTATCACCAGTCCAGGTCCTAAAAAATTCTCTAAAATTAAATGCTTTATCTTCTAGTTCCTCGTAAATTGAATTATTAATAATTTTTCCTAAATCATAAGTATAAATTTTCAATCTTGGTAATTCATCATATGGATTTGAATCACCAAAATGATTAATTGCCCAATTTGATTTTTGAGATTGCTCCATTATATAATCCCACGTATAAATATTATTTTCATCGTAATCAGTCAATATATTAAATGGTGTTCCCGACAATGCTAAAAACTTTGTCTTACTATTTTTATCAAATTTTACAATTTTTTTAATCACATCATCACCAAGCGCTGTTGTCGTTCCTTCGTGTGCTTCATCAACAATTACTAAATCCCACTCAGTTTCAAACACATTATTATTTTTATCATATTTTCCTCCAACTATTTCAGAACCTCTTAAATCTTGAATAGATGCAAAATAAACAAAATTTTTATTTAATTTTAAAAGTGAATCAACATCATATCCACTATTTTTAGAACCATAAATATAATTAGAATTATCATTAAAAATCTTATTAAAATCTTCATACCATCCTTTATCTACCACTGGTCTATGCGTTATGATTATTGATTTAGCAAAATTAGATTGTTTTATTACTTCTAAAGCAGTTAAAGTTTTACCAAATCTCATTTTAGCATTCCACAACATCTTATTGCTTTTCTTAAAAACATTTAATGTTTGCTTTATTGCGGTTTCTTGTTCCGGTCTGAATATTATCGGTGCATAATAATTCATCTTGGTATTTGAAAGATTTTGCATATTATTTTTCACAGCTTTTATTGCAGCTATAGCAGTATTTAAATTTGTTCTAAACCATTCTTTTCCTGTAGTACCATGTATTTTTACTTTTTTTATGTTTGAATTTTCTAAAACTCTATGAACTTCATAATCTCTAAATGCTTTTAAAAATACTTTACCATTTTTATCTTCTTTTTTTATAGCAAGTTCTGTATATAATAACATAGGTTCAATTCCAGCTGTATTTGTATAGCTTTTTATTCTGGCTAATGCTGCTTGATTTAATTCCTTACAACTAGGAAATAAATCATCGACTTTTGATTTTGTTTTAATAGTTGCATCTCCTATTTTCAATAATCCTTTATGGGCTTCATCATTTATTTTAAATATATATATTAATTTATATTCAAATGATGGTTCAAAAATATTCATACAAGCTCCTCCATCCTATTATTTTATTAAAGAAATAAACTTAATCTTTCTATTAGTTTTCCAGTTCATTATTTTACAATAAATTCCGTTATGCATATTTTTTTTGTTTTTCTTACATCCAATACATTCTCGAGAAATAACATTTTCACCAAACAAAGTATATTCTATAATATCTTTATTATGGCAACTACACGGTACTACATATTTTAAGCCATCCATTTGCCATATATTCCAAGATATAATTATTGCAATTTCTATAAGTAAATCCTTATTAGGTAATTGATTGAATTTTTCTTCATAATAATCTATAAATGTATACAATAAATTTTCTCTAGCAATCAGAACACTATCTCCTTGCCATTCGTAAGCATAAATACTTTTATAAGCCTTTTTTACCCAATCAACCCATTCGTCATCATGAGCATTCTCGTTTATTACTCTAATTTTTCTATCTAATAATCCTATCCTATCCCTAGGCTTTAGTATTTGTCCAGTAACAGTGTCATATCTACTTACTATATATGGTGCTTCACCACACGTTATTTCAAGTCTTATATCATTAACATAATCATTCCAATTTTTGCCTCGTTTAGTAGGAAATTCAATTTTGTTTTCATTTAATTTCCAACTATGTTCAATTTCATAATTGAATACATTTTTTTCTCCAAACCATTTTTTATCAATTAAATTATTCTGGATGTTGCATATCCAAGAAGGAGTAAAAACTTCTGCTTTATCTTTAGAACGTTTTAGTTGTTCTTGTTTGCTTTTTTTTATCCGTGGTTTTATTACTTGTCCAAGTTTACCTGTGATTTTTTCAATTTTGATCTCATCAGTATATTGATATCCAATTCCCTTTAATGAATAATTATCTGTAGCCCATATTATATTTTTCTTTGAGGAGTGATCATATAATAATATTGATAATAAATTATAATCTAATTTAATAACTGTATTTTCTTTAACATCAACAAATTCATCATACATATAATCACCTCCCGAAAAAGCATCTACATATAGTATATCATATTTTTCTTAATTATCTTTCCTAATAGTATCCGTGTATTATTAAAATACAACAGAAGATTATAGGGCTTGGGTTTCCCCATAACAGGAAATGTAACAAAAATCTTTTGTGCTATACATTTCCATTGCTTGCTAACAAGTAAAAAATTTACTAACTTCTTCCCCACTGGGTAAAAAGTTAATCTAGAATTTAAAAAAATTATCAAAAAAAGTAATAAATTTAACTATATTTTTTTACCATGTTTTGGGTCTTTTAACAATTTTTTTAAAAATTTTTACCAAAAATTTTGGAGTCATTTTTTACTAAACCCTTATAAAATCAAGGCCTAAAGTAAAAAAAATTGGGAAATTTTTGGACAATTTTTAGATAATTAAAAGAGATTTTTAAGAGATTATTTTGGATATTGATTTATGAAAATGGTATGTTATAATATTGTAAACTAGGAAAATTATGAAATTTGATGACTGGTTTATATATGAGAAGTTTTTGACTTCTCTTTTTTTATTGCAAGAAAGGAGGATATAATGGATAACTTTATTATGATTCCTACAAGTTTAATTACTTTTAAGATGCCTAGAAGTGCAATGTTACTTCTAGGTATTTTATATTCTAATTCAAGACAATTAGGTTATGCTTATGGAACGAATAAGTATTATGCTAAACAATTAGGTTGTTCTACTAGGACTATTACTAACCTATTAAAGTATTTAGTAAATAACAATTATATTACTATTGTTAATGGAAATAGTTTTAAAAGAAAAATATATATTAGAAATAATGTTCTAATTACTTAGTAAATAATTTCTAGGTATATAGAAACAGACTTCTTACATAATAAATAAGTTAAATATATAAATTAAAAATATAATGATAAGATCTTGCAAGATGAGGTCTTTGGGAGGTTGTTTATGAAAATTAATGATTATATTTTAGTGCATGGTAAAATAATTAACATTAAAAATAATGTTGATGATAAATATATTTGGTTTGATATAGTAAAAGATGAATACTTTAAAGATAAGGATGGAAATTTAAAAAATTATCCATCCTTTTTTAGTGCCAGAATACCCAAAACAATTGCGAATAAATATATTCTTGATACGAATATTGAAATTGTTGTAAAAGGCATTCCTAAAGGTTATTTAGATAAAAATGGATATAGACAAAACTATATACACGCTACGGAAATTAATGGTGTAGAAACTAACGAAGATATACTAAATCAAGTTATTAGTTATGATACTGATGGAATTATGTTATGGAATGGAAAAAGATGTGAGTCTATTCCTACTACTAAAGAAGAACAATTAGAACTTCAGAAAATGATAAACGAAATATGTGGAAAGGATGATGAATAATGAATGCTAAAGAAACATTAGAATTAATCTCTAAACAATGGTGTAATTTGGATGATTTAATGAAATTATCTAATCTTGGAATTAATAATGCTTTCAAGTTAAAGAAAGAAATAAAAACACTTTGTGAAGAAAAAGGCTACCTCCTTCCAAAAGGTTTATTACCTATGTGTGAAGTGGTAGCTTATTTAAAAATTAATATTGATTACTTAAAGAAAATGTTATAAAAAATTATAAAAAGTATTGTATAATATCATTGGTGATAAATATGGCTTATACTTCAATTTTTAATACAAAACCAAAAAAAGAAAATGCAAATTCATTTTGTCAAAGAATAGTAGAATTATTAAATAATATATATTTTTGTGAAGATAACTATGTTGATAATAATGGTAAGAAAATGTTAAATTGCATGTTTAAATATTGTAATTTAAATACAGGTTACTCAAATATAGATGATCTTATAAAAGAAAAATCAGTTAAATATAGAAATATATTTGAATTATGTAATAGTGCTGAAATAGATCAAGAAGAACTATTAATAAATATTGATATTATCGCAAATTGTTTATTTACTTTCAAACCTAAAAGTAATAGACACTTTTGGGATCCAGTCGAAGCTGAAGAGATTGTATTATTAATTTTTAAATGTATAGACCAATATTTATTAAGTTTAGGATATAGACTAAAATCAGAAAACAACCAATTGTTTATTATTGAAAATGAAATAGCTATTGATGTAAACGAAATTGATGATGATAAAATACGAGAAGAAGTAATTAATTTTTATGATTATAAAAACGCAAAAAATTTGGAAGAAAAGGAAAAAATATTAATGCTACTTTTTAAAAAGCTTGAAAGTAAAAAGAATAAAATTTCTACTATTATGGGAAATAGCATTGCCAGTACATTGAATAATTATGCTAATAATATTCATATTAGACATGATAACAAAACTTCAAGTTATAAAAAATGTTATAATGAAAAAATTAATGATTTAACAGACGAGGAATTATTAAATTGGTACAATTATATTTTTGTATTTACGTTAAATATTTATTTAAATCTTGAAAAACTAAAAGATATAAATATAAATGGTGGCTATAAATAGTTTCTTATTATAATATCTATAGAACAGAAATGTTCTTTTTTTTGAGATTATTTGCACAATAACTTTATATTTTATTTTGTTATATAATTGGATCGCATGATTGATTTATTTGTGTGGCCAGTAAAGGAGGATTATATGGCTGTTAAACAAGTAAGTAAAGAAGAAGCAACTAAAGATGGTCGCAGGTGGATATTTTATAATTATTTATATTTAAGTGATGGAACTAGAAAAAAATATAAATCTAAAAAGTTTGCGACTAGAAATGAAGCTGTTAAAGCCGAACAAAATTTTATGTCTAAAGTTGAGAAAAAAGAAATTAATGTTACAGACATGACTTTTAAAGATTTATATGAAGAATTTTACGCTTATAAATCAGATAAAGTCAAATCTACAACCATGAGAACATATCGTGAAAGAATTATTTCTTTAAAGATGCTAGAAAAAGTAAAAGTAAGAGATTTTAATATTACTCATTATTTAAAATGGCGTACTATGATTTCCAATAAACCAGTTGCTGTTAAAACTAAAAATCATTATCATAAGTTTTTAAAAGAAATTCTAAATTATGGAACAAAGTGGCATGACTTTAATTTTACTTCTGTGTATAACAGAATGGAAAAGTTTACTGATCCTAACGCTGTACCAAAAGAAATGGATTATTATACTTATGAAGAATTTAAAAAGTTTATTGCATGTGAAGATGATTTAAAGTTTATTTGTGTATTTGAAATATTATATTATTGTGGTCTTCGTAGAGGAGAACTTAGAGGACTTACTTGGGATAACATTGATTTTGAAGATAAGACTTTATCTATCGTTAAAAATGTTGTAAATGAAAATGGCGATGGTGGTTATTGGAAGATTACTACTCCTAAAACTCGTACCTCTACTAGAACAATACCAATGCCAGATATTTTAGTAGATCATTTAAAAGAATATAAAAAACAAGTTTCTAAATATTATAACTTTAATCAAAAATGGTTTGTCGTTGGTGATGTTTCTCCCCTACACTCAGATGTTCTTAGAAAAAGAAAAAATAAAAATGCAATGAATGCTGGTTTAAAACAAATTAGAATTCATGATTTTAGACATTCTTGTGCATCTTTACTCATTAATAATGGTGCTAATATTATGATTGTTGCTAAATACTTAGGGCATGCTAAAATTGATGAAACATTAAATACTTATTCTCACCTATTTAAAAATAAAATGGATGATATTGTTAATATGATGAATCATTTAAAATAGTTATTTATAAACAAAAAAAGACTTTTTCAAGTCTTTGGGTACCTAGTTGGGTACCTAAAATATATTTATAAGGTCACAAACCCTTTGATATCAACAAAAAGTGGAGCCTTGCGGCTCCTTCAGGGGGTTTGGTTAGCTACTCACTTTAAAAGCGTAAGCAGCTTGCATAGGCCGGAGTGCCTATGCTATAAAAAGTATACGAAATTTTATGAGTAAAGTCAACTTGAAGAAAACAGTTTTTTGTAATTTTGACACTTTTTAATCAAGACCTTTATTACCGCAAAGTTTTTCAGTTATTTCTTTATTTTCGGGTTCTAAATATTTCTTTGATTTTACAAAGTTTTCAGCATCTTCTTTGACTTTAACAAGCATATTATAATCGTTTTTTATATCAGCTAATTTGAAGTTCATGTCGCCACTTTGTCTTAGGCCAAAGATTTCACCGCCGCCACGAATTTTAAAGTCTTCTTCACTTATTTTAAAACCGTCATTTGTCTTGGTTAAAACTTCGAGTCTTTTAGTTTCTCTATCACTGATTAGTATACAGTAAGAATCTAAATCATTACGCCCTACTCGCCCTCTTAATTGATGGAGTGCTGAAAGTCCAAAGCGGTAACTATCGAAGATGATAATCATCGTCGCTTTAGGAACATCGACACCGACTTCGATAACAGTTGTACTTATTAAAATTTTGGTTTTCCCTTCTTTAAAGTCATTCATCACTCGATCTTTTTCGTCATTACTGAGTTTTCCATGCATAAGACCTATTTTGCAGATTTTGCCAAAGGCTTTAGTAAACTTTTCTTCTAATTTATAAACGTTTTCTAAATCTATTTTGTCACTTTCTTCGATTAGCGGGGCGACAATATAGATTTGGTGGCCTTTTTTTATTTCGTCTAGCATCATATATAAAACTTCGGTTATTTGTTTTTCACTTTTTAAATAAGTTTTGACTGGTTTTCGACCCTTTGGCATAGTTTTGATGCTAGTTATATCCATATCGCCATAAAGGGTTAAGGCATAGGTCCTGGGAATTGGAGTCGCACTCATGTATAAGATGTCTGGGCTTTTTCCTTTGTTTCTTAAATTACTTCTTTGATTTACACCAAAACGGTGCTGCTCATCAGTGATAACTAATCCGAGATTTTGATATGTTACATCTTCACTTATAAGGGCATGTGTTCCAATTATGATGTTTGCTTTGCCAGAAGATATTAGTTCTTTAGCTTCTCGTTTTTCTTTTGATTTTAACTTACCAGTAAGTAGAACGATATTTAAATTAGGAAGGAGTTTAGTTATCGTATTATAGTGCTGCTGGGCAAGAATTTCGGTTGGGGCCATTA
>ERZ1643249.3977-NODE-3977-length-12670-cov-18.810543_pt1 | contig 12670 bp, 10 predicted proteins | sample MGYA00579263_ERZ1643249 | MGnify/ENA primary metagenome ERZ1643249 (study PRJEB29033, sample SAMEA4952264) | chicken gut metagenome | biome: Broiler Chicken; feature: Gastrointestinal Tract; material: Caecum | place: Ireland | collected 2018 | study: Broiler...
ACTGTAAATCTGTTGTCGACGACTTCAGTGGTTCGAATCCACTCTCTCCCACCATGTGGCCTGGACACTTTAGATGTCCAGGCCACTTTACTTAGGTTTCATGCGGGTTTGCGGGCTTTTTGCCGGAGGGTTCGCAAACCTGTTTTCCATAGATCGGATGGGGTATCCCTGAACACTTTTGATCGGATTTTCCCATTTGGCGGGGCCTTTTGCCTGGTTCATCCCAGGTAAGAGACCCCGCTTTTTTCTTTTCTCCCGTTTTTTCCGCCGGAGGCTGCGTAAAAGTTTCCGGCGGATTTTTGGATAGATTGCCCAGCAATCTGGGCAGATCCCAAAGGCTCCCTTTCCAAGGGGGTAGTGCGCCCTTTTGCGGGGCAGGTTTTGTGGAACAAAACCTGGAGCGGAACGGCAGGCAGCGGTGAGCCGCCTCCCCCCCTCTCCGCACCTCTCCCCCCTGTTTTTTTACCAGCTGGGAAGAAGAAAGTTCGCTTCGCTCAGTTCTTCCCAGGAATTCACTTCCCAACAGAAAAAAGAAAGCGTAAGTTTCACACTGGTACGATTGGTGGGTTTGGCGGCCCATTCTTTCCCAGATGGTAAAAAGAGAGTAGGCCGCCTGTCCGCCCCAATAAGCCCCGTTTTCCCCCCAATGGGAAACTGACCCCACGAAGGAATGAAACCGCCCCTGTTGGCCCAGTGTGGCCCGTTTCTGGCGATACAACCGCATAAGCTCGTCCATCCGCCCCAGACACTGGATTTTTTCCAGCCGCCTGGGGCTTTTTTATTTTCACCGAAAGGAGGGATGCCCCGCATCCGGGCTGCGGCCCCGCAAAAAATCAAAAAGGAGAGATGTACCGGCTATCAAGTTCATCGACCTGTTTTCCGGTGTAGGCGGGTTCCGGGAGGGGCTTACCTGCGCCGGCGGCTTTGCCTGTGTGGGCCACTGCGAGATCGACCAGCGTGCCAACCAGAGCTACAACGCCCTGTTCCCCATGGAAGGAGAGTGGTTCTGTGAGGACATCCGAACAGCAGATCCCGCCGGATTGCCCGATTTCGACCTGCTCTGCGGCGGGTTTCCCTGCCAATCTTTTTCCCTGGCTGGAAAGCGAGGAGGCTTCACAGACCCACGTGGCACCCTGTTCTTTGAAATTGCCCGGCTGGTTAAAGCCCGGCACCCTGCGTATCTCCTGTTGGAGAACGTACCCGGCCTGCTCAGCCATGACCAAGGCCGGACATTTGCGGCCATCCTCCATACGCTGGATCGATTGGGGTATGGTGTGGAATGGCAGGTGCTTAACAGCAAGGATTTTGGGGTGCCCCAATCCAGAAATAGAGTGTACCTTGTCGGCTATCTTGACCCCCGATGTGCCGGAAAAGTATTTCCTTTCACCCAGACAGCAGGCACAGCTCTTGTGCAGCTTCGGGGCGGGCAGCAGGGAAAACGAATCTACTCCCCCGAAGGAGTGAGCTGCACCCTCACCGCCCAGGCGGGAGGCTCCGGCGGAACGACCGGCCTGTACCCGGTGGGCCTGCCCATCAAGGAGGCCACCAGAGCAGGGTACAAAATGGCCTACCCTGGGGACAGCGTGAGCCTTGCCTACGCTGCCCAGAACACCCACCGGGGCCGGGTGGGCAGGGGCATCGCCCACACCGTGACCACCCAAGGGACCCAGGGGGTGCTGTGCTTTATGGACATGAATCTAGAACCGGAGGTAACGGGCTGCGCCCGATGCGTCACAGCCAAACAGAGCGGGACGCTGCACCGTCACAAACGGGAAGCCTCCGGCGTGTGGGACGGCTGCCGCATCCGCCGACTGACCCCCAGGGAGTGCTTCCGGCTCCAAGGCTGGACGGATGACCGCATCGATCCGATCATCCACCTGCACTCCGACCACCAGCTATACAAGCAGGCGGGCAACGGGGTGACGGTCCCTGTGGTGGAGGCCATTGGCAAGCGCATCGCCGCCATGCACCGGGAGGTGACCGGCTGCCATTGACCTGAAAGACCAGCGTTTCGGCTGTGAGATCGAGATGACGGGCATCACCCGGCAGCAGGCGGCAGAGGCGGTGGCGGCCCTTTTCTGCACCAGCGCCCGCCGCACCAGGGAATCCCGCACCTATGACCCCTGGGAGGCCTCCGACCAGGAGGGGAAGAAATGGCGCTTCGTCTACGACGCCAGCATTGTCCCCACCCGCCCCGGCGGGCTGAATAGGGCCAACAGCTCCACCCGGCACCTGTACCATGTGGAGATGAATTCCCCGGTGTTGGAGTACGGCGAGATGGGAAAGCTCCAGGCTGTGGTGCGGGCACTCCGTCGGGCCGGGGCGGTGGTGAACTCCAGCTGTGGGATGCACGTCCATGTGGACGCGGCCAACCACACGCCCCAGAGCCTGAAGAACGCCCTGACCATCATGTATGCCAAGGAGGACATCCTGTTTAAGGCCCTCAAGGTCAATGAGAACCGCGTGCAGCGGTGGTGCCAGAAGGTGCGGGAGCCTATGCTGGAGAAGATCCGCAAAATGCCCACCCACCTCACCATGGAGCAGCTGAAGCAGCAGTGGTACGAGGGGACAGACGAGAGCAGGATGCATTACAGCTGGACAAGGTATTACGCCCTCAACCTCCACTCGGTGTTCTACCGGGGCACCCTGGAGTGGAGATGCTTTGAGAGCACCCTCCACGCCGGGAAGGTACGGGCCAACATCACTTTGGCGCTGGCCATCTCCGCCCAAGCCATCAACCAGAAAAAGACGGTGATGCGGAAAACCGGGATCAGCGAGAACCCGGCTTTCACGTTCCGCACTTTTCTGCTGCGGCTGGGGCTCATTGGGCCGGAATACAAAAATGTCCGTGCCCACCTGATGGAAAACCTGCCGGGGGATAAGGCCTGGAGGTATGACAAAACCATGTACCCCAGCAACCAGCATCGAGAAAATGAGAGGTGATCCACTTAGAAAAGAAACTATATTTCGCCTACGGCTCCAACATGGACCTGAACCAGATGGCCTTCCGCTGCCCTGATGCGGAGGTCTTAGAAACGGTTCGGCTGGAGGGCTACCGCTTGGCTTTCCGCTCCAACGGCGGGAACCGGGGCGTGGCCACCATCCTCCCCGACCCGGACTCCCATGTGGATGGGGTTTTGTGGGAGATCAGCCCGGAGGACGAGCGGAACCTGAACTTTTACGAGGGCTTCCCCCGGCTCTACGGGAAGCCCACCCTCACGGTGGTTAACCGTCTGGGAAAGGAAGTGGAGGCCATGGCCTATGTCATGAACGCACCCTACAAGGACCGGCCCGCCGTCCCCAGCGCCAGCTATCTCCGTGGGATTCTGCGGGGGTGCCAGCAAAACGGGATTGACACACGCCCCGTCCTTGCCGCGAACCTGGACGCCCTGGAGCATACCGATTTGGAAGGCAATCCCCCCAGGGGGAAACAAACCCCAGAACGCTGAGAAGGGAGGTGAAGCGTCTGGAACCGAAAACTTACATTCTCATAGGGCTGGCCGCCGTGATTGTAGGCGGCCTGGTCTTTCTGCACATCCGCAACCACAAGAAAAACCCGTGAAGGAGGGGTTGCTTGACCCATGGCCTGTTAGACGAACTGAGACGGGAGACAAAGATCCCCGTCACCGCGCCCCGGCTGGCCCCGGAAAAGAAGTGGGAGGCCCTGAAATGGCTGTTCTACTACCGAGAGAAGCAGCGTTTTCCCCTGGAAGAGTGGGAGGACGCTGTTTCTTTTCTTTTGGGGTGCCAGGTGCGGTTTGAAAATTACCGGGAAGTGAACCAAAGCCTGAAGCCCTTTTCCCTGGAGGTGCGCTGATGAAAGTGGTGCTTGTGGAAGTTGGCAAACCCGCCAAGATCGCGGACATCCCCCATGATTTGAAGGCTATGCAAACCATCGTGGAGGGGCCCATCCAGGCACTATACCCCTGGGATGACCCGGTGGCCCTGGTGTGCAACGAGGAGGGCAAGCTCCACGGCCTGCCGCCGAACCGGATACTGGAGGACTACGACATCATCGCCGGGAACTTTTTCCTCTGCGGGCTGTCAAAAGATAACTTTGCCAGCCTGAGCGGAAGCTTGGCCAAAAAGTACCAGGAGAAATTCCTCTATCCAGAGAGGATTGCCATCCAAGATGGTCATGTCTTGGTGTTTCGTGTTGTGGGGCAGCCCAGCCCGCCGGGAAAAGAGAAAAAACATGACCCAGAACGCTAAAGGAGGACTTACCATGCAGCAATTTTACACTGCGGAGTCGGTGGCAAGAGGCCACCCGGACAAGCTCTGCGACCAGATCGCCGACGCCATTTTAGACGACTGCCTGGCCTGTGACCCTACCGCCCATGTGGCCTGCGAGGCACTGGCCACCAAGGGGCATATCATCGTGGCGGGGGAACTCACCAGCAGCCACGTCCCGGAGGTGGGCAGCATCGTCCGGTCTGTGCTGAAAGACGTGGGCTACGACCACCGGAAATTCCTCATCACCAACCTGCTCCACCGGCAGAGTTTGGACATCGCCGAGGGCATTGCCAGGGAGCAGGGCGCCGGGGACCAGGGCGTCATGGTGGGCTACGCCTGCAATGAGACCTGGCAGTACCTGCCCCTGCCCGTGGTGCTGGCCCACCGGATCACCCGTCGGCTGGACGAAGCCAGGATCTCCGGGGAGCTGCCCTTCCTGGGCCCGGACGGGAAAGCCCAGGTCACCGTGGAGTACGACGAGGTGGGCAAACCCTTGCGGCTGGAGGCGGTGGTTCTGTCCGCCCAGCACGAGGAGAGCGTGCCCCAGGACGAGCTGTTCTTCCGGCTGACAGACAAGGTGCTGGCCCCGGCCCTCACCGCCCTGCCCCCGGACGAAAACACCCGGCTGCTCCTCAATCCGGCGGGGCGGTTTGTCATCGGCGGGCCGGATGGAGACACAGGCCTCACCGGCCGCAAGCTGGCAGTGGATGCCTACGGCCCCTTCGCTCCCCACGGGGGCGGCAGCTTCTCCGGGAAAGACCCCACCAAGGTGGACCGCTCCGGGGCGTACATGGCCCGGTACATCGCCAAAAACCTGGTGGCCGCCGGGTTCTGCTCCCGCTGCCAGGTGACCCTGGCCTACGCCATAGGCCGGGCCGAGCCGGTCATGGTGGAGGTGGACACCTTTGGCTCCGGCCGCTACTGTGAGGACGACTGCCTGGCGGATGTGGTGAAAACCGTGTTCGGGCTGACCCCCAAAAAAATCATCCGGCAGCTGGACCTGCTCTCCCCCAGGTACTTAAAAACCGCCGCCTACGGCCACTTCGGGCGGCGGGAGTTCCCCTGGGAGCGGGCAGACCAGGTGGCTGCCCTGCAGAATGCCGTGTTCTAACGGGAGGGGTGACCGTATGCCCGGCGTGACGAAAGAACAGATCGAGGCCGCCAAACAGATTTCCGCCATCCAGTTCCTGCGGCGGTACCGGCCCGGCCAGCTGGAAAAGGACGCCGCCCGCGGGGAGCTCCACCTGAAGGACCACGACAGCTTCAAGATCTGCGAAGCCACCAGCCTGTGGCACTGGAAAAGCCGGGATGTGGGAGGCCGCTCCGCCCTGGACTACCTCATCAAGGTGGAGGGGCTGGGCTTTGTGGAGGCGGTCCGGCAGCTCTGTGACGAGCTGCCGGTGTGTTTGCCCCCTCCCCAGCCGGTGGAACGCAGGCCCTTCTCCTTGCCGGAACCTGCCCCCAACAACCGGCGGGTGTTCGCCTACCTGCTGAAACGGTGCATCGATCGAAAGGTCATCGAGGCCTGTGTGCGGGCGGGGCTCCTCTACGAGAGTGCCCAGTATCACAACGCTGTGTTCGTGGGGAAAGATGAGAAAAATGTCCCCCGGTACGCCTTTCTCCGGGGCACCTACACCCAGGGCAAACCCTTTAAGGCGGAGGTGTCCGGCAGCGACAAACGGTACAGCTTCTGCCTGCCGCCCCGTGGGGAAACCAGCCGGGTGGCGGTGTATGAGGCCGCCATCGAGACGCTGGCCCACCTCACCCTGGAGGGCACCACGGACAAATACCGGCTGTCCCTGGGCGGCATTTACGCCCCGTCAGAGAGCACGCAGCCCCGGCCTTTCAAGCCCCCGGCGGCGCTGGAGAGCTTTCTCTCCCGGCACCCGGAGGTCACAGAGATCGAGATCTGCACCAACAACGACGCCCCCGGCCGCCTGGCGGCGGAGGGCATCCGCAACCACTACAAAGACACGTACCAGGTCACGGTGAACCTGCCTGCCCGCGAGGGGCTGGACTTCGCCGACCTGGCGGAACACCGGGCGGCTTTGAAACGGGAAGCCGCCCGGTAAAGGAGGTGCTGCAGTCAAAAAACTGTTTGTCAAACCCTATTCTCACTATAAAGGAGCGTTCGATACCATGAAAAAGAGAATACTCTCCCTACTCCTGGCAGTGGTGCTGATGTTCGGTGCGCTGCCTTTTTCTGTTTCTGCTGATGAGATCACCATCAGCGGTTCGTCCGGCGACGTGCCCGTCCTTTACGCCCAGGACCCCTTCAACACGGTGAAATCCGAGGTGGAGGGCGGCACCAACTACATGACCAGTGTAGGTGTCACCCGTGAGGCCATTGTCCGGGAGCTGGAATCCCATGAAAACGATGATTTCTACCTGGGCACCCCCTACGAGGGCGGCGACGCCCAGTCCCCCAACGGCGACACCGGCTACAACGGCCATGCGGGGCTCAACTGCGGCGGGTTCGTCAGCTATGTGCTGCGGGCCGCCGGGCTGGACGCCGAGAAGGCCATGGAGATCATGCAGGAGGTGCCCGGCACCACCAACTGGTTCGGTTCCGGCAAGCCCTACGACATCCTCGCCGGGGCCTCTAACTACATGAATCTGATTAAAAACTACGACATTTCCGCCTATGCCTTCCGCACCAAGCAGGAGCTTCTAAACTCCGGCCTGGCCGAGAAGGGCGACATCATCGTCATGTGGTGGTCTGACTCCCCCGGCGCAGATGGCGCTGACAACCATATCGGCTTCTTCTGGGGGGAGAAGTCGGACGACGACGTGCTATGGCACAGCAGCACAGAACCTAGCTCTGGCAACCAGATCAGTGCCATTACCCCCAAAACCGAGGGCAGCTTCTATATTTTGATCAAGATCGAACCTGTCAAACCCAAGGAATACACCGTCACCCTTACCAAGACCTCCGCCGATGTGAGCATCACCCAGGGCAACAGTGCCTATTCCTTGGCCGGCGCCACCTACAATGTGTACGAGGGGACTTCTGGTTCGGGCAGCGTAGTGGCGACTTTTACCACAGATGCGGCAGGCCACGCCACTCTTTCCACGCCCTTGGAGGATGGCACCTACTCCGTCAAGGAAGCGAGCCCTCCGCCAAAAGGGTACAAGCTGGACACCAAGGTCTACACCTTCACCATCAACGGGGCGGACACGTCCCTTAGCGTAGAGGATGAGCCCGGCACCCTCACTCTGAAACTCAAGAAAAATGACTCCCAGACCGGCAGCACGCCCCAGGGTAATGCTTCCCTGGCGGGTGCCGTGTATCAGGTGAGCTACAAAAAGGGCGGCCAGACTGTGACGGAGGAACTGACCTCTGACTCCTCCGGGAACCTGGGGACTTTAGAAGGCATCCCCTTTGGCACTATTTCCGTGAAAGAACTCTCCGCTCCCACTGGCTATCGCCTGGACACCGAAGTACACACTTACACCGTGGACGGCAGCCAGCTCACGGGCGACACCTACACCCTGGAGGTGGACGACTTGACGGAAGAAGTCCAGCGGGGCGGGCTCACCATCCAAAAGCTGGACAGTGAAACCGGCACCACACCCCAGGGTGACGCCAGCCTGGAAGGCATCCAGTTTGAAATTGTCAACCAGAGCCAGAATCCCGTGGTCGTAAACGGCATCACCGCAACTCCAGGCCAGGTAGCTATGACCATCACTACCGACGCCAGCGGCATGGCCACCACCGGGGAGGGCACACTGCCCTACGGCGAGTACACCGTGCGGGAGGTTTCCACCAACGACTCCATGTTGAAAACCTTTGACGAAGAGATTTCTGTCACCATTTCAGAGGACGGACAAATGCTGGAGTACGAAGCTGAAAACGAGGTAGTTCGTGGAGGCATTGACATCACCAAAGAAGATTCTCAAACAGGCTCTACGCCCCAAGGCAACGCCAGCTTTGCAGGAATCGATTTTGAAATCGTCAACCGCAGCGCCAACCCTGTGGTGGTGGGCGGCACCACCTATGCCGTGGGTGAGGTGGTCATGACTATTACCACGGATGAGTCGGGCCACGCCAGCACTGGCAGCGACGTGCTGCCCTACGGCACCTATGAAGTCCGAGAGTCCGCCACCAATGAGTCGATGCTGCTGACCTGGCAGGGCGAAACCGTCCAGGTGCGGCAGAATGGGCACGCTGTTTCCGTCACGGCTGTGGACGAGGTGGAACGTGGTGGCCTCAGCGTGGAAAAGCAGGACACCATTACGGGCAGCACGCCCCAAGGCGATGCAGACTTTTCCGGTATCACCTTTGAAATCATCAACAACAGCAAAAATCCCGTCATTGTCAACAGTGAGAAGTTCAACCCCGGTGAAGTGGTTTTGACCCTGACCACGGACGAGTCGGGGCAGGCCGCCACTGCGGACGATGCCCTGCCTTATGGGGAGTACGTTCTTCACGAAAGTGCCACCAACGAGTCTATGCTTCTCACTGCCCCCGACCAAACGGTTTTGGTGGAGGATGACGGCGTCATTTACGAATTCACCATGGCGGACGAAGTGGTGCGAGGGGGCATTATAATTGAAAAGCGCGACCTGGAATCCGGCCTGCTCACACCTTTGGGCGGAGCCAGCCTGGATGGCACTCTCTTTGAAATCACCAACAAGAGTGTCAACGCAGTGTATGTGAACGGCGCCCTCTACCAGCCCGGTGAGGTGTGCGCTACCATCGAGGTCAAGGACGGTATCGCCCAGACCGAAAACCGTGCGCTGCCTTACGGCTCCTACCAAATGGTGGAGAGCAAGCCCGGCGAGGGCTATCTCCACACCGACCAGACTGTACGCTCGTTCCAAATCAGAGAGGACGGCCAAATCATTGAGTTTCGGGACGGCGACGCCGCCTACAACCAAGTGGTGAGAGGAGACTTGCAGTTTGTGAAAGTGGGCGAGGACGGTGAGACCCACATGGGCCGGTTCGCCGATGTGGCTTTCAAGCTCACCAGCCAGACCACTGGAGAATCCCACATTGTGGTGACGGATGAGAACGGCGAAGTGAGGACGGAATCCAGCTGGAACCCGCACTCGCAGAACACCAACGGCAACGATGGTGTAGAAGATGAAGCTGCGTGGGATGACCATGCTGGCACTTGGTTTGGTCTGACCACCGAGGGCTGGACTGTAGATGTCCAGGATAAATTGTGTGCCCTGCCTTACGACACCTACACCTTGGAGGAACTGCCCTGTTCTGCCAATGAGGGGTACGAGCTGGTGAAAATCCCCAACATTACGATTTCCCGCAATGATACAGTGATTGAACTGGGAACCATTGACGACCAGTTTGAAGGCATTCCCGAAATCGGGACCACGGCCACCGTGGATGGGGAGCACACGGCAGAACCCGCTGGAGAAGTCACCATCACCGACACTGTTTCCTACAAGAATCTGAAAGTGGGCCAGGCTTACAAGCTTTCTGGTGTCCTGATGGACAAGTCTACCTGCGAACCTTTGCTGGTCGATGGGCAGCAGGTCACCGCAGAGCTGGAGTTTACCCCTGATTCTGCCGATGGAACCGTGGAGCTCACCTACACTTTCGACGCCTCTGCCCTGGCCGGTAAGGCCGTGGTAGTTTTCGAGGATCTGTACCGGGGTGATTCTTTAGTAGCCTCTCACGCGAATCTGGAGGACGAGGGGCAGACGATTTCTTTCGGGCAGCCTGAGATTGGAACAACCGCCACCATCGACGGCGAAAAGACCGCCCAGCCTGCTGAGCAGATCACCATCACCGACACCGTGGAGTATTCCGGCTTGACCGTGGGCCAGGAGTACAAGCTGACCGGTGTTCTAATGGACAAAGAGACCGGCGAACCTTTGTTGGTGAACGACCAGCAGGTGACCTCTGAGGCCACGTTCACCCCCAATGAGTCCAGCGGCACGGTGGATGTGCTGTTCACCTTTGACGCCACCGGGCTCGAAGCAACATCCGTGGTGGTGTTTGAGACGCTCTTCCAGGGCGAAACCACCATTGCGGAACACTGCGATTTGGAGGACGAGGGCCAAACCATCACTTTCACCGAGCTGCCCCGCATTGGCACCACCGCCACGGTGGACGGCAGCCACACTGCCGACCCCACTGGTGAAATCACCATTGTGGATGTGGTGGAGTACAGCGGGCTGTACCCCGGTGAAACTTACACGATTTCAGGCATTCTTATGGACAAGGGCACCGGCAACCCGCTGCTGGTGGACGGTGCGGAAATCACCGCTGAAACGGAGTTCACTCCCGAATCCGCAGATGGCACCGTGGAGTTGACCTACACCCTGGACGCCTCTAATCTGGCGGGTACCACAATCGTAGTCTTTGAAACGCTGTATCAGGATGGCGTAGAAATAGTCTCCCACGCCGACATCAACGACGAGTCCCAAACTATCGTGGTCAACCCCAAGGGAGGCTTGCTCATCCGCAAGACCAGCGAGGACGGTGTCCTGGAGGGCTTCACGTTCTTGGTGGAGGGCGAGGGCTACAGCCAGACCTATACTACCGACGGCGCCGGGGAAATCTACATCGAGGACTTGGCCCCCGGCGAGTACACCATCACCGAGCAGGAAAGCGACCTGACAGCTCGGTATGAGATTCCCGCCGGACAGACAGTGGAAGTCACCGCAGACCAGGCAACAACGGTAGAGTTTCACAACCAACTGCTCCGGGGCAAAATCACCGGCCACAAGACCGGGGCCGGGGAAATGCCTTTGGAGGGCGTGACCTTTGGATTATTCCTGCCTGAAGAAACGGAACTCACCGCTGAAAATGCCATCGCTACCACAGAAACGGACTCCAACGGGGCATTTTCTTTTGAAACCCCTTACGGGTCTTTCCAGGTCATGGAGTTGGCTGCCTTGCCAGGCTACCTCACCATGAAAGAGCCTGTCCCCGTGGAAGTCAACACCGCAGAGGTGGAGCTAGACCCCATCCCCAATGGGCAGACGGTGGTTCACATCTCGAAAGTGGACGCCGAGACGGCGGAGGAACTGCCCGGCGCTGTGCTGGAGCTCTATGCGCCCGACGGTTCCCTGCTGGAAACCTGGGAAACCAGCGACATCCCCCACGTCATCACGGGCCTCCCCGTGGGCGAGGGGTACGTCTTAAAAGAAAGCTCCGCACCGGAGGGCTTTGAGCTGGCAGAGGACATCACGTTTGCCGTGGAGGAAACCAGTGAAATCCAGTTTGTGGGCATGGTGGACGAGCCCAGCCCGGAAGAACCGGAGGAGCTCGAAGAACCGGAAACTCCCGATGAACCTGTTGAACCGGACGAACCTGCTCCCCAGGTGCCCCAGACCGGCGGCAGCCGAGCGGCCCTGTGGGTGGGGGCGCTGCTCATCCTGGCCCTGGGTGGCTTGGGCATCGTACTGATCTTGATGAAAAGAACGAGGTGAGTGGCCATGAAGAAAGAAGTACTTGTGGTCATCAGCGTGGCGCTGGTGGTTGTCATCGTGGGCTGCGGGCTCTGGCTGGGTTGGTACGCCCTGGATTCACACCACCAGAAAGAGGCTTTTGCCGGGCTCTCCCAGGAGTTTGTCTTGGAGGAGCCCACGGCGGCAGATGAGCAACCTGCTGAATCAAATACAGCAGAGGGAGAAACCTCCACCGTCACCCTGGCGGTGAGTGACCCAAACACCCCGCCTCGTCACGACATGGCGGCCCTGCAAGGTGAAAATTTCAACTGCGTGGGCTGGCTCACCATCCCGGACACGGGCATCGACTACCCCATCATGCACACACCTGATGAACCGGAGCAGTACCTCCGTCGAGATTTCTACGGCAACCACACCAGCGGCGGGACGCCGTTCCTGGATGGGCGCAACACAGCCCATGCGGAGGGACAGAACCTGGTCATTTACGGCCACAATATGCTGGACGGCTCCATGTTCAAGCCCATTATGCAGTACCTGGAACCCAACTTCCGCCAGGCCCACCAGGACATTTACCTGGAGCTGGGCAACACCCAGTACCGCTACCAGGTGTTGGCGGTGTTGGAGACCACGGTGGAATCCCCCATATACCGCTACACCGACCTAAGCGACCCGGCAGCGGAGTCGGATTTCCGTGCGGCGCTGTTCCAGGCCGCAAATTTAGATGTCATCCACCACACCGAGGGGTACCTCACTCTCTCCACCTGCGGCGACTGGGGCGGGGACACCAGAGTGCTGGTGGTGGCAAGTCTGTTGGAAGAAGTCGACCATTGAAAACAAAACGGGCCGTCTGTGGGCGGCCCACCTTTTAAGGAGGGAAAACCCATCAACAACCAGACAAACCGCCCCCGGATGAAGCTGGAGGGCACGGACGGCAACATCTTTTCCATCCTGGGCAAGGCAACCCAGCTGCTCCGGGAGAACGGCCAGCCGGAACAGGCTGTCGAAATGGCCCGCCGGGTGTTTCAAGCCCGCAACTACGAAAAGGCCCTGGCCATCG
>ERZ1643249.3979-NODE-3979-length-12659-cov-6.601158_pt1 | contig 12659 bp, 11 predicted proteins | sample MGYA00579263_ERZ1643249 | MGnify/ENA primary metagenome ERZ1643249 (study PRJEB29033, sample SAMEA4952264) | chicken gut metagenome | biome: Broiler Chicken; feature: Gastrointestinal Tract; material: Caecum | place: Ireland | collected 2018 | study: Broiler...
AATTTGGTTTAACATTATCTTCAATTCTTTCATTCTTATTTTTCTTCTTTGATTTTCTAATATAGTTAGACATTATATTATACTTTTTCATTTTTTAGTCATAGTAAAATACGCCTCCTTTCGAAAGTGTATTTTATCACATTTATGAAATCTATTTTTATTTATGCTACTCTAAGGGGTGAATTTTAAATGTACTTTTTATTTTTATTTGACTAAAGTTTTGCTTGTTTCCTTCTTTAAAGGAAAAGTTAATTCACCATCATATAATATTTCTAATTCGTGTAAAGGTCTAGTCATACTAACATATAAATTTTTCATATCAGTATTATCTTTTGATGAATATTTATCTTCTGAAGCATCAGTTAAAATAACAGCATCAAATTCTAGTCCTTTTGATAATTCACTAGATAAAGAACAAATACCACTATCATAATCAGCGTTATCTTCACCAATACTTTTTATATCTAAACCTAGTTTTGCTAAATTATCTGCCATCTCCTTAGCTTCCTCATTATTTCTACTTATTAAAGCGATAGATTGATAATCTTTCTCTTTTAATAAATTAACTCTCTCTAATATTCTATTATAGTCATTTTCTTTAATCTTTAAATATCTTACATCTTCTCCATGTCTAATAACAGGAGTAGCAGTCTTAAGACCAATATGAGAAAGAACAAGATTAGCAGAGTTCATAATCTCCATTGTTGTTCTATAACTCTTTAATAAGTATTCTAACTTACAATCATTATCAAAGCTTTTACTTATTACATCGTTCCAATTATCAATACTACGATAATCATAAATAGACTGCGCTAAATCTCCAAAGATACTAAAACTACTAGATGATAACACTTGTTTTAGCACATAGAAATTAAATGTTCCATAGTCTTGAGCTTCATCTATTACAGTTTGTCTATAATCTTTATAAACACCACTACCATGAAGACGATAATGTAAATATACTAAACCAGGTAAATCTTCGAAAGTAAAAGTATTCTTTTCTTTTGGCTCATTCTCTTTAATTTCTTTTGCATCTTTATCATCATAATACTTTTCTATAGACCTAATCATATCACTATATAAAGTAGTTGTTTTTTTGCTTCTAAAAGTAAAATATTTTCTTAAACTAGAAGAAAGGCCACAACTTTCTAATTCTTTTTTTATCTTCTCATAAGTTTGGTTTATAGTAGCTTTTGTTTTACTGTCTTTAGCATTATCTAATAGTTCATTACATTGTGCCATTAACATTTTTATTACCTTGTCTTGATTGCTTTTTAAATAAGTACTAGCCATTAAAATAGTTCTTTCTATTTTTGATTCTATATCTGTTATATATCTATCATCAATATTATCATAAATTTTTCTAATTTCTTCTTTTGGCAAGATATTAAAGTCTTTTATACAAAAATCTTTAAGAGGTAGTACTTTCTCTTTTTCTAAATAATCAATATACTCATCAATTACCGTTTTATAATCTAGAGACATCTTAAACTTATTAACATTGAAGTCTGTTTTACTAATTTTTTCTTTAACAAGTGAAAAATCCTCTTCTAAATACTCCTTAGTAAACTCTTCATAAGTAAGTTGTGGTACATCTGTTACATCTAAATCTGGTAAAACAGAAGATATATATTTAATAAAAAACTTATTAGGACCTATTATCATATATTGATTAGATTTAATCTTATTACGATAGTTATAGGCAAGATAAGCAATTCTATGTAAGGCTACTGTTGTTTTACCAGAACCTGCTACACCTTGAACTATTATATTATCAGTTAAATCTTTTCTAATAACTTCATTTTGTTCACTTTGAATAGAACTAACAATATTTTTTAATCTATTATCTGCATTAACACTTAGATATGGTCTTAAAATCTCATCATTAGCGACAGTATCTACATCATTAAAAGATATTAACTTACCACTTTCAATATCATATTGTCTTTTTAGACTAAGAGTACCATTTATAATACCTTCTGGTGCTTTATATGAAGTCTTACCTAAATTACTATCATAATATAAAGATGCAATAGGTGCACGCCAATCAACTGTTACAATATTTTGATCAAAATCAGTAACACCAACTTTACCAATATAGCACATACTCTCAAATTCTTTTTCATCTTTAAAATCTATTCTAGCAAAGTATGGTTTCTTTAATCCTTCAGTTAGTACCCTTTCTTTATTTTCATACTGTTTAAGTAAGGCATCTAGAACTTCAGGATTATGTTGATATTTACTCGGAAGCGACCTTATTACTAACTTTAAATCCTCTAATACTTCTTTATACTGTTCTAATATTTCTTCTAATTTTCTTTCTTCAAAAGCTTCATCATAAATCATAATACATCCCCCTTAAACCTAATTATCTTATAATTACAGATTCAAAAAATCTTTCTTGAAACTCAGTTAAAGCTTTTATTTGATCATCAGTATAATTAACACCCTCTGGCACTACAATTATTTTATCATCATCATCGTTAGTTCTATGAATAACTGCAATGCATTTACCTTTATAATTTTCTACTGGATCAAATACTCCTAATAAATAAGCATCTAACTCTTCTCCATCTCCACTAATTACATTAGGTACATAACCATAATTAACAGTATAAACAAAGCCATGTTTAGGATGTTTAGTACCTAAAGCTCTATCTATAACAATATTAACTTCCTTACCTATAAAATTTTTAGAATCAATTTTTTCCATCATAATCATCCCTTTCTATTAATATATTAAGTATAACATACTTGAGGTTTTAAATAAATGGATTTTTACTTGCATGATATTCTAACCCACTAGTTTTATATAATTTTAAAACTTTCTGATTAATATTATTATAGAAACTCTCATCATTCCTAAGCTTTTCTTCTACATAACTATCAAGCATTGTTTTATCAGTTTTAACAATATCTAAAACTTCTCTAAAAAACAATAAATCTTGTTTCTTTAATTTCATCACTTCTTGATAAAAATAGTCCATTTCCCTATCACTAATGGCTTTAGGAGCATTTAAAGGGTCAACTGTCATATCATATATTTCACTATGAGCTTTATGCCACCTCTTAAGAGCAGAATATATTTTTCTAACGTCTTCGTTGTTAATAGTATATTTATTATTATTGTCTACAAAATTACTTTCTAATAAAGTTCCATCACTACGTAATCTACTATTTAATTTTGTACCTTCAGCACTATACATTTCACTAAATATTCCTTTAGTAACTGTAAAATCATATTTATTTAAGAAGAAATAATTATCTTCTAATTCTTTAATAGTTGTATCTCTATCAAAAAGAATAAAGCCCATCTGTACTAAATAATTATATTTCTTAAATAATTCTAATGCTCTTTCATTATCTTCTAAAGTTGCTGCTTTATTCATTCTTTTTAAAGCTGTAGGACTACCATTTTCAATACCACAGGCAAAAGAGAAAAAACCAGCTCTCTTTAAATCATATAAAATATTATCTGTTACTTTATCAGCTCTAATTTGTCCCCTTAGTTTAACTTTTATATCTCTTTTTTCAATCTCATTAGCAAAGTCATTAGCCCATTTTTCATCACGAGTTCCATCAATAAAACTATCATCAACCATCTTGATGTAAGTAATACCTTTATCATATAACTCTTCTATTTCATCTACTATATTTTTAATACTTCTAGTACGCCATACTTTTCCTTTACTTAATCTAAAAAAGGAAATTACAGAACAAAACTCACAGTTACCACTACACCCTCTTGAAGTAACCATATTAACAGTAGATTTCTTTTTCTTAAGAACAGGTATCATTTCTCTACTTGGAAAAGGTAATTCATCTAAATTATCTAATAATTTTTTAGAAGGGTTATGATGAATATTACCTTCTTTTTTATAACTAATATTCTCTATATTTTCGATGGATTCGTTTTTACTTAAAGCATCTGCAAGTTCCACTAATGTCTCTTCTCCTTCTCCGCGAGCGACTATATCTGCATTAGCATTTAAATAATCATCTGGATAAAAGGTAGGGCCAAACCCACCACAAATTATTTTTATGTCTTTATCATGTGATTTTAGCATATTAATTAATTTAATAGTGGGTTCGGTATTTGACATGTATGAAGATATACCAACATATAAAATATCTTCTTCTTTTATTATTCTTTCATAAACTTCATCTACTGTTAATTCATTTAACCAACCATCTATAACAGTTACATTATACCCTTTATCATCTAATGACGATTTTAAATATAGTATACCTAAATTTTCTTCTGATGTTCTATGCGTTTTCGGTGCTAAAGTAGTTAAAATTATCTTATTTTTCAAGTGTCTTCACCAACCTTTTAGGAAGTTCATCTAGGGACCCTTTTGCCATATGCACTTCAGTATTTTCTAAAGCTATTTTTATATCATTATATAAAGCTAGTAAGTTTTCTTCTGTCTCAAAACTAGGCATTGGATAACCAAAACCAGTTATTAAATTGTAAGTTCCTTTAATTTGTTTTGATAGTTGTTCATATAAATATAGCATTTGATCTACATAATTTTTAGTACTAACAAAATTGTCTCCAACGTTTGATCCCAATAGATTAATTTGAAAAACATCAGTTACATGTCTTTCTTTATCAGTAGCAAAATTTTCTTCTGTTAGAAAATCATTTACAATAATTTTCTTCTTCCATAAATCTTTCTCATCATAACTAGGTAAACTATCTTCTATTTCTTTAAAGCTATTTTTTATTACTCCATATCTCATCTCTACATCTTTAGTTCCAAGTAAAGATGTAAAAAGTCCATCTTTAACTGTTAGCAAGGTATGATCATTAGAAATAAGTTTATAGCCATAATCTTTTATTAATTTGTATGCAAGAGATGTTTTACCTGCCCCTCCATCTCCTATTAAAAGAATGGACTTATCTTCATCATACTCTAAAGAAGAGCTATGTAATAAGTATTTACTCTTCCTAACAAGATCATTTGTAAACATTGCTAATAATACATAAACTAAATCTGGAAAACGCATATCACTTTCTTCAGTAGTCATATAAGCATAATTATTTTCTTTATCAAAAAACATCTGTTTTTTAGAATCTTTAAGTAAAAAAATAGCATTATTTTTATAGTTATTACTATCACAATAATCCTCTATAGATATTTCTCTTATAGGAATAGTTTTAGTAATAGCTGAAGGATTATTTTTAAGTTTATAAATTATACTTTCTAAATCAGTAAGAACAACTAATTTAGAATATTTACTTATTGATAATGTAATTTTTTTCATATTTTCTCCTATTACTCATAAAAATAATCTGGAAATTCTCTAAAATTATTATTTTTTCTTGACATCTTAGAACATACTGGACAACTTTCTTCTTTATAATCTTTTAAAAATTGTAAAACTATTTTAGTAGTTCTTTCTCTACAAGATTTTATTGTCTCTACATATTGATTTTTCTTTTTATTTACTTTTAGATTATCAACATAATCTTTTCTGCTATTAGGATCATCAATCTGTACTGCAACTGCTGCATAACAAATCTGATTTAACCTAGCACATGTTGCTTCTCCGTCACAAGTTTGTCCTACAATATCCCAGCCCTGTCTATTATAAAATTCAAGCTCTTTTTTTGTTTCTATTCTAGGATAACCGTAGAATGATACATAAGTAGCATCTTGTTTAACAGGAAATGGCATCTTTTCACTTGCTTCACATAGTTTTTTAGTTAGGATTGGACAAAATGGTTCATACATTTCAGCATTATGAAAAGGTTCATTTTGATTCCAATGGATATTATAATTTCCCATACCTACTAAATCACCTAATACATAAACACTACCTTGAGACATTTTAGGATTAATACCTCCTACAACAAAAGTTCCTATTAGTTTTTTACAGCCACTATTTTTAACTGCCTCTATAGTTTGTTCAAAGTTTATCTCGCTAGATGGTACTTTTTCACTATTAAATCTTCCATAAATCACTAAAACTGGTACATCATAAATCTTTCCAACAAAGCATCTATGAACAGGTCCAAAAGATGTATTAATAGTTACTCTTTTTAAGTTAAATTCTTTAATAACTTCATCACTACGCATTATAATTGCTATTTCTGGTTTAAAATTCATAATATAATTCTCCCTTAATTTTTAAAGAACATCGTTGGTAAATATCCATCATGAACAGATATACGATCTTTCTTTAATACTTTATATTTTGTTTTTTCTATTGTATCATTATTTTCTAAAGGACAATATGGATCTCTTTCTTCTAAAGTTCCATGCCATAAAATTCTTCTATCGTAAACTCCTCCTCTACATCTATCTTTTAAAGAACAATTATTACAAGTGGAAGGAATTGGAGCATTCTCAAATGTTTCAAATTTAATATTCTCTAAAACATTTGGTTGCAAAATATTATATTTATTTTTATACTCATCTTTTATAAGATAAGTTGAAGGACAAATATTACCATCAGGTAAAATTCTAATACTATCAACTCCTGTATTTTCAACAATATTTTCTTGATTAGTTAATAAGTTTCCTAAAAGAATATCACTTAAGCCTATTATTTTATAATTAGTTCCAATATAGTTTAAAGTATCCATTAATGTATTATAACTGAATGTAAATTTTCTATTTATTTCCATATTTTCACTAACTGGTCTATAAATATTTAGTCTTAAAATAGCATTATTTTCTTTGGCAATTTTAAATAATCCATCGATATTTTCTTTTTTCATTGTCTCTTCAAATCCCACAAAAACTATTGTAGAAAGTTTAAGATCTTTTTTTAGTTGTTTCAACATGTTAATAGCCCAAGTATAAGCGGAAGGTTGCCCCCTAAAACTATTATGTTTCTCTTTATTAGCAAAGTCTAATGATACATCAACTTCATCAATGGCTCTTTTATAAATATCCATTTTCTCATCATCTTTAGATATCGATTCATACAAATATCCATTAGTTGTAAGTGATTGTTTGATATCTGGGTAGTTACTTCTAACATGGTCTAAGAATGTAAAGAAATCATTACATATAGCATTCTCACCAGTACCATAGTTTATTGATTCAATCAATTGATGATTTTCATCAATAAATTTAATCCAATCGTCCACCCCTAAATTTTTAGAACTATCTCGTGTTTCTTTGCTGTAGCAAAACTTACAGTTCATATTGCAAGCATTAATTAACCCCCAACCAATATTATATTTTTTCATCTTAATCACCTGATTTAAAGTATATGATAGCAATTACAATAAATCAATTATATAGTTTTTATATCTTATATAAAATTTTTTTATATAATTTTAAGACCTGTTTTTAACAAATGAAATAAACTTTTTAGCAGTAACTGACGGAATTTTATCCTTATAAATTATATAAATATCAAAAGTAGGTAAAGTAATATTTAAATCTATTTTACAGATATTATCATATAAAGCTATTGTCTTTTCAAAGAGATACCCTACACCTAAATTTTTCTCTATCATCTCGGCAATCATATCACTGGTCGATATCTCATAACTAGGATTAAAAGGAATTTTATTCTTCTCAAAAATTCGCATTAACTCTTTTGTACTACTTGAGGTACGCAAAGGTACAATTAATGGGTAGTTAAGAACTTTTTTAAGAGAAATTTTCTTATCTCTAAGTTCTGTCATTTTTCTATTACAAGCAAGAATACAATTTTCTGTAGCAATTTTATAAATTTCTACATTATTAAAACTATTATCTAAAGGAGAACTATCTATTAACACTTCTAATTCATTATTGTTAAGAAGTCTAAATAACTCTTTTGTAGGCTTACTAATAACTTTAATCTTTATATTTGGATATTCCTTTGTAAAATCACTTATAATATCTGTTAGTAAAAAAACTCCAATATGAGATGGAACACCTATTGATATTTGTCCACTATTTAAATTTACCAAATCATTTATATTTATCATACCTGTTTTTAAACTATTCAAAGACTGTTCTACATAAGGTAATAGCATTTCTCCTTCAGAAGTTAAAGTTAATGAGTAACTAGATCTTTCAAATAATTTTATTCCAACTTGAGTCTCTAGTGTTTTTATACTATAACTAACACTTGGTTGTGTAACCCCTAAAGCTTCTGCCGTTTTTGAAAATGTACCATATTGACAAACATAATAGAATATTTTAAAAAGATTAACATCAATTTCTTCTAAATTCATAAGTCTTCCTCTTTTCTATAAGTTTTAAAACTTTCTTAAGTTAGAAAAATTATATATCTGTTTTATTATTTAATAATTTCCAATTTAATTCCCATAAAGCGTTTTTATTACTATCCCATTTTAGTCTTGCTATAGCATCCTCATAAGACAACCATTCCATCTTAGTATGTTCATGTGATAATCTTATAGATTCATTTGTAGCATCTATTCCAAAACAATGCTCATAAATTAAATAAACATCTTCTCCCCATATAAATTCTTTTGTAACATTAACTACAGGCATAGTACTAATAGATTTTAACTCTATAACTTTAGCATCATAGCTTATTCCAGCTTCTTCATTTGCTTCTCTTTTACAAGCTTCTAAAAATGTTTCCCCTTCTTCTACTCCACCGGCAATTGCTTGCCATCTTTCAGTCTTTCCTTTTCTACAAAAAATACCATATAAATAATTTCCTTTTTCATCTTTCTTATAAGGAAATGCTAAAATTTGATGTGGCTGTCTCATAGTTTTTCTCCTATCTTTAACAAATGACACATAATCAATATTATCAAGTAAATCTGTACACTTAAGGATAACTGTTTCTATACCATAACCTATACAGTTTTTAAACATTACTTTATAACAATTTTACCTTTGCTTCCTCCATCTTATGAAGATTAGTAGTTAAATAAATTAGTTCACTCATATCAATCTCCTAATTATTATACTTCTTATAAACTGGCTTACCATCTTCAAATGCTACATATCTATTATAATACTTTTCATAGTATTCTTTAAAGACAAAATATCCCGTATCAATACCATTACCACTTTCTATAATACTTTCAAACTCTTTTATAGAAACCCATTTAACGTCTTGAACTTCATCTTCTTGTAATTTTAAATCTTTTATATCAATATTAGATTTTAATAAAAACACTTCAACAAAATCATTTATTCGAGCATATGAACCAATAAATCTTAAATCTTCCTTATTTACTTGTATTCCTAATTCTTCATCTAATTCTCTAATTGCCCCTGTAATTGCATCCTCATCTAAAAGAGCACCACCAGATGTAGTTTCCCACTTATTAGGATATTTTTTTGCAGTAGAAGATCTCTGCTGTATCAAGAGTTCATCATTATCATTAATAATCCATATAAAGCAAGATAGTCTAAATTCTCCTTCTGTTAACTCTTTTCTATCTTTAGTATAATTTAATTTCTCATGTTTGTCATTGCAAATATCAACAAATTCCATAAGTATAATCTCCTTAATTACTTTTCAACTTTTTTATATTATTATCTTTATTCTACATATAAGTCCAACCATCTAAGAAGATAATACTATAAATTATATTTTCTCTCAAACGATTTAATATATTTTTTACGCATAACTGGAAGAATATCAAATGCCGCATTACTTGCAACATCATTAATATCTATATGAGAGGTATCTATCAAATAAAATGAATCAACACTTTCAGAAAATAATTCTTGCAAGTCATGTAAACAACTATTATAATCAGCTATATTCTTTTCATTTAAAAAACTTCTTTGTTCTAAAGCTAAACTAGATAAATAATCTCTTTTTAATGATGTTATAGGATTAGTAAAAGTAATTAATAGAAAATCAATTAGTTCTTTGGATATTTCTTTATATTTCTCTCTAACTTCAAAATATTGTTCACCTGACATTTCTCCATTTTTATATCTTCTATAGTTCCATATTTGTCTATCATTTATTGATCTATCTATTAATATAATATCTTTATCTAACTTAAGAGCATCTTGTAACTGTTTATATACTTCATCTAAAATAATAATATTACTATCACCTAAAGACATCCCTTTAAGTTTATCTCTTAAATATTCTTTATAGTATTTTGAAGTAGTAAATTCTTCAATTAATGCTACATCAAAACCACCCTTTTTAAAGAAATCATACAAATTATTAATAGTAGTTGTTTTTCCAGTTCTAGGTGTACCACTAAATTCAATAACAAAAGGTTTATCTAATGAACTTAGTGACTTTAATCTTTGTAATTCCACTTTCATAGCATGTAACTTCTTTAATTTTACATAATAATCTTCATTATCAGCAAAAATAACATCTTTTAAATATAAATCATCTTTATCATAAAATACTTCATCTAAAGTATTCTTTAATCTCTTAAAAATAGGTAAATTCTCATCTTCATTATTAACTAAACTTTCATAAACATTAGTATAATACCATTTTTGAGATTCTTCTCCTTTTTTAAAATTAGAAAAATCTCTATTACCGGTTTTTTGAAATTTTAAAGATAAATCTTCTAAATTATTAATTTTATCAGCACAAACAACTAATTTATTTCTAAAAGGTAAATTTTTAACTTCTAAAATTGTATGTTTTTTTCTTTCTTCCCAAGATAAAGATTTATCTGGTTCACTTGCACCCATAACTAAAGAAGCTATATCACTGCCAAACTCTTTCTTTATATCTTCTATAGTGTATTTCGTATCTTCTACAACATCATGTAAATATCCTGCTGCAACAACATTATCATCATAACCAAACGACTCCAATAATACTCCAACACTAATAGGATGCATAATCATAGGTTTATCTGGTTCATTTTTTCTAATCTGTCCCATATGTGCTTGTATAGCAAATAGTTTAGCTTTTTCTTTAATATCCATAACATCTTCACCTCAATTAATTATTATAAGTACTTACAATATACTTATCAATATTTTTCTTCTTATTATTATATAATTTATCAAATTTATGTTAATGTTTAAGCAGATGGAGATTGATTATGAAAGATATTAAGGGCCTTTTTCTTAAAATTTAATGACCTAGTTAAAATAATAGAAGGACATGATAATAAGATAATTTATTTAGACATTTAATAAAGATAGAACACATGTAGTAAAAATAAAGAATATGTAAATTTTATTACAGTATTCTCTATTATTTATTAAAATTAGTACTCAAAAACTTTAACTTTAGTTTCTAACTCTTTATATATTCTTGTTTTAATAACTACAACAAAAAAAGAAAAGAATTAATCATTATTCTCTTCTTTATAATAATATCTATAAGGTCTTGCATTAATATTTAGATCATTCATAAATATTCCTAAATATCTAGTTCCATTCTTTGATGTTTCTCGAAATAGACGATTATCTATTATTTTACCGTTATTTTCTATAATTAAATAGTCATCTCTCCAAGTTACATTGTCATAATTAGTTGTACCATCTTTATATAAAATTAATTCTTTATACTTAGTATCAGGCATAAAATGTTCTTTGTTAGGATTAAATAATTTATCTGGTTCTACTATCTGCCCTTGTAATTGCCACTTACCAACATATTTAGAATCATAAGTAGGTTCAGTAGTTTTAAACTTCTCTTCTATTTTTTTCATATGAATTAAAGCATCTTCATTATCTTTAGTTAAGTCATATGCTTCTACATAAATATCTGTTTTATCACCATTATATATTTCTATAAATTCTCCTCTTATTTGAATATTATTTGTATTTGCATACTTAATCATCTCTTTATAAGCATCTATTACCTCATCATTACTAGATGTATGCAATAAAGTTTCTACAACATTATCAGTTAATATTTCTAATCCCATACTTTGAAGTTTATTAATAAAATCATAATTAGTTTTTAAATCATCACTTAAGACTCTACCTATAAAACAAGTAATATCACTTCCTTTAAAACCTACTTCATAACTAATTAAAACACTAGGTAGATTAGTATAACTCTTTTCATCAATTTTCTTATCGATAAGTTCTAATTCCTTCTTAAAATCATCTCTTGTCTTTAATTCTTTAAACTCCCCTATCATAACAAATTTAGGATTTTTAATTAATTCCATATAAACTCCCCCTCTTAACTTATTTTTAATCTCTTCTAATTTCTTTAGCTTATCTTGATAATCTTCAGTTAGTTTTTTAACTTCTTTAATAATATTATTATCCTTAGGATTATCAAGAATATTCTTTATTTCTTTTAAAGTAAATCCTGCTTCTTGTAATGTTTTAATATTATGATAAGTACTAACTTGTTCTTCACTATAATACCTGTAACCTGTAAAGTCATCTACTTCTTTAGGTATTAAAATACCCATTTTCTCATAATGTCTTAGTGTCTTAATAGTACACTCACAAAGATATGAAAATTCACCTATTCTATACATATTCTTCCTCCTTTCACCACAAATATATCATTGACCTTAAGGGGAGAGTCAATAGTTTTATTTGATTATATTCTTGATTTATTTATATAGTCATCATAATTTCCTAAATACTCTTTAATACCTTTATTCTCTATATAAAGGATTTTTTTAGCAATTTCATTAATAAAGTACCTATCGTGTGATATAAATAAAATTGTGCCAGGATATTCCTTTAAAGCTTCTTCTAATACTTCTTGAGTTGTAATATCAATATGATTTGTTGGTTCATCCATTATTAATAAAT
>ERZ1643249.3982-NODE-3982-length-12656-cov-13.900563_pt1 | contig 12656 bp, 14 predicted proteins | sample MGYA00579263_ERZ1643249 | MGnify/ENA primary metagenome ERZ1643249 (study PRJEB29033, sample SAMEA4952264) | chicken gut metagenome | biome: Broiler Chicken; feature: Gastrointestinal Tract; material: Caecum | place: Ireland | collected 2018 | study: Broiler...
GAGTGATTATTAATAATATACAAATTTCTACCAATTTATAAACCTCCATACTTTATATTAAATCAAAAATATTATATCGTATTTTTAAAAAATAATAAATAAAAAGAAACTAATATCTAAATGAAGTGAACTATCATTATTAAACTTCTTGCCTAATAATTTGGAGTTACTTCAAAAATATTAGTTTCATATTTCTTATTCATTTCCATAATAATATTTATTAAAATCTTGTTTTGCTCTTTCCATATCAAATCCAAAGTAATATATACCATCTACCCAATTATCATAACCATAGTCTGTTGATGGAATTTGAACAGAGTTTATATTACTTAAATATGTAGACATATCTCCAGACAATTTTAAAAACATATCTTTATACATATTTATATCCATATTAGTTGTTAAGTTAACTAATATGTCGTCAGATAAATCAAGTATTTGTTGTGGAGACATTTTTGACACTTTTTTCATTAAAGCAATTAATATTTCTCTTTGTCTAAATGCTCTTGTAAAATCATTTCCAACATATCTATTTCTAGAATGTTTTAAAGCTTGCTCGCCATTTAATGTTATTGTTCCAGCAGAAGAAATCTTATTTTCAGGAGTCATTGAGCTATTAATAAAATCAACTTCTTCTTGAGTAAGAGTAAGCTCAACACCTCCAACCATATCTATACAGTTAACAAGTCCAGAAAAATCTATAGTTACATACTGTGTTAAATCAAGTCCAAAATTAGTATTTAAAGTTTTTATACTTAATTGTTCTTGTCCATAAGCGTATGCATGATTAATTTTAGTCATTCCATATCCTGGTACATCAACATATGTATCTCTTGGCACACTAATTAGATTAATACTTTTATCTATATTATTTATAACTACAATTATTATAGTATCAGATCTACCAGCATAACTATTATCTGTATCTCTTGAATCACTTCCAAAAATAACAAATTTTGTTATATCTTCAACATTTACCTGAGCAGTATCATCATTATTAATTTCTATTCCCAAATCTGTTTCATCAAGCTCTTTATATGTCATTTTATCAAATTTACTTTTAATAAATAAGTATCCACATAATATTGCGATTAATACGATAGCTATTATTACTACAAATACTATCCACACTTTACCATCTTTTTTTAACATTTATCTTCTCCTTTACGTGAAATTGATTATACCATAATTTACATAAATAATCAATTAGTTTTTTTCACAAGCAATTTATTTTTAATTATTTTTATAATTTTTAACAATATAATAAATATAAAAATACCTATTATTATTCCAACACTATCTATAAAAACATCTAACATACTACTTGATCTACCTGGTACAAAGAACTGATGTATTTCATCTGTAATAGCATATATCGCTCCTATTAAAAATGATAAAGTAATCTTTTTATTCTTATTTAATTTAAATCTATATAAAAAATTATATATAAAAAAACCACCTATTGTATATAAAGTAAGATGTGCAATTTTTCTTACCAGAGGTTGAAAAATATCTATGATTTGTTCTAATTTTGTATATTCTATATCATTACAAAAAAATGTAAAAATTGCTCTAATAGTATTTCCACTAGTAACAGATGACTCATTTCCAACTTCACTGGAAAATATAAATACCACTATCATCCAACAAACTAAAAATACTAAAGATATAATTTTTATTATTATATTACTAGTCTTATTTCCCATCATAATAATATATTATACCTCATTTATTTCAGATTAGCAAAGAAAAAAGTAAGCTATTAGCTTACTTTAAATGAAATTTATCAAATTAATCAATAAGATACAAAATACTATCCATATTATAGCTCTTGATAACAGAATTAGAATATTATGAAATTTTAAAATCCTTTTACCTTTAACTATATCTTCTGGACTTAATAACTCCTTGTTGTCATTAATTAAGGCGCTAAATTCATTTTTCATAAGTATTATAATTTCTTTTATAATGTTAAATAGTATTATTGCTCCTATAAAATAAATATTAATATTATTTCCTTGTTTTAGGAATTCTGAGATTTGCTCAACCAAACTATCCCCTCCTTTATGTACATAATTTGTACAAATTTTTTTCTTCTATTAAGTTGAAAATTATATCTTAAACACATTAATATTATATCATAATTATGTAAAATAAGCAACAAAAAGAGTAGATTAAATCTACTCTTTAAATTCTATATTTGAAAGTTCAAATTCATAATTATTAGACTCTGAACTATATACATTAATTGATACTATTTTTTCTTCTCCAGGCTCCAATGTTTTTACTTCTGAAATGTTACCTGAACTTTTCTCTTTTAGTATCGCATTCTCTAATATTTTTTGAGAATCATTTCTAACGAATATTGTTAGTGTTTTTTGACCTACACCATCATAGTTTACTTCATAATATGCTGTAATAGCTATATCCTGATTTACATTATTTTCAACAGGAACTATGTAGTCAATCTTACCACCAACTAAACTTCTAACAGAGCATAATAGCAAAAATAACACTATTAGCATACCTATAACTGAAGCCATTATCAATTTAGAGATTTCCTTAGACTTTAATGATTTTTTATTATAATCGTCTATTTTCTTATCACAAATTTCAAACTCATGCTGAAGTTTTGATCTTTCTTCTTCGATTATTTTTGATGCATTAACATCTTCAGTTAACAAGTATTTGTTATATTTAACAACATCATCAAAATCTTTTCTAGCTTTCTCTTTATCCTTTTTGCATTTTTCAATCTTATTGTAATAAGAATCATCCCTGATTTCTTGACACAAATACAAAACTGCTAATACTAATACTAAAAATTCAAAAATGAGTTTTAAAATCTCAACCACTTCAGTGGTACTAATTAAAAATTCACTCATGTGAATCACTCCTTTTTGTAGATTGCAATATTTTTGCAGCTCCTCTAAAACAACCTATTAAGGTGTCTCTACTAAAATTTTAGAAGCAAAAGAATTATAACACACAATTAGAGTTATGTCAAATAAATAAAAAAGAAAAGTGCATTAGCACTTTCCAAAACTATATAAATACATTCCTTTTTATTACATCTTTAATGTTTACATTATCTAACTCTGTTTTTACTTTATACTCAATTTTTCCATTACTTAAAAGTATATTATTAACTTTTTCACCACTTACGCATATATATGAAATTGATACTCTAGGATTGCTTAAAACAAGTTGAAAAAGTTCATGTATTACTTTTGATGGCGGAGTATAAAAAGTGTCAAATTCAAATATATTATTTTTAACTTTCAAATTTGATGGACCACTTATTGTTCCCCATTTTACATCTCTCATAATTGTACCATTAAAAATAATTCTTGATCTTATCTTATCTAAAAAGAATTCTGCATCACTCATCATCTTTTTAGTTTTATATTTTTTCTTATATTCATTTATTTTATCATTATCTAATATCTGGAAATTATATGGATTTTTTCTTGTAATACCAACAAACTTGCAAGTATTAATAAACTTCTCATCATTAATATTATTATTAATCATATAAAGATTAATACAAGCACATATATAGTCATTCATCTCATCATCATCTCTAATCTGTTCCATTGGTATTATTCTATCAAATGAAAATTTACCTTTTTCATCCTTAATTTTTTTTACTATTTGATTAGTCCCCTCATAGTCTCCAAAAACATCTATTTTATTTTTGATTATACTATCCATAATTATATAACCATTCCTTTCTTTAATTTCCATTTAAACAACTAAATATAAAACTACTTCTCACCTCCTAAATTATTAGTTGTGCTAAATTTTAAATGTTTTTATATTATATCATTATATTTTTCTTATGTCAACCTTTGTATAAAAGATAAAAAAATAATCCCTGAAATTTTCAGGGATTATTTTTTTACTTTAAACATCTAACAATTGTAAATTTATTAGATTTAATTTTTTCTTCTTCTTCGTCATAATTATCTCTTACACATACACCATTAGAATACCATTCCTTTTGTAATATAATTTTTTCACCTAAATCAATAGTATATGTATATACAGCTTCTAATTTCAACTTTTCTACTAATTTTAATATATCGAATTGATATTCTTCATTTTCAAATATAACTATAATCTTTCCTTTTGTATTACCAACCATAATAACATTTTTTATATCAGTTTTCGCTACATTTTTCCAGTTCTTTTCAATGAAATTTTTACTAATATTTTCTATTCTTTCTGGAAAACTGACATTTATAATTTTGATTCCCAACTTTTCTAAATTAATTTTAAAAAGCCTTTCTTCCTCCTTATTAACATCAATTACAATTGTGTTACTTAGTTTTTTTGACACTTTCATATCATTTCCTCCTTAATATTTTTTTCATATTAACAACCCTCACACATAATTATTTAATTTGTGTTTGTCATTAAAAATGCATCTATATTATAGCACTATTTTTATGTTATGTCAACTATATCTATTAACATTGTATTTTCATATATACTTTTTTCTTTCTCTTATTCTCTCTTATATTTACATTTATTTTTTTATATTTTTAGTTGCATTTTTTAATAAAAATGAATCTTTCATAGCATATAAAAAACCTATTTACTAAATTACAATTAGTAAATAGGTTTTTATTTATCTACACAATATATATGCTATATATATTACATATAAACCTAACATACATATACCCTTTTTCCACCCAATTCTATTATTTTTATGTAGCATTATAAATACTAATACGCTAGATAATAACATGAATATTATATCTATATATGTGTCTATATTTAAAACAAGAGGAGTTATTACACTAGTTATACCTAATATAAATAATATATTAAATATATTTGAACCTATTACATTTCCAACAGCTATATCTAATTCACCCTTTTTAGTAGCAACATAACTTGTAACAAGTTCTGGTAAACTTGTACCTATTGCAACAATAGTAAGTGCTATAACATTTTCACTTACTCCTAAAGCTTGCGCTATATTAGTTGCACCATTTACTACCATCTGTCCACCAAGTATTATACCAGCTAGTCCTAAAACAATATATAATAGATCTTTAATTTTAAATTTTTCTTTTTGTTCTTGATTATCATTTTTCTTATTTCTCTTAACATCTGAAAATAAAGAAACCATATATATTCCAAAAAAACACAACATTATAAGTCCATTAGAACGAGTTATATGACCTGTTACTTGACCAGAAAAAAAGTACTCTGAAACCATTATAAACAAAACTAATGCTGAAAGTAAATAGTATGGAAAGTCTCTTTTTCTAACTTCTTTTTTAGCTTTTAATGCTTTAAATAAACCGCAAAAGCCAAGAATAAGCAATGAATTGCAAATATTTGATCCAACAACATTTCCTATAGAAATTTCGTTGCTTCCTTTAATTCCTGCTGTAATACTTACTGCTGCTTCTGGAGCTGATGTTCCAAATGCTACTATTGTAAGTCCTATTATTAAAGAAGGAATTCCAAATGCTTTTGCAATATTACTACTCCCATCAACAAAAATATCAGCACATTTGACTAAAATAGCAAGTCCTGCTACTAACAAAATTAAACTTAACATATAATTTTAACGCACCTCCATAAATAAAAACAGACTCTATGACGCGCATAAAGTCTTGTTATATACTAAATCTAGTATGACATATAAATAATATACTATTTATATAATAACATTTTTTAATTTTCTGCTCTATATACGGTATCATATATGCAGAAATTTGTCAATAAATTATTCTTCATCAATTCTCTTTAAAAATTCATCAAAAATTTTATCTGCTAATTTATCATCTGTTATTTCTATATATTCAGCTTCATCATCATCTGAATATAGAACTTTAAAAATTATAACTTCATCTTCACTATCTTCTGGTAATAATATAGCATACTCTTCATTATCCTTTTCAAAAGCATCTATAATTTTAAATTTTACTTTATTTCCATCTTTATCTGTTAATTCAATTATTTCATCTTTATCACTCATACTAATTTCTCCTTTTTTAATTATTATTCGCATAAAACTAATTATTATTTATCATAGATAAAATTTCTTTCTTCAAAACGTTTACAATATCTTCTTGCTTTACTTTTTTTATTATTTTGCCTTTTTTAAATAATATACCTTCTTTTATTCCTCCAGCAATACCAATATCTGCTTCTCTAGCTTCTCCAGGTCCATTTACTGCACATCCCATTACAGCAACTTTTATATCTGAGTTAATAGTTTGCAAAAAATTCTCTACTTCTCTAGCTATTGGAATTAATTCAATCTGAGTTCTACCACATGTAGGACAAGCAATTAGAGTTGGAACTTTATTATATAAGTTACAATCCTTTAAAATCTCTTTTGCCACCTGTATTTCTTTTATAGGATCATCAGATAAAGATACACGTATTGTATCCCCTATACCTTTTCTTAAAAGCCAACCAAGTCCAATACTAGACTTTATTGTTCCACTAAACTTGGTACCTGCTTCTGTAATTCCTAAATGTAACGGGCATGTAAACATTTCTGATGCCATTTCATAACTCTTAAGGCATAAATCTAGATCTGATGCCTTTAAAGAAATTAAATAATCATGAAAATCTAATTTTTCTAATATATCAACATGTCTTTTTGCACTTTCAACCATAGCTTCTGCAGTAGGGCTTCCACCATATTTTTCAAGTAGGTCTTTTTCCAAAGATCCTGCATTTACTCCTATTCTTATTGGTATATGTTTTTCTTTGCATTTATCTACAACCGCCTTTACTTTTTCTTCACTACCTATATTACCAGGATTAATTCTTACTTTATCTACACCTGATTCTATAGCTTGTAATGCTATTTTATAATCAAAATGAATATCAGCAACTATAGGAATATGAATTTTTTCCTTTATTTTTTTTATAGCTTTTGCATCATCTATGTCTAGACAAGCAACTCGTATTATTTCACATCCTACATTTTCAAGATCTAATATTTGTTTTACTGTAGCATCTACATCTTTAGTTTTAGTATTACACATAGACTGTATAACTACTTTATTTTGCCCACCAATTTGAACATTTCCAACCATTACTTTAGTTGTATTCTCTCTATTCATATAATATCTCACCTTTATATAATTTAAACATATATATACTATTTTTACAATAATAAGTCTAAGATTAAAAATATAATTTTTAGTCTTAGACTTATTTAGTAAATGTTATTTTGTATTATATTCAATTTTAAAATCTACAAAAGGAGTTGGACTTACGCTAACATCTGTTCCTCCTTTACTAGAAATAGCATAATTTATTACAACAATTCCGATAATACCTAAAATTATAATTAAAATTTTCATACTTTTTTTCATATACAATACCTCCTATAATTAGAATACCATAAATATTATCATTATACAATTACTTACTTTTATATTATACTTTTTGTTTTATTTTATAAAAATATGATATAATAATTTATAGTCATTAATAAAAATATCTTTTATAATTATGAAAAGGAGATGATGTGTTTGAAAAATGAAAAAGAGGAGGTAGATATTAACAAAATATATGGCGAAGATTGTATCATGCCAAAAACTGATTTTATAAAAAAGTATAAGATAAAAGATACTGGCTTATCTTCTAAAGAATCTTCTTTAAGAAGAAAAAAATATGGACTTAATGAAATAAAACAAGCAAAATCAAAAAAATGGTATAATTACTTCTTTGAAAGTTTATTTACACCATTTAACTGTATTTTATTAGGAATAATATTAATCTTAATATATACAGATATTTATCTTGCAGATCCTCCAAGTTACGCAAATATTATTGTGATTATTATTTTAGTAACTGCAAGTACATTTTTAGATTTCTTTGAAGAATACCGATCAAATAAGGCAGCAGAAAAGCTAAAAGAAATAGTTGAAACTACAACCTGCGTTATAAGAAATGGAAAAGAAATGAACATTCCAATAAAAAATGTAACAATAGGAGATGTAGTTAAACTTTCAGCTGGAAGTATGATTCCTGCAGACTTAAGAATAATAGATGCAAAAGATCTATATGTAGGTCAATCTTCTCTTACAGGTGAGTCTGATAGTGTAAAAAAAGAAGAAACTTCTAAATTATCTCTAAAAGACATAGAAAGCTTAACAGATTTAGATACTATATGTTTTATGGGTACAAATGTAATATCTGGTAGTGCCATTGGTGTTGTAATTAGAATTGCAGATGACACTTATTTTGGTAAAGTTGCTCATACTCTGACACTTGGAAAACCAAAAACAGCTTTTCAAAAGGGAATTGAAACTATTAGTAAACTATTAATTAAAATAATGCTTTGTGTAATACCTATTGTATTTTTACTAAATGTATGGAAACATGATAGTATAACAGCTTTTACATTTGCTGTTGCAATAGCAATATGTATAACGCCTTTACTTTTACCTGTAATATTATCTTCAAGTCTTTCTAAGGGTGCTGTAAGAATGTCTAAGAAAAAAACTATTGTAAAAAAATTAGACTCTATACAAAACTTTGGAGCTATGAATATTTTATGTACAGATAAAACAGGAACATTAACAGAAGATAAAATAGTTCTAGAAAAATATCTTGACATAAAGGGAGAACAAGATTTACGCATATTAAAACATGTTTTTCTTAATTCATACTTTCAAACAGGACTTAGTAGCAACATAGATGAAGCCGTTATAAAAAAAGGACTGGCAAATGGAATGGATGAACTAAGCAAAATATTTAAAGTTGTAGACGAAATACCTTTTGATTTTTCACGTAGACGTTTATCTGTAATTGTAAGTGATGGTACAAAAAAACAACTCATTACAAAGGGAGCTGTAGAAGAAATTTTAAGCATATGTACAAAAGTAGATTATAAAGGAGAAATATCTCCTATTACCAAAGAAATAAAAGATAATATTAAAAAAATAAGTAAAAGCTTAAATGAAGAAGGATTAAGAGTAATAGCAGTAGCTCAAAGAAATGATGTAGATGATATAGAGCACTTTGAAGTTAAAGATGAAAAAAATATGATATTACTTGGATTTATAGGTTTTCTTGATCCTCCTAAAAAAACAGCTAAAGAATCTATCGCTAAATTAAATAAAGCTGGTATTAGAGTAATTGTACTTACAGGAGATAATGCCGAAGTAACAAGTTGTATATGTAAGAAAGTTGATATTAATTCAGAAAAAATTATACTTGGCAGTCAAATAGATAAACTAACAGATACTGCTGTTTTAAGACTTTTAAAGAAAAATAATATATTTGCAAAACTATCTCCAATACAAAAAGCTAGAATTGTAAGACTTTTAAAAGAAGATGGAAATGTAGTTGGATATATGGGAGATGGTATAAATGATAGTCCTTCCCTTACTAACTCAGATGTAGGTATATCTGTTGATACTGCCGTAGACATTTCAAAAGATTCTGCAGATATAATACTACTAAAAAAAGACTTAAATGTTTTACTTGATGGTGTAACAGAAGGTAGACGTACTTTCTCTAATTTAATGAAATATATTAAACTTGCAACAAGTTTTAACTTCGGTGAAGTTTTATCTCTAGTTATAGCAAGTGTGTTTTTACCATTTTTGCCAGAGACGCCAATACAATTATTAGTTGAAGGGTTACTTTACGATTTTGGACAAATGACATTGCCTTTTGATAATGTAGATAAAGAGGATTTAGAACAGCCTAAAAAATTCTCTTTAAGCAAATTAAAAGATTTCATATTCTTTATGGGACCTTTAAGCGCTATATTTGATATCATTGTATATTCATCATTATGGTTTTTCTTTAATGTACGTGATGTAGCAACATTCCAAACAATGAGCTTTTCTTTTAGTATAGTATCTAATCTTGTTGGTCTACACATAATTAGAACATCGAAAATTCCATTTGTTCAAAGTAATGCACATAAAGCGGTTTATCTATCTTCAATAGCATTAATTATAATAGGAATTATTGTACCTTTTACTGCATTAGGTAGTATTTTAGGATTTGTTCCTTTAGAATTAAAATATATATTTTTAATTTTTGCTGTAACTTTTTTATATTGTATTGTTGCAATGGTTGCAAAAAAAATATACATAAAAAAATTCAAAGAGTGGATATAAAAAATATGACTGGTTTTCCAGTCATATTTTTATTCATTATAACTAATAAAAATTAAAGTTAATTAAAATTTTGTGTTTCTATCGGCTCACCATAAATTTCATATTCTAAATTCTTTAATTTAATATTTATTTTATACCTTTGAGTAAATGAATATAAATTTTCGCTATCTTCTTTTGTAATCGTTAATATATTTTCTTTTGCATTGTAACTAATAGAAATGTTAAAATTTCTCCCCTCTTCGTTTTTATTTTGAAGTTCTAATAATTTACTTATATCTTCATATTCTTTTTTTGTTATAAAATTTGTCAATGCACTTTTATTTAAATATATATTTTCATCTTCATTAGTAATTTCTTTAATAATTTCACATAAAATATCTATTTGATTATCGTCATTTTTTAATAAACTTTTCTTATATATTTCAAATATAAAAAAACTTAATAGTAATGCAACTAACATTATAATTATGACTATATATATTTTATTTTTTGGCATATTTCCACCTAATCTTTCTTATATTTTAAATTATATCAATATTTAAAATATCTGTAAATATATTTTTCCATTTTTATTATTTTTTCTACTTACACTTTATTAAAAAAAGAAATGTTTTTAAACATTTCTTCTACGATTAATACAATTGGCGGAGAGTGAGGGGCTCGAACCCTCGCGCCGCATACACGACCTAACAGTTTAGCAAACTGTCCCCTTCACCACTTGGGTAACTCTCCAAACTATTTTTGATACTCCTACATTATAACAATAAGTAGAAAATAAGTCAATATTTTTTATTATTTTTTAATAAAATCATATATTCAAAGTATATTTGAGTTTTTATTTAATACAATATAACTAAAAGGAGTAAATATATGTCAAAATTTAAAATCTATTTAAAATCAATTTTAATCCCTTTAATTCTTGGTAGTATAGTTGGATTTATTATATCAGGTAGTATGGATTATGACTCATTAATTAAACCTACTCTTTCACCACCTGCAGTATTATTTCCAATAGTATGGACAATTTTATATTTTCTAATGGGATTATCATATGGAATAATTACTATCTATTCTAATTTAGATTCAGATGTAAAAACAATTTACTATTCACAACTAATTGTAAATTTAATATGGCCAATAATATTTTTTGCTATGAAAAGCAGATTACTTGCTTTAATATGGATAATATTACTATTAATTCTTGTAATTATTATGATAGTAAGATTCTTCACAAAAAATAAGACGGCTGCTATAATTCAGATACCATATTTATTATGGACAATTTTTGCAACATATTTAAATTTTTCTATATATCTTTTTAATAAATAAAAAAAAATGCCTATTACTTAAAAATAATAGGTATTCTTTGGCGGAAGAGGTAGGATTCGAACCCACGGTGCCTTTCGACATCACCAGTTTTCAAGACTGGCTCCTTAAACCACTCGGACACTCTTCCATATACGGTACAGATATAATTATACCATCTTTTTTTTATTTGTCAATACCCAAAATAAAATCTTATAGAAATTTCTATAAGATTTTATTTTACATATCAATATTTAGCATTGAAAGTAAACTTTCAAGACCTTCTTCATCATTATATTCTATTATTAATCTTTGATGTCTTTTAGTCTGATCAATTTTAACTTTATAACCAAAATAGTCTTTTAATTTATTTTCAACATTTTGATAATATACACTTTTTGGTTTTTTCTTTTCTGTTTTTCTCTGATATTTTTCATCACCATAAATAAGTCTTTCAACATCTCTAACAGTTAATTTTTTTTCAGCCACTTTTTTAGCAATTTCTATTTGCTTTTTCTTATCATCAATTGCAAGTAATGCTCTAGCTTGTCCCTCTACTAATTCACCTTTTAATAGCATATCTAAAACTTGATTTGGAAGTTTTAAAAGTCTTGTTATATTAGATATTGTTGAAACATTTTTTCCAGTTATTTTAGCTACTTCACTTTGAGTATATCCATCAATATCCATAAGCTCTTTTACTGCTTTTGCAATTTCTACTATATTTAAATCTTCTCTTTGTATATTTTCAATCAAAGCTACCTGTTTTTTTCTATTATCTGTATAATCTTTTACTATAGCTGGTATTTTCTTTAAGCCAGCAGCTTTAGCAGCTCTCCATCTTCTTTCTCCTGCAACTATCGTGTATCCATTTTTATCTTTTACTACAAGAATTGGTTGAATAACTCCATTTTCACGTATAGAGTCTGTTAATTCGTCCATTTTTTCTTTATCAAACACTTTTCTTGGTTGATTTAACATTGGCTCTATTTCATCAATTTTTAACTCTACAACATTTTCCAAAACATTATCTTCTTTTTTCAAAGATTTCTTTGTAACTTGCTCTATTGTATCTTCATTATCTTCACCAAAAAAAGCATTTAATCCTCTTCCTAATCCTTTAGTCATATATTAATCCTCCTTTTCAGTTAATTTTATTAATTCTTTAGCAAGTTTTTTATACGTTTCTGCTCCTTTAGATTCATCATCATATAAAGTTATTGGTAA
>ERZ1643249.3983-NODE-3983-length-12651-cov-9.393776_pt1 | contig 12651 bp, 13 predicted proteins | sample MGYA00579263_ERZ1643249 | MGnify/ENA primary metagenome ERZ1643249 (study PRJEB29033, sample SAMEA4952264) | chicken gut metagenome | biome: Broiler Chicken; feature: Gastrointestinal Tract; material: Caecum | place: Ireland | collected 2018 | study: Broiler...
CTGAATCTGGTTTTTTATGTCCAAAAATAAATGTTTTTTCCATACTATCACTTCTTTCTACTGCAAAATTATAACATAATTTAAAAATAAAAAAAAGGGAAAATTTCCCTCATTAGCGCATTTTTACAAAATTAACTACTAAAAACATAAATAATAACATCGTTGTACGGAACTCATGGTGCATACGGTAAAATCCTTCATATAAAGCTGCTATATCATCTACAGCATCTACTATCCAGCTTTCTAAGTATTTAGGTGGTGTAAATGTAACTGGAAACATATGCGTTTTGATAATATCTTTTTGCATATCAGTTAATTCTACATACTTGGAAGCGTTTTTTACTGCATATTCTGGATGATGGCGAAGTCTTTCTACTCTTGTTTCATGACTTACTTCATCTAAAAAGAAATCATGTAATAGTGCTGCTTCTGTTACTTCTTTATAATTTAATCTTAATGCTTTACTTACTTTATAAGATAAATATGCTACCCTCATCGAATGATCATATCTAGTAATTCCATGATGGGTAATGTATTTTAATTGGTTAAACTCATCGATTTCAAGAATTGGACTGATAATATCCTCAAACTCTTCATTTATATAATTTCCCATATTAACATCCTTTTCATCTCTTTATATTTTATGCTAATTCTTACTTTATCATGATAACATAAATCTATAATATGTGCAAGAACACGATATGTTCTGTATCTCTTTTCTTGTCAATTGACAACGGTTGCATACATGTTTATCATTTTATCACAAAATATGTAAAAATTCAAGTCGTGTTCTAGTTTTGGTATATTATGGTTTCGGGATTACATGCAAAAAGAGAAATCTCTATTAAAATGTAAGTGTCTGAAAATACATCGAAAGGAGATTTCTCTTATATTTATTATACTATATAACTATACGTTTTCAACTAATGATTTCATACTTTCTTACTCTGCTATAGTAATTGATTTTAATATAAATATATCATCTTGTTTTACAAATGAATATGTCGTTACTGGTAATAGTGTTATATAATCATCAATAATAGATGATGGCATCATATTGTCTGTTGCACTAATATCATATGTACCTATAGGATTGGTTTTGTTTTCATAATCCTGATATGTAGAATATAAAACATATGGAGATTGCTCTTTATCGATAACTAAATATTGTCGTTCTACATCAAAAGTATTTACTCCTTCTTCATAATTACTATATGATAACACCTCATAAGTAGAATTGCTATTATCACTGGTAGTTTTATTATAAGTATATTGTTTCTTTTTTGCGTCATATTTAGCGATTACTTTATCTGTTGACGGACTAATAATATCTTCATTTTCATAAGTTACATCATTACCAAAATAGGCTTTCAATATTTTTTCTAATCTTTCTTCTGTAAATGAAGTTGCATCTTCATTTACTAATGTTGATAATGCGAAGTTTAGTTTGTCTTGATTAGAAATACTATCCACATCAGTAATTGGAAGTTTATCCATAAAATATTTTTCTATTCTATTTGCTTTATCTAAAACATCTAACTTCGCTACATCTACTTGCTTATTGCTATTAGAATTTTCATCTTTTTGAAATGTTATAAAAACACCAACACCTATTAATACAACTGCTACTACAAGAAGTAATATTGAAATTTTTTTCATTATCTTAACACCTCTACACTTACTAAATTGTTATGAATTAAGTAGATTTAGAATTTTATTCATGCTAGTGCATTATAACATATTCATATTATTTAATCACAATATGCTATCCTACTCTACTTTATATTATATATTATAATATAGATAATTATAATTCACAATAGGTGAATCTGCAGTTTTTTATAATTTCTTGTCATTGGTGAACTATTTAATCAAAAGACTAATTACTGTTCGTTTATTTAAATCTTGCTATTTTATAATAAAATTACTTTTAATATTTTTACATTATAAAAGCAGATAGAACTACTATCTGCTTTATCATTTTTTATTCGCTTTCTTTTACTGAAACAACATTTTTTCCTTTATAGTTTCCACATTTTGGACAAACTCTATGAGCTTTAATCATTTCTCCGCAATTAGGACATTTTACCATTCCAGGGATATCCATTGCATTGTGACTTCTTCTCATTCTTTTTCTTGTCTTTGAAACTTTACGAAAAGGAACAGCAAACATTTGAATATCTAATTTCATCATTTTATCACTCCTCTTTCATCTTATCTAATAACTCACTAAATGGGTTGTTATTGTTCGTAAGCTCATTTTCACTCACTAATTTCCATCCATCTCCGCGAAATTTGGAAAAGTCTGTCACTTTTGTAAATTGCAGAGGGACCTCTAGTACAATATTTTCCCATAAAAACGAAAATATATCAAGAGTATTTTCATTTTTTTTGCAATTTTCTTCTATTTTATCATCATATTCAATAGAAAAAGGATATTCTACTAGTTCTAAGGAGATGGAATCCTCTAGAACCATATTTCCTTTTATTGTACATTTTATACTATCTACTTCTTCTGTTATGTCATCTTCTGAAGGAGATAAATATACATAACCATTTACTTCAATATTTTCTAATTTTTTTATTCCTGTTGTACCAAAATAACTATCTGGTATGGAATAAATACTAGATATGTCTAATTTATCTACTCCATGATTATGAAGCTTTATTAAGTCAATATCCACTTTATCACCTAATTTCTGTTTAATATTGCAATTTCATTTTCATCTTCTACAATCTGAATCTTTCCATGATAATGCATTGTACTTCCTGCTTGTAATGTAGTAGTCTGAGTATTCCAAATGCGAATTGTATATTCTTCTTCTCCTAATGCTTTAATTTTATCTTCTTGTAATACTCCATCTTGTAATTCACTCAAAGTATAAATTTCTGTTTTTTCTTTACTTTTTATTGCTACTCTAATAATATCCTTAGGCATCTCTAATTCTCCACAATTATCTTCAAATACCATTTCTAAATCGTCTACTAATTTAATTGTATAGTCTACTGGTATCGTCATATTATTCTTTATGGTAAAAGTATAGGATTGAGAAGCAAGACCTACTGCATCTGTTACTGGTGTTACCCTTGTTAACATTACCTTATCCCCGGTTTCTTCATGAAAAGTAATATCTAATGACTCTGAACTATAGTCGGTATTTCTTTCATTTTGAAATTTATAATATATGTGATGAGTTGCAAAAATCGCGATTGCTAATATGAAGCAGATGATTAAGGCACTCTTTAATCTTTCTTTTCTATAATTGTAATACATAATACACCTCTGTTACTATGATAATATTTATCTTGTGTTTCGTCAACTTATTTTTCTTTTGTTACATCTATTACATTTAAGAAATCTGTTGCTACTTTTTCAGGACTTTTGCCTAATTCGTCTACTTGATAGTTTAAATCTTGCATGACTTCATCCGTTAGATATGTTCCTAGATTATTTAAAATCGTTTCTATTTCTGGATATTTTTCTAATGTTTCTTCTCTTACTAATGGTATCGCATTATATGGCGGGAAGAAATTTTTGTCATCTTCTAACACTGTTAAATTAAATTTCTTTAATAGGCCATCCGTCGTAAACGCATCGATTACTTGAGCACTATCATTTAATAGTGCTGTATATCTAGGACTTCCATCGATACCAATCGTGTCTTTAAACTCTAATCCATAGGTTTTTTCTAATCCAGGTAAACCATCTTCTCTATTAATAAACTCTAGTGTTGGAGCAATCGTTAATTCTTTGGATACATTTACTAAATCACTGATTGTTTTTAAGTTATATCTATTAGCAGTTTCTTTGGTTACCGCTAAAGCATAAGTATTATTAAACGACATTTGTTTTAATACTTCAACGCCATATTTTTGTTTCATTTCTTTTTTTACTGTCTGATATACTTTTTCGATATCTGATATTGGTTTGTGATCTAGAATATCTGTATAATCTGTTCCTGCATAATCAATATATAAATCTATGTTATCGTTCGTTAATGCAGAAAATACTACTTGTGCTCCTCCTAAATTACATTTTTCTTCTACATCGATATCAGTATTATTTTCTATTGCTAGGGATGTCATATAACATAATATTTCTTGTTCTGTAAAGTCTTTACTACCTACACGTATTACATTTCCACTTTTCTTTGAAAAATCTAATTCACTAAGAAATAATATTGCTAGAAGAATTAGGGTTACAATAACTATAATTTTATTTCTACGGCGTTCTTTTTTGATTTTTTCTTTGGATTTATTTCCTTTTTGTAAACTTATTGGTGTTACTAATTTTTCTATGGCTCCAAAGAAATAATCTACTAATAGAGCTAAAATACAGGCTGGTATTGCTCCTGCTAATATTTGATAATTATTTACAGTACGAATTCCTGAGAATATTAAATAACCTAGTCCTCCTCCACCGATAAAGGCAGCCATTGTCATTAATCCTACGGCACTAACGGATGATATTCTTACACCAGCCATAATAATTGGTAGCGCTTCTGGAATTTGAATTTTTGTTAATATTTGACCTTTGGTTAGCCCTATTCCTTTGGCTGCTTCTATTGTTGCTTGGGAGATGTTAGTGACACCTGTATAGGTGTTTTTTATAATTGGTAGTAGTGAATATAGCACTACGACCACGATGGCTGGTATGGTTCCAATTCCAAGAAAGGGAATCATAAATCCCAGCAAAGCCATACTTGGTATTGCTTGTGTTACACTGGTAATTCCAAGGACTGGTTTATTTAGTTTTTGTTTATAACTTATTAAAATACCAATAGGTACTCCAATAATAATTGCAATTAGTAAAGCAAGAGATGTTAGTTCAATATGTTCTATGCAAAGGGAGATAATCTGGTTTTTATTATCTATTAAGTAATTTATCAATTCCATTATTCATCCTCCTCTACAAATTGTTGACTCAATGCTGTAATTAGGCTACTTCTAGTAATTAGGCCAGTTAGACGATTCTTTCTATCTACTACTGGTATGGTTGCTGATTTGGTGTCTTTTATTACTTTTGTTAATTCTACAATAGAATCATTTTCTTCTACAGAGACAAAATCTCTCTCAATGACATCTTTGATACTTTTTCCTTTATGATGTTTTAGAGTTAAGCTTTCAGCATAAAGAATTCCTAGTAGTTCTTTTTCATCATTAACTACCATCAAACTGTCTACTTTGGTCATACGCATTTTATTAATACAATAAAATTTAGTATCATCTTCTTTGCAGGTAATGGGACGAGTTATCATAATATCTTTTACTTTAATAAACTCTGGAGAGTTCCAGATACGTTTGTTACCAACAAATTCTTTTACAAAGTCATTAGCAGGATGTTTTAATATATTTTCTGGCGTATCGTATTGAATTAATTCTCCTTTTTCCATAATGGCTATCTTATCAGCTAGTTTGATTGCTTCATCCATATCGTGAGTAACAAATACTATCGTTTTATGAAATTTTCTTTGTATTTTTAATAGCTCATCTTGTAAAGCAGTTCTACTCATCGGATCTAAGGCACTAAATGGTTCATCCATCAATATGATTTTAGGATTTGTCATGAAAGCTCTCGCAATGCCTATTCTTTGTAATTGACCACCAGATAATTCATTAGGATAACGATCTAATAGTTTTTCATCTAGGTCTACCATGTCCATCATTTCTTTTACTCGTTTTGTTCTTTTTTCTTCTGGCATTTTTTCTATTTTTGCTATAATTTCTATATTTTCTCTGATAGTCATATGAGAAAATAGTCCTGTTTGTTGAATGACATATCCCATTTTTCTTCTTAGTTTAATATCGTTAATGTTTTTGATATTTTGTTTATTAATCGTAATTTCTCCGGTTGTTGGAGCTATTAGTTTATTAATCATCTTTAAGGTTGTTGTTTTACCACAACCGGATTCTCCAATTAAACAAACTAAGTCACCATCTTTGATGGTGAATGAAATATCTTTTAATACTGTTACATTTTTATAGCTTTTACTGACGTCCTTAAATACTATCAAACAAACTCCTCCTATTCTTTTACTTTTTTATTATATCATGAAGTTTGTTGTTCTACTTATTAATTTCTTTTTTACTACTAAAAAAAGAGTTTTTCAGAACTCTTTTTACACATCTTTACTTTTTATGGCTTTGGCAAATCTAGTCCAGATTTTTTCGTTAGAATAATTTAATATTCCTATTTTATATACTTTTAGGCCATATTTTGTCATTAAGAAGATTGTTAATACTAAAATAAAGATTGAAACAATTACATCTATCATGGTTGTTTGTCCTATGATATATAAGGATGGTGCTATTAAGCAGGATAGAAATGGTACATAGGATAAAACTCTGATAAAAGTAGAACCGTCGAACATTCCTGCCATAATCGCTAGATAGTATCCAGCAAGTAATACTAACATGATGGGTGTTTGGATTTGACTAAAGTCTTCCATATTGGTAGTCATAGAAGCTAGAATTCCGGCGATTAGGGAATATGCTATAAATGATAGAATCATTAGGATAATTACTACTGGTAGAAGATTGATGACTTTATCTAAGAAACCAGAGGATACCGTTGCGGTTAATAACGTATCCACATTAGGATTTATTTGCAATTGTCCTTTCGTACTGATTAATATTCCAATTACTGAATAAATTATTAGTAATATTGATTGGATGATAACAAAGAAATTACTTGCTAAAACCTTAGAGAATAGATGGACTTTAGGACTCACGTTAGAAATTATTATTTCCATGCTTTTTGTCGTTTTTTCTTCACAGATTTCTCCTCCTATCATTTGTACTAGGAAAATAATTAGCATGAAGAAAGGTAATATTAGTGTTGGAAATAAGGTTCCCATGACTATTTCCATATTTTCATCTACACTTTTTTCATTACTTAGTACTACTCTTTCTATTTCCATTGGTGATGATATTTTAGCTAGTAGCGCTGGATTGGTATTCGTTTTTACTAATGCAACACTTGTTTTTGTTGTATTCAATCCTTGGGTAATATATTGATATATGGTACTGTCGATTTTTTCATTACTGATAATTTTGGAAGATACAAATGCTTCTTCATCATTATCAAACACGATTACTATTTGATTATCTTTTAATTTTTTCTTTAACTTTTCTTCATTTTGCTGTGTCTGTTTTACCGTTATTTTCCCTGGATCTTCTTCTTTCGTTAAGTCATTTATTGCATCATTAAATACTTGATAAGACATCTTTGTATTATCTACTACTAATATCTTTACTTCTTCCTTAAAATCCCCTCCAAAGAAAGCAATAATAGAATTAATATTTATTAAAGCAATTACTACTATCGCTAGTAAAATATTAATTCCTATAAACCATTTGGATTTTATTTTTTTGTTTAGACTTTGTTTTGTTAAATACCAAAATTTATCAGTCATGGATACCACCTACTTTCGCAATGAAGATTTCATTTAAAGTTGGTTCTGTTACATCATACTTGGTAATTTCTTTATCTTTTATTTTAGCAAATACTTTTTTAGCGACACTATCTTCTTCTATTTTTATCATATATTCATCTTTTTCTTTGGTAACAGAAATTACTCCCTTTATCTTTTCTATTTCCTTTAATGGTAGATTTTCTCCTCTAATCATAATATTTTTCTTTTTATATTCTTTTTTAATATCTTTTACATAGCCATCGACTACTGGTTTTCCTTTTACTAAGATAATTAATTTTTCACAGAAGTTTTCGATATGTTCCATTTGATGAGAAGAGAATATAATAGAGCAACCTTCTTTTTGTAATTTATAAATGGCCTTTTTCATTAATTCTACGTTGATAGGATCTAGTCCGGTAAATGGTTCATCTAATATTAATAATTTAGGATGATGAAGTACCGCAGAAATAAACTGAATTTTTTGTTGATTACCTTTAGATAGTTCTTTAATTTTTCTGTTTTCATATGACTCTATTTGAAATTCTTTTAGCCAGTACTTCATTTCTTGCTCTATCTTTTTTTCTCTCATACCTTTTAATACACCATAAAAAATCAATTGTTCTTTTACGGTCATTTTAGTAAGAAGACTTCTTTCTTCTGTTACAAAACCAATCTTATTGGTAATAGAATAATCAATATGTTTTCCATCTAATAGAACTTCCCCTTCCGTTGCTTCTAGTAGGCCCATGATTATTCTAAAAGTAGTTGTTTTACCAGCACCATTTTCTCCTAATAGACCAAATATTTCCCCATCTTTTACTTCAAAAGATAGATTATCTACAGCTTTATAATCTCCATAATACTTTACTATATTTTTTACTTGTAGCATATTCTACTCCTCTCTATTTATATTGTAGCATTTTTCTTCGGAGTTTCCTATCTTTTATCTATTATTTATAATATAGTATTTTTACAAAAAAGGCTTTACTATATGATTTGATATCAGTAAACAAAGTAAATAGAGCTATCCTGATTAGCTATTCCTTATTTTGTTATTCAAAAATACTTATATAGTGCCAAAAAAGGATTGATTGGCAATCCTTTTTTTGTTACTTCTTTTTTACTAAACCTTTAGCTTCCGCTTCTTTATATGGCATGGTTTCAAACCAAAGTTTTTCTATTCCTTCACCAGAGTCGTTTTTTGCTTCTATATAATAAATTCCTGGTTCCTCTTCTGTTTCTCCAGCTTTATATCTTATTAATTTTATTTGTGGATTTTCTTCTTGAGATATTATCTTTAATAAATCGTCGCCACCAATATATCGGCCTCTTTGATTAATAAAATCTATCATTTCCCATGTGTACATCTTCCGTATCCCCTTGTGCCTACTCTTTTAGGCTTTTTTTAAGAATGCAATATATCCGCGATATGCTTCATAGATATCAGCTTTGCTAGTTACTTCCCAGGGAGCATGCATGCTTAATACTCCTACTCCACAGTCAATTACTTCTACATTATAATTTGCTAGAATATAAGCAATGGTTCCGCCTCCACCGATATCTACCTTACCAAGTTCTGACATTTGAAAAGAAACATTAGCATCGTCCATAATCTTTCTAAGTTCTGCAATATATTCTGCATTTGCATCATTACTGCCACTTTTACCACGAGAACCAGTAAATTTACAGAATACTACTCCAAGACCAAACTCTGATGAGTTTTTCTTATCCATTACCGATTTATACAATGGATCATAAGCAGCATTTACATCACTTGATAACATCTTTGAGTGATTTAGAACTCTTCTTACAGCTACTGGACTATTCTCATTCATCAATACACAAATCTCAGCTATGGCATTATCAAAGAAATGAGACTCCATTCCTGTTGCTCCTACACTACCGATTTCTTCTTTGTCTACTAGAATACAACTTAATGTTTTTTCTGTAGTTTCCACTTCTAAAAATGCTTCTAGAGAAGTATAGGCACATACTCTATCATCTTGACCATAAGACATAATCATGCTTCTATCAAGTCCAAAGTCTCTAGCAGCTCCTGCTGGTACTGCCTCTATTTCTGCTGACAAGAAATCTTCTTCTTCAATATCATATTTTTCTTTTAATAAAGCTAAAATATTACTTTTAACTTCTTCTTTTGCTTCTTTTTCTTCCTGTATTTCCATTGGCTTGTTACCAATTAAAATATCTAAGTCTTCTCCCTCAATTAGTTTGGATGATTCTTTTTTCATTTGTTCTCCGGCTAAATGTGGAAGTAAATCTGTAATTCCTACTACTGGATCATCTTTATCTTCACCTATAGAAATTTCAACTTTTTCTCCATTCTTTTTAACAATTACTCCATGTAGTGCAAGAGGTAGAGTGACCCAGTGATATTTTTTAATTCCACCATAATAGTGAGTATCAAAATAGACAAAACCATCACTTTCATAGATAGGATTTGCTTTTAGGTCAATTCTTGGAGAATCAATATGTGCTCCTAATATATTCATTCCCTCAGTAATTGGTCTAGTTCCTATGTGAAATAAAGCGACTGCTTTTCCTTTATTATTTACATAAATTTTATCTCCTGGACGTATTTCTACATTATTTTTGATATAATCATCTAAGTTTTTATATCCTTTTTCCTCGGCTCTTCTAATAATTTCTTTCGTTGCTTCTCTTTCTGTTTTTGATACCGTTAAAAATTTTTTATAATCTTCACAAATATTATTTAATTTTTCTAAGTCTTCTTTATTATATTTTTTCCAAGCACTCTGTTTCTTCACTTTTATCATCCTCCTGGTAATAGTATATCATTTTTTTCTAAATTCATAAATAAAAAGTCAATTTATGACAAATTTTCTAATTTTATATTTGTTCTTTCTATCAGTAATTGTATAATGATTAAAAGAAGGTAGTGAGTTTTATGAATAAGAATAGGGAAAAAAAGAAATTTTCAATAGAAAGAAAGATTACTTGTGAGGAATATCAAAAATATTATAAGTATTTACCTAGTGTATTTAGAGATTGGTTACAACAAGTAAGTTTTTATTCAATTATTTTTTTATTAATTATAGGTATGATTCTACAATGGCAATTGATAGAACTAGTGATTGCTGTTATATTTTTTATCATAGCTTTAAGTATTTATTATTTAGTAAAGCAAAAGCAAATAATCAGTGATGATTACTATGAAAGAATTAAAGATGGTACTTTAGAGGAAGAGTCAACTTTAGATTTTTATGATACTTATTTTATTTGTAGTTCTTTGCACTATACTGTAAAATTAGAATACTCTAAGATTACAAAAGTAATGGAAACTGATAATCACTTTTATCTTTTTTCAGATATAGAAGATTTTATTATTTTAAAAAGATGGTGTTATAAAGAAAATTATTCGTTTTTTAGAAGTATTAGAGAAGATAATTTTATTGATAAACGAAGTGATAAAGATATAAGAATTCCTAGAAGCAGAAAAAAGATGGCAATTGGTAAAGATTCTATTACTGTTTTTCTTAACATTTTATTAGTTGCTACTCTCTTTAGTATCTATTTAGCTTTTTATATTTATGCACATGCTGTTTATAAAGTACCAAGTGCTTTACATGTTCAATATTCTTGGATTTATTTGTTAATGCTAATTATTCCAGTTTTATCTATTGTTTTTGGTTTTAAATATCGAACTGTTGTGAAAACAAAATATAATCTTATTGCAGGTTTTATCCTAGGAGGAATTTTACTTGCTTTAGCTTGTTCTTATTTTATTTATCCTATTAATGAAATTGATTATTCTTCGGTCAAGAAATATCAAAATATTTTAGATATTTCTATTCCTAAGAAGGGATATTATTATAAAGATGATGAAACATTTCACTTTTTATATGATTTTGATGGCATTTTAGTTTCTTCTGTTAATGCATACTATAAAGATAATGAAGTTTCCTTAGCATTAGAAGATGAAATTAAAAATAATAAGTCTTGGATAGCTTATTCTGATTTAGGCGACATAGAAAAATTACTTCCTTATGAATTAAGATCTGATAAGTATTATTACTTAATCTATAATAAAACAACAAAAGAATATAATAGTTTTCCTAATAAAGATGGAAATTATTCTTTCTTAATTTCTGTTTATGTACCTAGAGTTCAACAGTTAGAAATTTATGAATATCATCTTGATTATACTAAATAAAAGACCTTTACTTTGTTGTAAAGGCCTTTTTCTATCATCTTTTGTTTGATTGCTACCGAACTTTTTTGATTGACTGTCTAATTTTTGATACGCTACACTATTTTAAGAATCCGTTAATAATTACTTCTTCAGCTTCTTTTTCTGATAGTCCTAAAGACATTAATTTTAGTAATTGCTCTCCTGCTATTTTTCCAATTGCTGCCTCATGAATTAGATTAGCATCAATATTTTTCGCATAGATTTCTGGTACTGCTTTTACTTTTCCTTTTTCTTTGATGATAGCATCACATTCTACATGAGCATAACATTTGGTATTTCCGGTAATATTTGATACAAACTCTTGATAAGAGTCATCCGTTGCAACAGAACGAGATGTTACATGAGTAGAGGCATTTTCACCATTTAATTCTACTTCAAATTCTGTCTTTGCTATTTGATCATTGCTCGTTAGAATTTTCTCTGTAATCACTAATGTTGCATCACTATCTAGCGTTGCTTTGGTTACTCTATTTGTATCGTCTACTCCTTTTATCTGGGTAGTATCCATTACCATGTATGATCCTTTTTTCATATAGATTTCGGTTACTGGATTTAATACTTTTTTACCATCGCCTACTCCTAGGCCACAGTGACGTTCTATATATTTTACTCTAGCACCTTCCTCTAGATAGAATCTATGTATTCCATCGTGCTGAGCATCTTTATGACCATTATTGGTAATACCACATCCAGCAACAATAATAATATTAGCATTTTTTCCGATATGGAAATCATTATATACAACATCTTTTAGTCCACTTTCTGTGATGATGACTGGAATATTTACGGTTCCAAACAACGTATCTTCTTTTACATAAACATCTATTCCACTATTTTCTTCTTTTGGTACAATATCAATATTAGGATTTACTTTTCTATCTATTCCTTGACCATTTTTTCTGATATTATAACTATCTGCTTTGGTAGGATCATCTTCTATAATTTCACTTAATAATTCTTTATCTTCTTTATTCATCGTGTTGATACCTCCTTACAGCATTTTTT
>ERZ1643249.3986-NODE-3986-length-12650-cov-5.046526_pt1 | contig 12650 bp, 16 predicted proteins | sample MGYA00579263_ERZ1643249 | MGnify/ENA primary metagenome ERZ1643249 (study PRJEB29033, sample SAMEA4952264) | chicken gut metagenome | biome: Broiler Chicken; feature: Gastrointestinal Tract; material: Caecum | place: Ireland | collected 2018 | study: Broiler...
TTACAGATAATTAGTATGGTATAATAGTTCTAGGTGAGTAATTTGCAAAAAGAATATAAGAAAAAAGATGTGTTAATAAAAAATAGACAGATAAATTTTAAATATGAAATAATATATAGTTTAGAATGTGGAATTTCACTTTGTGGAACTGAAGCAAAATCAATAAAGAGTGGAAAATGTAACCTAAAAGATAGTTTTGCACTTATAAAAAATGGAGAAGTAATATTGAAAAATATGCATATTAGTTCATATGAATATGGTAATATAAATAATGTAAATGAAACTAGAGATAGAAAATTATTGTTGCATAAAAATGAGATTTTAAAACTATTAAATTATATTAAACAAGGTGGTTATACTTTAGTGCCATCAAAAGTATATACTTCTTCAAGATGGATTAAAATAGAATTATGTGTTTGTAAAGGGAAAAAATTATATGATAAGCGTGAAACTGTAAAAAAAAGGCAAGACCAAAGAAAAATAAATGAGTTTAAAAAATATTAACGGAGGAAAAAATGATATTAAAAGAGTTTAATTTTAAAACTATAAAACAAATATATAAACAAAGAATGAAAAGTGATTTTCCAGCAAGTGAAAGAATGCCATATTTTATATTAAAGAATAGTTTAAAGAATGGAAAAATTACATTTTTGTTGTTTAGTGAAGATGATATAATAAAAGGATATGCTATTTGTAAAGAAAGTAATAATATAGTTTTTATATATTATTTTGCAGTATTTGAAGAATATAGAAAAAATGGGATAGGAAGTAAATTTATTGAAGAGTTAGCAGAATTTTATGAAGATAAAAAAGCAATAATTTGTGAAGTAGAAAGTATAGAAACAGCAAAAAATGATTCTGAAAAAAATATAAGAAAAAGAAGAGTAGACTTTTATAAAAGATTAGGATTTAAAATAGTAGATGAAATTAAATATATTGCTTATGGAGTAGATTATAAAATTATTATTAAGAAAATTGACGAAACATTTTCATTTGAATTGCAAGATATAATTAATGAAGTGCTAAATTGTTATAAAAGTATAAATAAAAGAAGTATAAGACATATTAAAACAGAAATAATAATATAATAAAGAAGTAATTTTACACTTAACTTTGTAAAATTACTTCTTTATGTATTTGAAATTTCACCACTAATAGTTAAAACATGATTTGCACATTTACATGGAAGGCAGATTTGAACAGGATAGGATATATATACATTACGTATAATAGTTTCAATTCCATTTTGTATAAGTACAGTAATATATCTTGTCGATACGGCAACTGCATTTAGTATGTAATTTTCTTTTAAATTAATAGTTTGAGAAGAACTAGTAATTTGTATGCTTCTTTGTTCTCTGTCTCTGCAACATTTAGAGCAAATTAAGTCTTCTATATTAAGTGTAACGTTAAAATTATCCATTATAGCCTCCTTAACAACAAACACAAACTTGCTCACAACAAACTTGTTTTACACCAACGTATATTCTTAAAGTGCCAGATTCTTTAGGAACATCAAATATTTTATAGCTATTACAAGGTATATTAAATATTAAATTAGGAATAAAATCTGGATTAGAAAGCTGAATACTAATGCCCGAATTTGAAATAGATACAATAGTTATGCTATATCCAAAATTTAAACTAATTACAGTTCCAATAGAAATATTTGTATATACATTATCAACAGTACGTGAGACACCATTTTGACATGTAATTTGCCTTATAGCAAGAGTATAACAACAGTTTTGCATAAAATCTCCTCCAATTTTTAATATATTATATGATAGAATATAAAAATGGTGAACATGTTTAAAGTATTTACTAAAAATTAATTTTATTCTCTTTGATTGTAATTTTTAGTTATGCATGATATAATAATTAAGAAAGAATAGGTGATAATATAATATGTTTAAAGTAGGCTATATAACAGTGGTTGGGAAGCCAAATGCTGGAAAATCTACTCTTGTAAATAAACTAGTAGGGTTTAAGGTTGCTATAACTACCCCAAAACCACAAACAACAAGATTTAATATAAAAGGGATTATAACAACTAAGACTTCTCAAATGATATTTACAGATACACCAGGAGTACATACTCCAAAAAATAAACTTGGAGAGTATATGATAAAAAGTGTTTTAGAAGCTATAAAAGCAGTAGATGTAATAATTTACCTTGTAGATGGTACTAGACCTAAAATAGACTCTGCAAATGAAAAGATAATGCAAGATATAGTAAATTCTAAGAAAAAAACAATATTGGTAATAAATAAAATAGATAAAATAGAAAAGTCAAAAATACTTAATATTATAAAAATGTATACTGATTATATAGAAAAAAAAGGTGGAGAATTTGTGGAAGTAATTCCAATTTCTGTGTATAAAGAAGATGGACTTGATATATTAGTTAAAAATATAGAAAAATATTTACCTGAAGGTGAAATGATATATGGAGAAGATGATATTACTGATATTACAGAAAGAGAACTTGTAGAAGAAATAATAAGAGAAAAAGCGCTTAATAATCTAGATGAAGAAGGGCCTCATGGAATAAAAGTAGAAGTAGAAAAATTTAAAAAAAGAAAGAATAAGAATAAACAGGCAGTTTATGATATTGATGTAAGTATTATATGCGAAAAAATGTCACATAAAGGAATAATAATTGGAAAAGAAGGAAAAATGCTAAAGAAAATTGGTATGGAGTCAAGAGCAGAAATAGAAAAAATGTTGGAAGATAAAGTCAATTTAAAACTTTGGGTAAAAGTAAGAAATAATTGGCAAGAAAATGATTTATATTTAAATGATATAAAAAATAAAATATAGTGTATACAGTGTTATAATGTGCATAAAATAATATAGAAGGTGATATTATGTATGAAAAAATAGCATGGAATAATTTTATAAAAACAGGAAATATTGAAAGTTTTCTTGAATATAAAAGACTATCTAATATGCAGATTATAAACAATAGTATTAATGAAAATATAGGGGCGTTACTAAATGAAATTAATAAAGATAAAGGGGATAGTAATAAAAGAAACATCTTATAAAGATAATGATAAAATAATAACATTACTTACAGATACTTTTGGAAAGATTTCTTGTATGGCAAAAGGTGCAAAAAAGACAAATAGTCCTATACTTGCAAATTGTCAATATCTTGTATATAGCGAATTTGTATTGTATAAAGGTACTAACTTTTATCATGTAAACTCAGCTTCTATTATAAATATGTTTTATAAATTAAGAACTGATTTTGAAAAATTACAAATAATGTTTGAACTTACAAAGATAGTTCAAATGGTAACAGATGAAAATCAAGATACTGGTGATATATTAAAATTGTTTTTAAATACTGCTTATGCTATAGAAAATTTTGATAAGGATAAAAGAATAATTGCAAGTGCTTTTAAAATAAAACTTTTTACTTTACTTGGTTTTGCACCTAGAATAGATAAGTGTCATATATGTGGACAAGCTTTTTCAGGTGATAAAGAAAGTTTAAAAGATGGCATTTATTATGATTTTGTAAGTAATGTATTTATATGTTCAAAATGTATGAAAAAAGAAAACAAAAAAAGATGTATAAAGCTAAATGAAGCTACAATAGTTGCAATAAAATATGTTGTACTAAGTGGTATTAACAAAATATTTTCATTTAGTCTAAAAAATATAGATAATTTTAGCTTATTTGGAGAAGTTTATACTGATACTATGACAAGTGGAATATAAAAATAATATAAGGGGGATATATGAAAAATAAGTTTATAATAGGAATAACTTTGTTTGTAATAATAGGAATTGTAGTATGTTTAATATATATTTTACTTAATCTAAGAGAAGAAAAGGAAAATAATAAGGTAGATAATACTCAAAATGTAACCAGTAATGTAGATAACAACGAAAATGTAAATTTAGAAGATAATGAAAAAAATGAGGAAATAGAGATTGCATTAAATAGTAAAATAGGTGTACAAATATTAAGATATATTGATATAGCTATAGATAGTCCATATTCAGATGAATTGTATCAAGAAATAGAAAAAAATGGACTTAGTAATAAAGCAAAAGTAATGTATACTTATTTAATTGCAACAAATGATACTACTTATAGTGAATATCTAATTCCACTGGAAGATAGTTCTGGAAGCTATATTAATGTAAATGATTTTGAAAATATAGCAAAAGATATTTTTGGAAATGATGTAAAACTTACTCATGAAACAGTATTTGGTGATGAAAATTATGATATGCAAAATAGTCGATATTTAAATTTACCAATGGGCTTTCCGGGTAGTGACTTTAATTATACTTATGATATTCCTTATAAGATAAAGCAAATAGGGGATACATATGAGGTATACATGTATAGATTATATATAACTGAAAAATTTAGTGGAGAAGAAAACGAAGGAAGTATGAGTGTAAACATTTACAAGGATAGTGGTAGAATAAACAAACTTACTGAGATATCTGATAATAATTTCTTTGAATCAGAAAATAAAAAGGAATATTTGAAAAATAAAATAGATGCAGGAAATATTAAAAAAGAAAGTTTAAAAGTAGTTAAATATACTTTAAAAAAGGTAAATGACAAATATTATTTAGAAAATATAGAATAAAAATAATTGACATAGCAATATTTTGTGGTATAATAACTTAAGCAAAAAATACTATTTATATCTTGTAATAAAGAGGGGGAAAGACACATGATAAGTATGCTATGTCGGCTTTTTTATGTTGGAATTTTGGCTATAATATTTTTATATTTTTTCATAAAGGTGGTTATTCTAATAGACAAAATAAAAAATGAAAAAATAAAAAATATATGCCTTGTAAGTGTTATTGGAAATTATACCGTAAATAAAAAGCGGGTAAATGTAGCACTTATACGTACAGAATTTATTCCAAAAATAGAAGAAAACGGTTTTACAGAAGAATATAGAGTATATTTTAGATATAAAGATAATGATTACTTTATAGATAATAGAACTCTTTATATCATGTTTGAAGAGCAACAAATAAATTCGGGAGAATTTATAAATCTAGAGTATAAAGAGTATATCGCTCTAGGTGAAGTAAGAGAAAGAGAGTTTAATGTGGTATAGTATGTAAAATAGGATGTTCTAAGAGTCTTAGAACATCCTATTTAAATTAAAGTTATAATATTTATTCTACTGTAACAGATTTAGCAAGATTTTTTGGCTTATCAATATCACAACCATTTAATTTAGCTACATTATATGCTATAAGTTGAAGTAGTATTATAATACTAATACTTTGAAGCATAAAGCTTATATCTTTTACATCTAATATAATATCACATACATTATCTGGAATTGATTTTTTTAAATTTTCAGTTGTTAATACTATAGTGTAAGCACCTCTTGCTTTTACTTCTTCTATATTACTTATTGTCTTATCAAATAGAGATTTTTCAGTAATAGATGCGATTACTGGAGTTCCATTTTCAATTAATGATATTGTACCATGTTTTAATTCACCAGCAGGATATGCTTCAGAGTGTAAGTAAGATATTTCTTTTAATTTTAAAGAACCTTCCATACAAATATTGTAATCATTACCACGCCCAATGAAAAAAATATCTTTATGATTATATATCTTTTTTGCTATTTCAAGGCAAGTATCTTTTTTATCTAACACTTCATTTAAGATGTTTTCGATATCTGATACATCATTAACCAATTCTTTTAGCATATTTTCATTAACAATATTTTTTTGTTTTGCAGCATTTAAACAAAGAGTAATAAATGTAGCTACTTGCGTTGTATACCCTTTAGTAGTTGCAACTGCAATTTCAGGACCCGCCTTTGTATAAATTGTATGTAAAGCTTCTCTTGCTATAGTAGAAAAGTTTGCATTTACAATTGCAAGAGTATCAATATTATTTTTCTTAGATAATCTAAGGGCTGCAAGAGTATCTGCTGTTTCACCAGATTGTGAAACTAAAATTACTAATGTTTTATTATTTACAAAGTTTTTCTTATATCTATATTCTGATGCTATTTCTACATCAGTAGGAATATTTGCATAGTTTTCAAAAAGATATTTACCTATAAGGCCAGCATGCATAGCACTTCCACATGCAACAATATGTATTTTATCATATTTAGTAAAGTCAATTTTTTTATAATTTTCATCAATATTTTTAAAATATCTTTTAAAAACGTCTGCTATTACTTTTGGCTGTTCGTATATTTCTTTTAACATAAAATGTTCAAAATCATTCTTTTTATATTGTGAGCTATCTAAATTTGCAAATTCAATATTTTTACTTAATATATTTCCATTAAAATCATAAATTTTTACATCATTATGTGATAATCTTGCTATTTCGTTTTCATTAAGTAATATATATTTATTAGTGTATTCTAGAAATACTGATATATCTGAGCCAATAAAATTTTCATCTTGGCCTAACCCTATAATTAAAGGACTATCTTTTCTTATAGCATATAATGATGAAGTATCATCATCAAATATAATAGAGAAGGAATAAGAGCCCTTAAAATCTTTACAAGATATTTTTAGTGCATTAAAAATGTTATCTTGTATACTTTTAGAGTTATCAAAATTTTTATTATACATATAATCAATATATGCACATGCGACTTCTGTGTCTGTATCTGAATAAAATTTTACATTGTTTTTAATTAAAAAGTCTTTTAAAATACTATAGTTTTCTATAATACCATTATGTACTAAAGTAACCTTTCCATGTCTATGAGGATGGGCATTTGTTTTACTTGGACTACCATGAGTTGCCCACCTAGTATGCCCTATAGCTAAATTTGAACTTGTATTTTCTTCTTTTAAAACTAAATCTAAATTTTTAATTTTTCCCTTTGCTTTAAATATTTTTATTTCATTTCCTTTTAAAAATGCAACTCCTGCAGAATCGTATCCTCTGTATTCCAAGTTTTTTAAGCCTTCTAAAATCACATTAACAGCATCTTTTTTACCAACATATCCAACTATTCCACACATATAACAACCTCCATTATTTATTATATAGCTTTTTTTGTAGTTATTAATATTTTAGGTTTTTAGCTATAAAAATATGTAAAATATATTCTAATTATATATTTTTAATTTATATTAATATATTATTCAATAATTACCAATTTGTCAATTGATACATAGAAAATAGCCTTAAAATAGCAATATATTATTTAATTTTGCTATTTTAAGGCTAAAGATATGATTAATTAGAAATTCTTCTTAAGAAAGCATCAAGATTTATAGAATTTATGTCATACATTAAGCAGTATGTTAGAAATCTCTTATCCCTTGAGACAAATGTTACATTACTGTAACTTTTTATTAACTCCAGCAGTGAACAGAATATTATTTTATCATGATTTTTAAACCCTTGTTCATAAATGCTAGGAGTATTAATGAATACTACATTTTCACTAGCAAAGAAGGGAAGAAGCTCTTCAAATTTCTTGCTAGGAAGTTCTTCCAAGACACATGATAAGATACATTTTGTACTATTTGCATTTTCTAGGAAAAAATCTTTTAAAGTAGGAGCAATTTCTGTCATTTCTTCTTTCCAAATAGTACATGTATCGAATATATACATAGGCAAAGTTCTAGAAATCTCTTTAGTTTTAAAGAGTTGTTTAAACTCACCATTAATAAATGTTGACACATTTATATTATATCTTAATGCCATAAGAATTGTATTTTTATTTTTTGTTACAATATGTACTTCTTCTTTAGGATGGGTATTTTTATAATGTATAACATATCCTAAAACAAAATCAAGAAGTGATTCTTCTTTTTTTTCTGAAATGAAAGGAATATTTACAATTGATATGCTTTCATCTTTATTTTCTATTGTGGAATAAAAAGAAAATGAACTATTAGCACTAAAATTATTCTCTTCTATGTTGTTTATAAGTTCTTCAATTAGAATTGATGGAATTAGTTTTTTCCCATTTAAATTTAAAAAGGCTTCTAAATCCTTACTAAGAAGAATATCGAAAGTAGGAAAGTATGTTTTAGAGTTGCTTTCTTTTATGGATTCTTTTTTAGTAACATCTACTTTTTTTACAGAAGATTTGCCTTTTTGATTTATTTTCCTTTTACTCTTAGCTTTGCTCTTATTTTTTACATCAGAACCTATAAGTGCTTTTATTTCGTTAAACTGTTCTGTAGGGCAAAAGCTTTTAAAAGCAGTCCAAAAATAATTTTTATATTCTCCCATTTCTTTTTCAAGAACACTCATGCTTTTACAAGATGGAGCAAGCTTATACGCAAGAGCTATTGAATTTTTATTTAATTTTTCAAAGATCCGTTTAGTAAATTCATTATCATTTTCAGATACACTTTTTAATTTAAGTTTTAGTATAGTTACATTTTCCATTTCAAAGTAGCGCAAAACTTCTTTTTTTGTCTTTCCTTCATTAATCATAGTTTCTAATGCTTTCATACTAAATTCCATATTTTTTCCTCCTTATAGCAATTGCTATGTTATAAATATAAACTTCTATGATATTATATAAAATTCATGTTAATATGTCAACTAAAAGCACTAAAAAGTATAAAAAACTACTAATAAAAATATTAGTAGTTAAGTATTAATTATTTGGCTTTTCTTTTATTTCCCATCCTTTTATATTTGATCTTTTAATTGCACCAAATATATGTGATTTTACTTTTGGAATATCTTTGCTTAAAGTATGAATTAGATTTTTGGTATATTCTCTTTTGGTATATCCATCCATAGGGCAACATTTTCCGACTACTGGATAATTTAGTTTTCTTGCAGTAGCACGAATATCTTTTTCTGGTACATAAATAAATGGACGTATTACTTTTACATCACTACGACTTAAATATGTAACGGGCGAAAAAGTATGAACTTTACCATTTAAAAGGATACTCATTAAAAAAGTTTCAATAACATCATCCATATGATGTGCAAGAGCGATTTTTGTACAGCCATGTTCTATAGCAATACTATTTAGCATACCACGTCTCATATTTGCACATAAAGAACAAGGATTTTTTTCTTTTCTAATATCGAATACAACTTTTGTTATATTTGAGTTGTAGATAACATATTCTATTCCTAACTCATCACATAATTTTTCTAATTCATCAGTTTTAAAAGTGTCACTACCAGGATGAATAGTAATTGCCATAATATCAAATTTTTTAGGATAATATCTCTTTAAATTATATAATGCATGTAACATAGTTAAGCTATCTTTACCACCAGATAGTCCTATTGCTATTTTATCATTTTCATCTATCATATCATAATCATCTATAGCACGACGTGCTAGTCCCATAATTTCCTGTAACATAATTACTCTCCTTTTTTATGTAACTAATATTATACATTAGATGAAAAGATATTGCAATATTAAAAGATGAAATTTAGAAAAATGTATAATTTAAACAAAAATATAGTAATAATTTTAAAAAGGTTTATTAAACTTGAAAAATTTAAATAATTATAAAGTAGATTATTGTCATTATAAAAAATTACAGAATTTATTAAAAATAGTGTTTGAATGAAATTAATATCTTGTTGAATATTATATAACCAGTATTTGATATTTTTTTATTAATAATATTGAATATTATATAAATAATTTGTATAATTATATTGGTGATTAAAATGTTAAAAGTAGAAAATTTAACGAAATATTATGGAGATAAAAAAGCAATTGATAATATAAATATAGAAGTAAAACCTGGAGAAATATTTGGATTTATAGGGCATAATGGAGCAGGTAAGACAACTACAATAAAATCAATAGTAGGAATTTTAGAATTTGAAGAGGGAAATGTATATATTGATGGAGTTGATATAAAAAAATATCCTATAGAAGTTAAAAAGAAAATAGCATATATTCCAGATAATCCTGATATTTACGAAAATTTAACTGGAATTGAATATTTAAATTTTATAGCAGATATTTTTGATATTTCTGTATCAGATAGAAAAGAAAAAATTTTAAAATATGCAAGATTATTTGAAATAGAAGACAACTTATCTGATTTAATATCATCATATTCACATGGTATGAAACAAAAACTTGTTTTAATATCTGCATTTATTCATAATCCAAAACTTCTTGTACTTGATGAACCATTTGTAGGACTTGATCCAAAGGCTGCGTTTGAACTAAAAAAATTAATGAAGGATATAAGTGAAAATGGAGGAAGTATATTTTTTTCTTCACATGTTCTTGAAGTAGTTGAAAAACTTTGTGATGTAGTAGCAATTATAAAAGATGGGAAAATTTTAACATGTGGTACAGTAGAACAGATAAAAGGAAATGAAAGTTTAGAAGAAGTATTTTTGGAGTTGATAAATGATGAAAAATAAATTTTTTTCTTTATTAAAAGTAAATATAATAAATAGTTATAAATTAAATAAATTTTTTAAAAGTAGTAATTTAAGTAGCAAATTATTTGGAATTATATGTTTATTATTTATTGCTGGTTTTATAGCTGGACTTTCTTTTTTATACAGTACAATCATATTTGCTGCATTAAAAAACTTTAATTTAGAAAGATATGTTCCGATACTTTTTTATTTTGTAACAGAACTTATGATATTTATATTTTCTATATATAAAGTAAAACCACTACTATTTGATCCTAAAGATAATGATTTACTTTTTTCGCTTCCAATAAAGCAAAATAGTATATTAAGAAGCAGAATATGTAATTTGTTAATATTTAATTATATAATGTCTATACTAATTTTTTTAACATCCTTTATTACATATGTAGTTTTTTCAAAAATTAGTATGATATATGTTTTACATGGAATATTAATTAGTATAGTATTACCTATTTTACCTACAATACTTGCATGTGTGATAGGCTATTTTATAGCATATATATCTTCAAAAGTAACACATAAAAATTTAATTGAAACTGTACTTACTATTTCATTTTTTATGGTAATATTAGTATCATCTATATTTATTCAAAAAATTGGAATGTTATTTGTAAATAATATAGAAAGTATTGATATTGTGATATCAAAGTTTATGTTTAATTTAAATCTTGTAAAAGAGATAATAAGTGGAAACATTATATGTGAGATAATATACGTTTTCATAAATATTGCTATATTTATGATTTTTACATTTTTATTATCTAAGGGATATGGAAAAATAACAAATAAATTGAAAGAAAGTAAGGTAAAAAATGTAAATAAAAAAGTAGAATTTAAAAAGAAAAATAGTCAACTTATTTGTTTGATAAAAAAAGAAGCAAAGAAATTCTTTAGCATACCTATATATATTTTTAATGCAGCATTTGGACTAGTTTTAATAGTTTTAGTAACAATTGCAAGTGTATTTTTTGATTTTAATGAAATTGTAAGTTTAACTTTACAAGAAATGGGATATATGAGTAATGCTACTTCCAACATATTCCCTATAATACTATTAATGTTTAGTTTTGTGATAGCGGTAACTAATATATCAGCATCTTCTATATCATTTGAAGGAAAAAATTTATGGATTATAAAAACTCTACCTGTAGATGAGAAGAAGGTATTAAAAAGTAAAGTCCTATTTTCAGTTATTATTGTACAGAGTGTTTTAATACCATGTTTAGTTATTATGAGTATTTTACAAAAACTAAGTATATATCAATTTTTGCTGATTTTTATGTTAAATATTGTACAGAGTTTTGTAATCTCACTTTTTGGTGTTATTATAAATTTAAAATATCCAAATTTAGAGTATACTACTGAAGCGCAGGTTGTAAAACAAAGTATGAGTTCTTTTGTTAGTGCTTTTATACCAATGATTTTAATTTTTGCTTTAGTGTATGTATATTTAATTTTAAATTTACCAGTTATGGTATTTGCACTTTTATTATTATTGTGTCTTATTATAATATATTTTGTAGAAGTATTGATATTAAATACTTGGGGAGTAAAAAAATTTAAAAAATTATAAAATAAATAAAATTTTTTATTGAATAAAAAAAATTATATGATATAATTATTCTAAGAGGGGTATATGGAGGAATGTTTATGAAAAAAACAAATGTAAAAAGTGGAAAAAGAAAAATTAAAATCACAAGAGAAAAGTTATTTTTATTAATAATTGTTCTAGTTATAGTTATTGCCGTTATAATAGGAGTAGTTGTAATTAATGGAAACAAAACAACTAATGGAGACAATAATGGTGATTTAAATGGTAATGCAGGTACTACAGAAAATACAAATGTTGATAATGGACTAATCGATATGAATAATACACAAAATGCTAAAGTTGAAAATGGTGTAAAAGAGAATGTATCAGAAAAGCTAAAAGAGGAGAAGACTTTTGAAAGTTTGGTAATTAAAGATATTAATTTATCTGCACAGCAACTGTTGAAAATAAAGGTGGAGATATTACAGATACTATGGTTGTTATACGTTTTGTAAATGAAGATGGGTCAGATTATGCACAACTTGAAGTGTTAATTCCTACTGTAAAAGCTGGTGAAACTACATCTATTGATGCAAGTACTACAGCAGATATAGCTAATGCATATAACTTTACTATAGAAAGAATGTAATAAAAAAATATTTTTGTAAATCGTATCTTAAAAAGGGTGATGTTGTAAAAATAAATACAATATCATCTTTTTGTAATTGG
>ERZ1643249.3987-NODE-3987-length-12648-cov-10.423727_pt1 | contig 12648 bp, 6 predicted proteins | sample MGYA00579263_ERZ1643249 | MGnify/ENA primary metagenome ERZ1643249 (study PRJEB29033, sample SAMEA4952264) | chicken gut metagenome | biome: Broiler Chicken; feature: Gastrointestinal Tract; material: Caecum | place: Ireland | collected 2018 | study: Broiler...
TAAAGGGCAGCTTGTCCGGCTGCGGGTTGCCCAGGCTGATGGTAAGGCTGGCCTGTGGGTCCGCGTCTACCAGCAGCACCTTCTTTCCGGCCTGGGCCAGCCCGATGCCTAAGTTGGCGCAGGTGGTTGTCTTGCCGACGCCGCCTTTCTGGTTGGCAACGGCGATGATTTGTGGGTTCAATGACTTCACCTCATTTCTGATTGGGTGTTGTCATGTGCCTGCATAACAGCCCTGGAAACAACAAAAGCCGCCACTTAAAACAAGTGACGGCTTCGCTTAAATCCAATATTCTGTTGTGTTTGGAATCAAAAGGTTTTGAGTTCCTTTCTGCTATTCATTTGTCGTTAATGAAACACCTCCTGCAATTCGACTTATTTCAGTATGATTTTTCGGTTTGGAAAAGGATGAAAAAATCAGACTGAAAACCTCAAAACCCTTGATCCTACGGGGCTTTTCCGGTTTGTCGTAATTATACCGTAAGGGCACACGAACGCCAGCCTGTTGATTGCCCAGGGCGTGGATGTCCGCACGGTGGCCAGTCTGCTGGGCCATTCCCAGGCCAGTACGACGCTGGACATTTACGCCCATGCCTTTGACAAGAAGAAGCGGGAAGCGCAGGAGAAGTTGGGGGAGGTGATGGGGCTGTAAATCTATGGAAGTCTATAGAGGGCATCGCGGCCTAAAAACCGAAGCCATGCAGCAGCCGTCAAGGTCGCGGGCCAATCTCTGGCCTAAGAGCCGCCGTTTGCGTGGCAACTGCCTTTGGAACGCTCCCGCGGGCCGATGCGAGCATCGGCTCCTGCAAATCAGGCGAAGCAGCAGGTCAACGCCCGGTTGCCGCCGCAAAATTCCCAGCAAAATAAAAAACTGATAAAATAGTCCCTGTGCCAACTGCTAGCAAAATAAACCGGCACAGAAGGGAGATCCCCTATGGACTATCTTATCAGTTTTGCTGTATCTGCCATGGCCAATATCGTAGCGTACATTGTCACAAAGTGGATCGACAAGCACGAACCATGACAAAACAAAAATGTCGCTGTACGGCAATACAGCGACATTTTTTGGTGCGGCTGACAGGATTCGAACCTGCGGCCTTTCGGGTCGGAGAACTGTGACATCTGGCAATATGCAATGATACAGCGCGGGAATTTGTGTGGGTTGCATAAATTCCCGCGCTGGTTGTTGTGGGCACAAAAGAATGTTGAAGCATTAAAAACGATAAGCGGAACCGACTGGAAAGAAAGAGTGGTCAGATGGTGGTCAGTAGCATCACTATCCTTCGTAATTCGTAACACAACCTCACCCGTTCACAATCGGATTTTTGGGGAATCCTCTTTACATTGGTACCGGATTTTGATTCAAAATTTTAAACCTTTGTCGGTCAGATAATATGGTCCGCTGCTATCATGGGTAACCATCTCCAATATCCTGAGTGGAAGAATATGTAAACATGATTACATCTGGGCCCTTCATCTTGCTCACAATGTCACTCTGCCACTGATAAACGTGCATGCCAAGATGGATTGGTGGATTGACTGTTACCTGCGCAATTTTCGGAACATTCGGTTTGGAGAGGTTTCCCCAAAAGGCATATCGATAGAGTCAGTTTCTTATTGCTGGCGACTCTATCCTGGACGGTATCGCTATTCCTCCAAATCCACGGTGTTGCCCCCATCTATCAGCTTCATTTTCTGTTTTCTACAGGAAATTCCTCCAAATCTACGATTTATATTTTCTGTATAGTTCCTTATTTCCTTTCTTAGCGCTTTCCAATTCCTCTGTGTCAACTAAGCCTGTCATTTCACTCTTATTTAATGAGATTTCCCCATAGGCATCGGAAATACCTTCCGCTACGGCCCTCACACTGCGCTGTATGCTGATTCCGCCTGTATGAGGGAATGCAGCATTCACTTCAACAGGAATCGCGCGCATGGTTTTGCAATCACCACACTCATGCCAGGTCAACCCATTTTCTCGCATATATTCCGTCACTTCATCGGCAGTTATTCCCAACTTTTCGGCGGCCAGCTGCGAGGCAATCGCATAGCTGCCATCCCTTCCTCCGCGCTGTGTCGGCAGATCCTCCAATTGGACGCTCCCAATCAATTCATCTTCAAACGGTTCAAAATCCGGCTCTCCACTTTTATATTCCACTCCTTCTACGCCATAGCGTTCCTTGAATTCCGCGCCAGTCATAGTGTGCGTTTCTCCACCGTGGCGCCACTGAATTTCAGCGTCATCATCCAGTTTCCATTCGCTGTCCCCCACGCGTTCCGGATTCGACCATTCGCCTTCGGACGCCGGCAGGCGGTCTGCCTGCAAGTTTTGGTCAGCCAGGCTTCGCCGCCAGCCGTTCGGCTCTTCGTCGCCCAGATCGGAGTCGTTTTCTTCTTCCGTTTCCCCAAACTCCTCCATTTTATCTGACAGGTCCAAATCTGTACTTTCTCTTTGCAGGTCCAATTGTGCGGCAAGCAGATCCAATTCCTCCTCGGCCATATCTTCGGTTTCCTCAAAGGCATCTAAGGGCATTTCCTCATGCTCTATGACATCCGTTACTTCATCCTCTGCCGCTGCGTCCAAATTTTCCTCCGAATCATATTCGTTTGTTTCCTCTGCGGTGTCCATGCCGTTATCAAACTCTTCGCTTGGTTCGGGCAGGTCTTCTTCATCCGCGAGTTCTGTGTCCGCTATGTCTTCTTCCAATTGTTCCGTCACAGGTTCTTCGTCCGTCAAATCCTCTGGTTCTTCCTCCATGTTCTCGATGTCAAACGGCTCCTCGATATTTTCCATTTCTTCCGGGAAAGCATCCTGTACGAATTCCTGCTGCAGCTGTTCCCGCTCCTTCGCAATTGCTTCCTCGATTTCGTCCTCTGCCATACCCTTGTCCAGCATATCATCCCGGCGGACATCCAAGATATCTTCCACATTGCGCATGCCGATTTCCAGCAATTCATCGGGATCCCGGCGCAGGACCTTTACATCCTCTCCATCTCCCGCATCGTCTGCATCATCCAAATCTTCCTGCTCTGCCACCATATAGTCCTCCAACATCTCATCGGTAATATCATCGACCGTCAGCGGTGCTGGAATATCTGCCGAATCGGCTTCGTCCATCAGATCTGCTATGTCGGAAAAGTCTTCGCCCTCCCCGGCGTCATCGGCACATAAATCGACGTCACTCAGGTTTGCCTCGTCCAAATCTGCCGTTTCCTCCAAGTCATAATCAACCTCATCAGTCGTGTCCAGATCAGTTTCCACGTCCACATCATATGTATCCAGGACGCTGTCATCTGCGATGTCCACATCGGCATCTACATCATCGTAGTCAAAGTCGGCAGGCTCGCCACCTTCCACGTCCACATCCGAATCATCAAAGCTGTCATCGACGTCATAATCGGAGACATCGCCCACATCGCCGCTATCCCAATCGCTGCTGTCAAAGCCTTCGTCACACATTACGACAGTTCTCCTTTTCCGCGAGTTCTGTTTTACACAGAAACGCTGTTTTTATCCGAGCGGGCCGCTTTCTGCTCCGCCAGACAAGCGTGGACCAACTTCTGATAAGCTGCTTCCGACAGGGGAATGTCCCGCTGCTGCATCATACGGCGGACCAATCGAATCTTGGCGCAGTTGTGAAGCTGGCACCGGGCGAACGCGTCCTTTTGCGGGGCGTGCTCATCTAGCCAGCCGTCCATAGCGCGGGCATAAGCAGCTAGGGTCTTTGCATCCGTAATTTTTACACCGTAAGACTGCGCAAATCGAGCAGCATGGAACGCTGCATCGCTGCGCAGGCGCAGATTGCAGCGTTCCTGGCAAACATCGGAGCAACGGCACTCTTGGAACGGCACTAAAAGGGTGGCATGGCCATTCCAGTATGTCATGCGGCGGTGGACTTCCTCATCGGGAACGCTTAAACGAATCCCTTCCTTTTCCCGGATGTCAGGCGTTTGGACCAATGCGGGCTCTGCCAGCAGTCCATAGCTGATGAATGCCTCGCCGACGCCAAGCCGGGGAACCTGTCGTTCCTGCTCCGAGGACATATTGGTGGTAGCGGCGATTGTTTTGCGGTCGCTTGTATCTACCAGCTGGAATACGGTTTTGACCTCCGTATTTTTGACCACCTCGGCGCCTACGGCTGCCGGGGACTGATCGGCGATAATGATGCTGGTACCATAGGAGCGGATCTCGGCCAACATATTCTCCAGCGAGCGCACCGTTGTGTTTGCGCCCTCACTGCTGCCTCCCGCCTTGAACAAAACATGGGCCTCGTCGATGAGGATCGCGTTTTTTAGGGTACCGTCGCCCACATGATTGTGCTTGGTATAGACACAGATATTGATTAGAAGCAATGCCATCAGCACAGACTTTTGTTCTTCGTTGTCGATGGCATTCAATTCCAGTACGGTGGGATGGGCCAGGATATCTTCCAGCGGTACCGACTGGGTGGTATCGTAGATGTTTGCGTTCTGCTCGATTAGGTTGCGCAGGCGCAGCACACCGCCGCTTTGCAGGTTGCCCTTGACCTCGGCACTGTATTTTTCCCGCGTGATCAGTTTTTTGAAAACCAGGATAAACTCATGTAAGCCAAAGGGGGTCACGTCCGGGTCTTGCGCGGTGCTGTAATCCCGCCAGCCATACTGTACATAGGCTTCCTGTATCGCGGCCTGGAAGATGGTATCCAAAGGCGACGGCATGGAAAAGGCGGCTTTGAACGCGCTTGCCAGACTGGGGATGAATTGTTCCACTGTGATCCCACGAGGTGGGATAAAGGGGTTGATAACAAACGGGCTCACGCCGTTGTTACCTGGGGTAAAGATCTGCAGGTCGGGGATGGCGTCGATCATGGCGCGGTACTCGGTTTTGGTAGGCTCGATGGCCAGAAACGGCACTCCCTTTTTGTACAGCTGAAGCAACAGGTTGACCGAAAAAGTGGTTTTGCCGGTACCGGGTTTGCCCACCACCAACATATGTTTGGTCAGGGTTTTGGGTGGGCAACCCACGACCGCCCCGCCGCCCTTGAGGTTACCAAACTGGATGTTATCCGCTGCAACGGTACGAGCATCCAAGTGTTCGGCGTTTTGCACTGCCGTATAGCTGGTCAGACCGACCACGCTCTTGTCATCCATGGGAAGGCGGAAAAAGGTAGAGGCTTCTTCTGGACAAAGCAGCAGGGGCAGCCGGAACAAAGCCGCCGGCAGTTTAACACGCCGCCACAGCTGAGCGTTCCGATAGGTCTGGGTCAGCTTGCGGTTCAGATCCCAGGGATACCAGGCCATTTGGCGACGCATATCCAAGTGCTCGGCGTTCAGGTTGACGGTAGGGAAATTTTGATTCTGCCCGCAGCGTAGCAGGCTGATCAACTGGGCAGTGAGGGCTGCGCACTGGGTCGGGCTTCCAAGGGCAAGGATGTTGTAGGTGTACACTGGCTGACGCAGCTGGCTGACGATATAGCTGATACTGTCCAACGCGGGCTTTGCCATGGGGTCACGGAAGATGCGGCCGTTCAAGCTGGTACCGCTGACTACCTGATTAAGCATGCCCTGCATCTCTGTCAGCGCACCACTCTCTACAGAAGTGTAACAGGTGGGAAGTAGCTGAAAAGAGACAGCGCTGCCGGGCATATCTGCCATGGTGCGGCTGAGCATGGCAAAGTTGTCGGTACCGTGGGCGGGCAGCACTTCGGTGTAATAATAGGGGAATGCACCCTGAGGGTGCAGGATGCACCGTTCGGCTTTGGTCAGCGCATTGACGCATACTGTGGCATCCGGCAAGAGTGGGCACAGCGTTTCCAGTTCCACCAAAGCATACTGATAATGCGCTGCCTCCAGATGCGTGGTCAGATTTTCCGCCGCCGCCTGCAGGCGGGTAGCCAATTCATCCGCGCGGGAGCAGATCATACGCTCTACCACATACAGATGCAGTTGGGCCGGATGAGGCTGGTTTTCCACCGGCTGCGCCAGCCAGAGCAGTTCCAACACGGTAGTGTTGGGGATGCAATAGCGGTACAGCTCCGTGAGCAGGTTGTAGAACATAGCCTCGTTGCTTTGCAGCACCTGAGTAGCCTGAGCAGTCTCTGGCACCTCTGGGATGGCAGTGACCTCATAAATCAAGCAGCCCAGGATCTGACCATTTTTCAAGGGAATCTGTGTAAGCGGTGCCATTGGCAGTCGTCCTTTCTGCATATTGGGGCCAAACGGCAGACCGGCCCCCGGCGCGATCAAATCACCCGCAGTTCACGGGCCTTGGCGGCCGATGTCTCGTGCTGCTGGTTCAACTGGCCAAGATTATTCTGGGTATTGGATAGGTCTTTCTGAGCATTTTGGTACTTGTCCAGCAACTGATTGCACTGGTTTTTCAATCGATTGCATTCTGCTATTTTTGATTCTTTTTCCCTGTAAAGTTTGCCGTAGGCCTCTTTGTATTGTTGCCCTTGTTCATTTAGTGCTTTTTCTTTCTCTCGAAGTGTTTGGTATTTTTTTCTGGATGTGTTCGGGAAAAAAACGAACACCACTGTAACCAAAGCGACAATAGCCCCCAACATCCAATTGAACCAGGACGCGATCCATGCGACGATAATACCAATCACCAGGTATACGAGCTTTACAACCAGCCGCAAGCCAAAGCCCATACTTATGACGTTGGTCGTAACGCCTTTATGAGTATAGTTTCTACTTTTGTAAAATTCTTCCGCTTGCCTCTGATACTGATCCGCTTGTTCAAACGCAGCACTTCTTTTTTCTTCCAAGTCTTTCATCGGCTCGTCGTACTCTGCCGCAATCTCTTGGGCTTTTTGGAATGCCTGGTGAGCGATATCATACTGGGCCTTTGCCTCGTTGCTTTCCCGTTGGCAAGCGGCAACCCGCTGCTCCAGATTCTGCTTGATCTGGGCATACTGCCGTTCAGCGTTGGCATAGGCTGACGCAGCGATCTGCGTCAGTTCGGCCTGTTTGGATGGGGGAGCAAAGCGCAACGCATTTTGAAAGTTCGCATTCATATGCACCAGCTTTGCTGAACTTGCCAGTTCCTGTGTGTTGCGCAGCTTGAAATGGCAGAGGGTCTGGTACAGATAGGGCCGGTAATCTTTGGGTGCCATGTCCAAAACCCGCTCGCAGTATTGGGAGGCGTTGTCAAACTGACCCGCTTCCAGAAACAGCTCCGCCCGCTGCAGGAGCGACTCTACCGTGGCTGTGCTGGCTGCCGCAGCGGCAGGCGCACTGCCGCCGCTCTTGACCAGTTTTTCCACACCATGTACCAGATCCTGCAAAAAGCCGATATTGGCGGCGTTCAACCCCTGCAGGTGGGCAAATTCCTCCGGCATATCGTAGGGGTCCATATCGCGGTAGACCGGGATCAGTGTCTTTTCGCCCGGTTCCTCCTCGATCATGCCCAGATAGCGGTTCCACTCGTTGCGCACCCAGGGCGACTCAAAGTATTCCGGCTTGGTTCCGATGGCAATCATCACCTTGGACGACCGCAGCGCTGCATAGATAATCGGCTCATACTCCTGCCCCAGCCGGCTCTCCAGCGTGATGCGGGAGAAGAACACCTTGTAGCCTTCTTTGGTCAGCGCATTGTAGATGTCCTGCCCCAGGACGCTGTCCGGCGTGCGCTGTCCGCTGCGCTCATCCGTCTCTTTGTAACTGATGAAGATGTCGAACGGGTCCTCCCGGCTGGCAAGGGCCAGGATCTCTTTCTGCAGCCGGTCGATCTCTTTCGCCTCTTCCTCATACTGCAGCTTGGCCAGCGGCTTGGCGCAGGCAAGTGCCTGCTGGTAATCCGGGTCCTGCAAGATCGAGCGGGTCAATGTGCGGTGGCAGGTCGGGATCCGGCGCATCGTCTTTTTGTCTTCCACGTACTCGATGCCATACCGGCACAGCACGATGCCCCAGTAGGCTTCCGCCTCGCCCGGGTCGCTGTCCAAAATTTTTGCATAGGCTTCCGCCGCACGGTCGAACTCGTTGCTGAGGCGATAATGATTGGCGCGGTTGAACTGGTTTGCCTTGCGTTCATCATCCTCGTTGGGCAGGGTTTGCTTGGTGCCGCAGCTCTCGCACTGGGCCAGGTGGTTGGCCTCGTCGATTACTTTCAGGTCGCCGCCGCACATTTTGCATTTGAATACCGCCATGATGATTCTCCTCTTTCTTCTGTGATTTTATCAATGCTTTGTTTTTGTGACGCTGAAATAATTTGCGACGGGTTAGCGGAGAAATACCGTATACAGCTGCAGAGGCGTAGTATTATCTTTGTAGTGGATCTCCTGCGCCGTTTTCAGCAGTTTTTTTCGTTTTTGGATATGGGCAAACGCGAGCACATTTCCCAGCAGGCCAGACAGGACAAGGAGGACAATACATATTGGGATTCCCGGAACGCTCATACCAACCGCAACAAGCAGCCCCGCAAAGAAATTACCTCCCCCGGGGGTGGACGCTATTATCGCTGTATCGAGGAGCAAAAGAATCACCGACAAAAGAACAAACAGAACGCTCGATGCGTCATTTGTGAGGTGACGGAAAACACCCGCCAGCACCGACAACACGAAAATGGGGCGGTAGAATACTAACAGCGTGGGAATAAACCCGTTTTCATCAGAGTTAATGACCTGCGTAGTATATTGTGGCTGGCTGATAAGCAAGATAATTGCCACAACAATCATGATCCCTGTAACAATGTTGGAATATCTGCGTTCTCTTGTTTTGAAAGCACTCATGTCCGCATGCAAAGATCGCACTTTGTCTTCCAATTCTTTTTCGGCTGTTCGGCAAGCCTCCGCCTCATCATTCGCTTGGATCGCTTGATATTTTTGGCAGAGATCGCGCCAAACATTGATTTCGCTTTTCTTTTTGGCTTCTTCTTCTTTTGGTTTGAGCGCCTGGATCCTGCAAACTTTTGCCTCTTCCCGGCGTTCAACACTTTCATACTGCGTTGCGGCGGCCTCCCAATCTTGGGGGTCGTTTGTTTCCCACGCTTTCTCTTCTAACTTTTTGGCCTCCTGCAGACGCAGATCATACGCCTGTTGCCTGCATTTTTGCGCTGCATCATCAAGCCCAAGTTGTTCATACGCCCTGGCGGCAGCCTCCCAGTCCGTAATGCCACCGCTCTCACGTGCTTTGTTCTCCAGCCCGTGAGCGGCCCGTAACCCTTCCTGGTAGTTTTTCTCTTTCAGGTTTTGAACAGCAGACTCCGCCCAGGCGGTCAGCTGTGCTTTTTTGCTGGGCGGTGCAAAGCGCAAAGCATTCTGATAATTTGGTTTTTGTGTATAATCTTGGCTCAGCTGCCCCAGCTGGATCTCCTGCCGGCAGTGGAACTCCGCCATCAGCGCCGTCACGTAACCCCGGTAGTCCTTCGGCGCTGTGTCCAAATACCGCTGGCTGTAACTGGCGGCGTTGGCAAAATCCCCGTTTTCCAAAAACAGCTGAGCGCGTTCCAGCAGTGGTGCTGAACCCGCAGCGGCAGGCGCACTGCCGCCGCTCTTGACCAGTTTTTCCACACCATGTACCAGATCCTGCAAAAAGCCGATATTGGCGGCGTTCAACCCCTGCAGGTGGGCAAATTCCTCCGGCATATCGTAGGGGTCCATATCGCGGTAGACCGGGATCAGTGTCTTTTCGCCCGGTTCCTCCTCGATCATGCCCAGATAGCGGTTCCACTCGTTGCGCACCCAGGGCGACTCAAAGTATTCCGGCTTGGTTCCGATGGCAATCATCACCTTGGACGACCGCAGCGCTGCATAGATAATCGGCTCATACTCCTGCCCCAGCCGGCTCTCCAGCGTGATGCGGGAGAAGAACACCTTGTAGCCTTCTTTGGTCAGCGCATTGTAGATGTCCTGCCCCAGGACGCTGTCCGGCGTGCGCTGTCCGCTGCGCTCATCCGTCTCTTTGTAACTGATGAAGATGTCGAACGGGTCCTCCCGGCTGGCAAGGGCCAGGATCTCTTTCTGCAGCCGGTCGATCTCTTTCGCCTCTTCCTCATACTGCAGCTTGGCCAGCGGCTTGGCGCAGGCAAGTGCCTGCTGGTAATCCGGGTCCTGCAAGATCGAGCGGGTCAATGTGCGGTGGCAGGTCGGGATCCGGCGCATCGTCTTTTTGTCTTCCACGTACTCGATGCCATACCGGCACAGCACGATGCCCCAGTAGGCTTCCGCCTCGCCCGGGTCGCTGTCCAAAATTTTTGCATAGGCTTCCGCCGCACGGTCGAACTCGTTGCTGAGGCGATAATGATTGGCGCGGTTGAACTGGTTTGCCTTGCGTTCATCATCCTCGTTGGGCAGGGTTTGCTTGGTGCCGCAGCTCTCGCACTGGGCCAGGTGGTTGGCCTCGTCGATTACTTTCAGGTCGCCGCCGCACATTTTGCATTTGAATACCGCCATGTTTTTATCATCCTCTCAAAATATAGTAACTGCGCAGGGGGCGTTTTTTCACTTTGCTTTTGGGGACCCACACTCGGGGCAAAACTTTTCATTTGCAGCGAAAATATGGCCACACTGGCACACGACCGGCTCCTGCTGTATCTTCGTGCCGCACATCGGGCAGAACTTAGCCGTCATTGGCACTTTGGTGCCACACATCGGGCAGGTGGGCTCAGGTGCAGGGGGAGTCTGCGCCGGTTGCCGAGGCTGCAAGGGATCTGATGTTTCCGGTGCAGGGGTTGCCGGATCAGCCAAAGGCTCAACACCATCCATTGCCCCAGGGACCTCCGGCATGGCAAAGGGGGATGTCTGCGCTTGTCCTACCCCAAAGCCGTTACCAAAATTGATTCCTGGGTTGGAATAGTTAGGGGTCATCACAGGCTCGATATTGTCCCGCAGCATATCACCGAAGGCCATTGCCATGGGAGCCTGCGCCAAAAAGCTGGCAGGATTGTTTTGCGGCGTACCGGAGGCTGCGTAGGTTTTGGCCACATCCGCCTGCTGCTCGTCCGCCCAATTGTACCCCTGTACCTGTCGGGCATGCGCGGCTGCGTCGCCCATTCGTTCCACACGCCGTGCATCCAAGTCGATTTGCATATTGGCAATCTCTGCGTCCGTTACCGCCTGGATCTTGCGGCGTTCCGCTTCGCCTTCGGCATCTACCTTTAAAGTGGCGCGGTCGCCTTGAGATTTAAGCATCTGCAGCTGTAGATCGCCGCGCATATCAAATTCTTTTTGCCGCTGATAGTGTCGTTTTTGCTGCATGACCATAACAGCTTCATACTGTTCTTCCGGCACATGGATGTTGTTGATCAAGAAATTATAGATCTCAACTCCAACATCCGCAAATTCTTCGTTTAGAAGTTCTTTGACCTTCTGGGAAAACTCTGTCAGCTGGGTGTCCAGGACCATAAAATCCATGTCAGGCTGGCGCATGGCCTGGGCAATGTATTCCTTGACCTTCATGGAGATATTTTCGCGGAAGTATTCCAGGCACTGTTCTGCCGTCAGCTGTGGCTCCGTCCCCACTATGGACAACAATACCTTCCGCGGGTCCGCTATACGGATCCCCATTGTACCATTGGCGCCAATCGTCAAAATCAAATCGTATGTATGGTCATATACGCGCGCCTGGCTGCTGGTTCCCCACTTATGGTTCAGCGCCAATGCTCGGTTTACGAAGTAAACCTCGCACTGGAATGGTGAAACGCCGCCGGACGGAAGATTGATCAGCTTACTCAGCAACGGAATATTGCCGGTATGAAGAACGTATCGGCCCGGGCCGAAAATATCCAGCATTTTCCCATCCCGAAAAAAAATAGCCTCCTGCGATTCACGTACAACTAATGTGCTATGTGTATTAAAATCCGTCTGTGGCGCGCGATATACCAAAATATCATTACCGCCCTCGTACTCAAGTACATCTAAAAGTGCCATGCTTTTCTCCTCACAGTAGAATTTAAATTTGACTGGTAGGCGTTCCTTATCCGCCGGTCCCGACGAAATGGAAGCCTTCACACCATGGTAAGCCATCTTTTTGCAGTCACATACCCCCCCTAGTAAACAGAACGCGCTTTAAGAACCCGTACACTATTACCAATTTTATATTTATATATTACACTTTTTCATGTGGTTTTACAACAAAGAAGCAAATACTAATTTTTCTTTTTTGAAGATAAAGATGCGGAAGCTTGTTAAACGCGTAATCAGTTGCTTGTCGGCCAACAAATCTTCCTCTCAAAATATTCCGCCTCGGTGATTTCCCTGCGCCAGAGCTGCTGCTGGACCTTGGCCCAATCTCGGAGAAATTCGTCCAAAACCGTGGAGTTGAAGCACATGGCTACCGGGGTGGAAGGGGGCCAGTCGTCGTTGTTATCGTAGTGCAGCGCAAGGTCTGGGTTTGCGTTGTACGGGGTGCCAAGCGTTGAGTTTGAATCAGGCAGATAACGCCGGGTATCTCCCCGTCCAGGCAGAACAGTTGCTCCAGTATGTCGGCAGCCACACCGTTGTCCCTCCGCGGTTTTCCGAGGAGCGGTATCACCTGTATGATACCGCTTGCCCCGGTAAGGATTCCAATAGGAATCCACCTTGACCGCGGGGGTGTCGTGCCAGGATTCCTATTGGAATCCACCCTGGACAAGGTGTAATAAAGCTTGCAAAAACCGGCGGAAAACTCTCTTTCCTAGCCCAGTAAGTTTTGCTAGCATAGCGTTTGGATGTCCAAACTCAAGCTTTTGGG
>ERZ1643249.3990-NODE-3990-length-12643-cov-5.339847_pt1 | contig 12643 bp, 11 predicted proteins | sample MGYA00579263_ERZ1643249 | MGnify/ENA primary metagenome ERZ1643249 (study PRJEB29033, sample SAMEA4952264) | chicken gut metagenome | biome: Broiler Chicken; feature: Gastrointestinal Tract; material: Caecum | place: Ireland | collected 2018 | study: Broiler...
GAAATGAAAGAAAAAGAAACGAGTAATGTTTCTATTAAATCAATATTGGTTATAATATCATATTTTGCGTTACCATACGTAATTGCACTTATATCTAAATCTAATATGGTTGATATGGTGCTATATTTGTTATATGCTTTTGTGTTGATATTTTTGTATAAACAGGTTTTTATATCTGATTTTAAAGATATTAAGAAAAACTGGAAAAAGCATTTAATTCATGTGTTTATAAGTATAATTTTGATATTTGTTTCAATGGTTTTGATAAACTTAATAGTAGGTGTTTTATTTAACGTTAAGGGAACTTCTGAAAACGATTTTTCTTTGCTTACTACGTTTAAAGAAAACTCATTAGTCGTTGTACTATTAACGTGTATATATTATCCGTTAGTTGAAGGAATTATATTTAGAAAATCCGTAAGGGACATAATAGATAATAAATGGTTTTTTATAATGTTTTCGGCGATATTTTACTTTTTCTTCAACATCGTTTACACTAGCATGAGTTTTAGTAACATTATGTCATCGGTATGTTACTTATCTACGATGATGATTATTTCGCACTTTTATTGGAAGACTAATAACTTTACACTTAGTGTGCTAGTTATGTCGATATTTAATTTAGTTGTTTGTTTGTTAAGTTTTATGTAATAACAAAAGGAGGCACGCTTATGAAAAAAATATTAATTATTTTATTAGCAGTTATCCTATCTTTTGCTGGCATAAGCAGTATTAGTGCCTCAGATAATTTAATTAAGACGGATACAAAAGATAAGGTTATTTTTATTCAAGATGAGAACGGAAAGTTTTCCTATTCTTGGAGCTTTGATAAAGAAGAATACGAGAAAAATGCATTTGATTTTGATATGTCAATTGGGTTTAATTCACCTTTTAAAAATGATATAGAAAAACTAATATCAAAAAACATGAAAAAAGAATATGTTTCTTTTAATTATCATGGCGATTTACCATCTACTGCTACCATAAAAGTACCAGTAAGTAAATTCAAAGATGAACAGATGTTAAATTTATATTATTATGATGATACTACTAATAAAATTGAATTAGTTCAAAACAACATAATGGTGAGTAATGGATACGTTACTTTTGATATAGACCATTGCTCGGATTATTTTTTAACCCTTTCCGTTGTAAAGGAAGCAAGTGGAAATAACAATAACGGTGTAATAATAGTGGGTATGATAATTATTATTGTTGGACTTGTTGGGTATACGCTTTTAAAGAACAAAAAATAACGTTTTATCGTTATTTTTTTATTTTTGATTGTAATATTCGAGTCTTTTTGTTATAATATTCATTGATAATAGGGGTGGCTATGTTGAAAGATAAAAAAGGTCAAGCACTTGTAGAATTTATTATAATATTACCAGTAACGTTGCTTCTTATTTTTTGCGTAGTAGATTTTGGAAGAATAATTTCCTTGAAAAATGATTTAGAGAACGTTACTTCTGATGTTGTTACGTTCTATCAGGATGGTAAAACTCCAAGTGAAATTGAATCGATAATAAACGAAAACAGAAAAGATGAAGTAAAACTAGAAATTAATACGAATGGTTATTACGTAACCATCAAGGTTTCTAAGAAAATAGAACCAATAACACCTGGATTAACCTACATAAAGTCTGATGTTTTTAACGTAAGTGCAACAAGGGTGATAAGAAATGAATAGGTTAAATAACAAAGGTCAAACGCTTGCGTTGTTTGTAGCTTTTATCCCTTTTTTTATAATGATTGGTACCTTTGTTATTGATGTTAGTTATGCTAAGTATAATAGCAACAAACTTAATGAAATTACCAAAATGGTGGCTAGTTATGGTGTTAAACATATTGATGAAGACCCTTATAAAGAAATGGTTGATTTGATTTATCAAAATGATGATGAGATAGATAATTATAAGATTGATATTGATGAGGAAAATAAAATCGTAAACGTATGTTTGGATAAATCGACTAAGGGTTTTTTTGGAAGTATTGTTGGAAAAAAAATATATAAACAAAAAAGCGAATATAAAGGCTTTCTTAAGGATGATAGAATAATTATAGAAGAGGTGCAAAATGAAAAAACAAGCAGCTAAAATAATAACGGTGTTTTCTTGTAAGGGCGGCGTTGGAAAAACAACAACAACCATTAATTTGGCCGGAATATATAGTTTGATGGATAAAAAAGTGTTAATAATTGACCTTGATTTAAATAGTGGTGGTATTGCTTTAAGTCTTAACGTACCAGTTGAAAAAACGATATTTAACGCCGTGGATGACATTAGCAATAATAGGTTTGAGGAGATTTCTAATTACGTTTGCAAATACAATGATAAAATAGATGTTTTAGCAGCACCTAAAGATCCTAGAAACGCACTTAAAATTGATTCAAAGTACGTTAATTTAATTATTTCTTCGTGCATTTATAAGTATGATGTTATTTTGATTGATACTTCTCATAATTTAAGCCCGGTTTCTTTAACCGCTATTGATAAGAGTGACAATACTTTATTCATGGTTACAAATGATCCAGTTGACTTAAAAAATGCACGTAGTATGATTGCAATATTTGAAGATACCGAAAATGATAATTATAAGGTTGTCTTTAATTCATCGAAAGATACTGGAAAAGATTATTTTTCTTTGTTTGACGTAAAGAACATAATAAAGCATAACATTGATTATACGATAGATCATTCTTTTTACATAAAAGATATTGATAAGTATGTAATTGATGGTGAAATATTAACTCTTAACAAAAAAATAAGATCTTCAAAGAAAAACGATATAATTAAGCTTACTAAGTTAGCAACCGCTTTGTTAAATAGTAAAGAACCTAACAAGGAGGTAAGAAAAGATGGCTAGGAAAAAACTACTTGATGCATTTGATATAAAAGAAGAAAAAATTGTTACTAAACCAGTAGCAGACTATGAAATTTTCAAAGATAAAGAGTTACTTGATAATTTAAGAAACACCATCATATCTAATTTGATAGATGATAAGATTCCTAATAACAAGTTGCTTCATGAATACATAAATGATGAAATAGATAAGGCTCTATTAGGTTATGATTTGACTAACTTAGAAAGAAGTCATATTTTTAACCTTATTGATAATGAAATAAATGGGTATGGCCCTATAACCGAACTTTTGGAAGACCCAAATATAACTGAGATAATGGTTAATGGTAAAAACGAAGTATACGTTGAAATAGACGGGCAAATAAGTAAAGATGATTCGGTATCATTCATTAATGATGAACACATTATAAGAACCATTCAAAAAATAGTTCAGCCACTTGGAAGAACCATCGATACCGCAAACCCAATGGTTGATGCAAGACTTGAAGATGGCTCTAGACTTAATGCGGTAATTCCACCGCTATCATTAAAAGGCCCGGTTGTCACCATAAGAAAGTTTAGAAGGGACATGCAAACCATTGAGGATTTTTTAAGAACTGGTTCCATGACTCCTTACATGGCTAGGTTCCTTGATGCTTCGGTAAAAGCAAAGTTAAACATAATTATATGTGGTGGTACTGGAAGCGGTAAAACGACTTTACTTAACGCGTTATCGTCGTTTATTGGAGATCATGAACGTATTATTACGATAGAAGATGCTGCGGAGCTAAGACTTAGACAATCACATGTTATTGGACTTGAAACCAGGTTAGTTAACTATGAAGGGACCGGTGAAGTAACGATTCGTGATTTAGTTATTAATTCTCTTCGTATGAGACCTGATAGAATAATTGTAGGTGAAGTCCGTGGTAAAGAAGCGTTTGACATGCTTCAGGCCATGAATACTGGTCATGACGGATCACTTACGACGATGCATGCTAATAGTCCTTCAGATGCATTAAACAGACTTGAGACCATGGTTTTAATGGCGGGTATGGATATTCCAATAAAAGCTATTCGTGAATACATTGAAAACGCAATTGATTTAGTTGTTAACGTATCAAGGTTATCTGACGGAAGACGAAAAGTTACCAGTATATGTGAAGTGGATGGCTTTAAAGACGACGTTATTGAACTTAAAGAAATATTTAGTTTCAAGCAAACAGGTTTAACCTCAAACGGTGAGGTAGATGGCGCCTTTGATTTAAAAAAACGTGTTCCTAATGTTTATAAAAAAATTAAAAGTAAAGGAATAGATGATTTAGAAGATATTTTTAACTTTAAAAAGTAAGAAGGTGAATAAACATGAACGTATTTATTATTCAAACCATAATTATGGTTATTTTAGCCTTTATAATATTTTATTTAATAATATATAACAAGGCACTTAAAATTGAAAAAAGAATAGCTAAATACAGTATTGATTCTATTAAAAACAAATCTGTTTCACTTTTTGATTTATTACATAATGAGTATTCTAAAATCATTCATAAGCTAAGTTCATATTTAAAGAAGTCAATCGTTATGAAAAAGTATAGTTTAAAATATAATAAATACATTTCTTATGATGAAACAAAGGATATTAGTGCAATCGACTTTGTTAGTAACAAGTTTATTATTTCCTTACTATTCGTGTTTATTATTTCGTTTGCAAGGATAATAGAAGGAAATTTACCTAGTTTATTTGATATACTATTATTTGGTTTATTAGGATTTTTCTTGCTTGATATATACTTTAAATTCTCAGATTATCGCAAGAAAAAACAAGTTGAGCAAGAATTATTAAACGCAATAATAATAATGAATAATGCTTTTAGATCGGGTAGAAGTACCATGCAAGCCATAGAAATAGTAGCGCATGAACTAAAAGGGCCAATAAAACAAGAGTTTAAAAAAATGCATTTGGAAATTAGTTATGGTTTATCGCTTGACGTTGTTTTTGATAGGTTTAGTAAAAGGGTAGAGTCAGAAGAAGTAAGCTACATAACCTCATCACTTAGCATTTTAAATAAAACTGGTGGTAACATAATTAAGGTGTTTTCGTCAATTGAAAAAATGTTATTTAATAAGCAAAAACTAAAACAAGAAATGAAGTCTTTAACATCTAGTTCTTCAATGATAAGTAAGGTATTATTGTTTATGCCTTTTGTGTTTATCTTGTTTATAACGGCTTTAAACACGAGTTATTTTTTGCCTCTTTTTAATACCACCGAAGGTAACATATTACTTTGTATAATGGTTTTACTTTACGGTATTTATGCGTACGTTGTTAACCGCATCATGAAAGTGAGGTTTTAAACATGAAAGATAAAAAGTCATTTATTTACCGCATTTATCGTGAAAAAGACATAAAAAATGTGGAAGATAAGATAAATTTATTTGGGGTATCAAAAAAATTTGATACGGAATATTTTATGAATTTTAGGTTTTATACTTCAATGCTAGTTTTCGTTGTGGTGTTTTTGTTTGCTTCATCTGGTGCGCTTTTAGCTCCCATTGTTACCGTTTTATGGTATTATTTTGTTAATTATGCAATGATTGATAAACCTTTAAAAAGAAGAGAGGCTAAATTAAACAACGAAGCATATTATTATTTTGAGGTTTTAACCCTTGCGTTAGAGTCTGGTAGAAACTTGGAAAACGCGATAAAAATGGCATGTAAGTACATTGATTCTGAAATATCTGACGAATTTAAAGAAACCTTAAAACAAGTTAATTTTGGTAAGTCACTTACGGAGGCTTTATCTCTTATGAGCTATAGAATTCCAAGTTTAACGATTAATAATATAATTTTAAACATGGAACAATCTAATCTTTTTGGTAATAGTATTATAGAAACTATGTATAACCAATTAGACTTTTTAAAAGATAAACAGGTAATGGATATAAAAGCACAAATTAATAAAATACCAAATAAAATAAGTATTTTTTCGGTAATATTTTTCATTCCGTTAATATTATTAATCGTTCTCGGACCAGTTTTGGTGAACTTCTTGATAGGTTAAAAAGACAAGTTTGTTTAACTTGTTTTTTTATTGTAAAATCACTTTACATAACGTATATATTGTTATTTACTGGGAATATTTTTAATGTTAATATTTTTATAGATAATAGTGATAATGGAAGTGATAGTGTGAAAAAAGATGTAGTTGAATATTTAGGATTTGATGATGATACTGAAAAAAACACTTATTATTGCTGGGTTATCGTTTTTTGGTGTTACTTTATTACTTGTTTTTGGATATGGTAGTTTATTTGGGTTTAAAAGCTTGAATTTACAAGGCTTGGTAAATGGGACTAGCCAAACAAGTAATGAAAACGTCTTAATTGCTGATCTAAATCCCATTATTAAAGATATAACGATAAAGGAAGGCACGGCTAGGAAAGTGTATTTAACTGTTACACCCGCAGATGCTTCTAATAAAAAAATAAGGTATAAAAGCTCAGATGAGGAAGTTGCAACGGTTGATGAAAACGGAAAAGTAACAGGAGTTTCGGTTGGGAACGCCGTAATTACCGCAACCGCTGTTGATGGTTCACTAAAATCCACTGATTTTAACATAACGGTAATAAAGGATGCGTCTGGTAAATGCGTTTTTTCTTCCCTTGATAAAACGAGTAGTGGTGTTAATTACCAAATAAGTTGTGATAACGCAAAAGTAAAAGAAATTCAGTATAAAGTTGGTAAAGAAGATTACGAAAAATTATCAACTAAGAAATTAAATGATAGTATCGAGTTTTCAAAAGAACAACTTCTTGAAAAAATAACGCTTAAAGTTGTTTATTATCCAAATAATAGTAAAATATCTAAGTATTCTACTAAAACCATTAATCCAACTACAACGAAAAAACAGGTAAATGGTAATTGCTCTTTAACAATAAAAGAAGTTAACTCAAATAGTGCTAAATATGACATTACTTGTGATAATGCCACCGTTAATAAAATCGCGTATAAAATTGGAAATGGTAGTTATGTTGGAATTGACGCTAGTAGTTTAGCAGATACGGTACTATTTGAAGAAAGCGACGTAACAAGGGTAATATATTTTAACGTTGAATATACTATAGATGGAAGTGATACCATCAAGACAATAACCAAAAGTAGCATAATACAAAAGAAAAATTAATGTATAAGTAATGTCGATAAAAGATTACGTTAGTAATCTTTTTTTGAATATAATCTTATTTTTTTGATAATTATATAAACGGTGATGTTTTATGATGGGCGATATAATAAGTACTAATTGGTATGAGATTTTTGTTGTTTCTTCAAGGGCGGTATTTTCTTTAATTACTCTTTTTTTGATTACTAAGATGATTGGAAAAAGACAAGTTTCAGAACTTAGTTTGTTTGATTACGTTATAAGTATTTCCATAGGTAATTTTGCGGCAGAAATGACAATGAACTTAGATTCTCAGGTTTTAAATGGTTTTGTTTCGGTTTTGATATTTGGTTTAATAGCAACCATTGTTGGTATATTAACTACAAAAAGTATTTTGTTAAGAAGATTTTTAATGGGAACCCCTACAATTATTATTCAAGATGGGAAGTTTGTTGTAAAAAATTTAAAAAAAATAAAATTTGACATGAATGATTTTTTGGAAACGGCAAGAAGTGCTGGATATTTTGATGTTAACCAAATAAAGTATGCAATAATGGAAGCGAATGGAAAGGTTAGTTTTTTACCTAAGGAAGAATATCAGCAAGTTACCGTAAAAGATATGAATTTAAAACCTAGTAAACAGGGATTATGCTCAAACGTAATAATAGATGGAAAAATAATGATAAATAATCTAAAAAACATAAACAAAGATATTAAATGGTTAAATAAGGAATTAAAGGTAAAGGGTTGTAACGACTACAAAAACATTTTACTTGCAACCGTGGATGTAAATGAAAAATTAATGATTTTTTATAAAAAAGAAGAAGCGATAAAAAACGTTTTAGAATAACGTTATAACAAAAAAGTTTAATTATTGTTCCTTCTTCTTTTTTATGTTATTATTATCTTGGTGATATGATGAAAAATAAACTAAGTAATTTTTTAAAGGAAAATAGATGGTTAATTATTACGTTTTTATTATCTAGTATAATTATTTCGGTTATTTATACATTTAATAAAATAGCCCCATTTGGGAACAATTCTATGCTAGATGTTGATTTTTATCATCAGTATGGTCCGTTACTTAACGAATTATATGATAGGGTAAAAGAAGGAGAAAGCCTTTTATACTCTTTTAATACTGGAGGGGGTATACCTTTTTACCGAAATTTTTTGAATTATTTATCAAGTCCTTTTAACATAATAATGTTCTTATTTAAAAAAGAAAACATAGTAATGGCATTTTCCGTAATAATTGCCTTAAAAGCTATTTTTGCTTCTTGTACAATGGCTTATTATTTAAAAAAAACTTTTAAAAAAAGTAATTTTGCTATATGTGCTTTTGGGGCTTTATACGCATTCTCAGGTTATTTCTGTGCCTATTATTGGAACATAATGTGGCTTGATGGAATGGTGTTTTTACCACTTATTGCTTATGGTATAAATAGAATTATTGATGAAAAAAAACCACTTTTTTATACTATTTCTTTGGCTATAATGTTATTTGCAAATTATTTTATTGGATATATGATATGCATATTTTCAGTATTTTATTTTATAGGTTATTTTTTATACAAGGGTAATTATAAAATAAAAAACATTCTAAAAACTTTTTTGATGTTTGGCTTGTTTTCGGTTTTAGCAGCCGGATTAGTTTCTTTTGCTTTGGTTCCGCTTTTTTATTCACTTCAAAGTATTTCTGCAACCAAAGGCTCTTTTCCAGACGTTGCCACTAATTTTGGTGTAATTGATTATTTATTTAATCATTTAACCGCGACTAACAGAACCGTTTTTGCTAGCGATATATTACCGCTTCCTAACGTGTACTGTGGACTTATTAGTTTATGCTTAATCATCCTTTTATTCATAAATAAAAAGATAAATTTAAAAGCTAAGGTTTTAGCTTTACTATCATTATTATTTTTCTTTTTCTCTTTTAACATAAACACGATTGATTTTATTTGGCATGCTTTTCACGTCCCTAATGATTTACCTTGGCGATATTCTTTCATTTACGTGTTTGTTTTAATAGTAATTTCTTATTATTCTTTTTTAAACATAAAATATTTAAGTAAGTTAAAAGTTACTTTAGGATTTATGATTATGTTTGTTTTTACAATGCTAGCATCAAAATTATCATTTGAAAACATGAGTGAAAGTAAGGTTATTGCGTGTTTGATTTTTATTTTATGTTATTATTTTATTTATCTTTTAAGTTTCTTAAAGAAAATGCCTAAACGAGTTTTAATGATATTTACTTTAGTTACGGTATCTTGTGAATGCATTTACGGTATAAATGCTAATTGGAAGATAGATCATGATATTGATAATTTTATGATGGATAAAAAACCATATGAAAATTTAATAACGTATGCGAAAGAAACCGATGATGACTTATACCGAATGGAAAAAACTAATTATTTAACTTTAAATGATCCTGCGTGGTATGGTTATAAGGGTATATCAACTTTTTCTTCAATGGCTTACGAAAGTGTTTCTAAATTTCAAAGAATGATGGGAATGCCTGGCAATGACATTAATAGTTATTATTATAACGCTGTTCAAACTCCAGTTTATAATACGATGTTTAACGTAAAATACCTAATGGGAAATTATGTTGATGATGATTATTATGATCTTGAATATTCTGATGAATATTATGATTTAAATAAGTATAGATATTCTTCGTCTATTGCGTACGCGGTGGACAAAAGTGTTAAAAACTGGGAATTGATTACAGGAGTGCCTTTTATAAATCAAAGTAATTTTGTTTTATTATCAACTGGCTATAATAATATTTTTACTCCGGTTAAGGTTAGTAGTGTTAGCGGGGGTTACATCGTTGATGAAAATTTTGAAATGAATTCAAACGGCGAATTTACTTATAATTTAAATGGTGGATCTACTTCTTTGAAGTTATCACTTAAAAATGATAAGGCACAAAGTATTTATATATATATTGGAGGAAGTAGTGTTACTGGTTTTTATGTAAATGGAACTTATTATTCTTTAACGTCTGATGAATATTATGTTGTTAACGTTGGCAAAAAAAGCGAGGGCTTAATTGACGTTGAAATTAATTTTGATTCATCTGAGGAAGGCGTTTTAAGTTTTTACGCTTATTCAGTTAATCATTCTACTTTTGAAAAATTTTATGAAGAAATAAAAGATGGTTGTCTAAAAATTAGTGATTATAATGATACCAATATCGTTGGCGAACTAACTGCTAAGAAAAATCAAACAGTATTTACTTCAATAGCGTATGATAAAGGTTGGAGCGTATATATAGATGGTAAAAAAGTAAAAACTTATATGATTGCGGATTCTTACTTAGGTTTTGATATTACGGAAGGTACCCATAATATAAAGATGGTATTTTATCCTTATAAGTTAAAGGAAGGTATTATTATATCAATAGTTTCATTCACCTTGTTAATGGTATATTGTTTTTGTAATAACAAGCTGGTGTTTAAAAAAAGTAGAAAAAGGTAAATTTAATGTTTAAATTTATCTTTTTTTGTGATAGAATGTTTATAGTTATAATATGAACCATTATGGTTTGTGTTAAAAGGGGTAGGTTTAAACAAGGAGGCTAGTTATGATTGGCGTTATTGAAAGGATTAAAAACAGTGTCCTTTTAAAATGTAGTACCTTAAATGAAAAAATAATATCTAAAGATTTAATAGAGTTAATTGACGAGGGTATTTATCATTTTGCAGAGGACTTGTCAAGTTTATTAAATGGAACAAGTATTAAATTATCAGAAGAAGTTTTGCGTAATAAAACCTCTGAGATCATTAAATCATCAATTGTAAAAAAAATAAAAAGAAAATTATTTATTGATTCTCTCGCACTTCAAATAACGAATGATTCGTTTATTGAAGAATACGTTGAAGGTAATATTACCATTGATAAATTAGAAAAAACATACATTAAAGATTTAAAATCAAATAAAAATTCTAATCAATTAAACATGACTGAAGATTTAAATCTTAGTGAAATAATTGAAAAACTTCGTTTGTATGTAGATAAAGAAATTACTTCATACTTAACTGAAAACGCGTTTTTAGTAAATGCAATAAATTCATTATTAGATAAAACAAAAAAAGAATTGGAAGATAAATTACAGGAACTAATAAGTAGTACTGATAATAAATATTTAAAAATTTTAACTGATGAATTAAAACAAAATGTGGTAGAAAAAGAAAAAGGGGAAGATGATGTTATGATGGAAGACAAAAGTATGGAAACCGCTATGCAACCTAGTGTTAATGGTGTAGCAACTAATAAATTTGAGAAATATGATGATATGACACTGTTTAACAAAGTTATTTTGAGTTTAAATACCAAGGAAGAAAAATTGTATAGAAAAGAAATGAAGTTAGAAAAAAGAAAAGATGAAGTCGATGAAAGACTAACAGCGACTAACAAAAACATTGAAGCTAACATTGAAAGAGAGAATAAGTTATCACAAAGAAAACTTGAATTAAACTCTAGGGAAGTTGAATTAAATTCTAAACTATCAGAAGCTGAAGTAATTTTTCTTAATATTAAGCCTCTAATTAAAGGCCTAAATAAGATAAAGGTGTCTGATGAAATGGGAGGTAACGATAATGAGTAAATTGTTGAGTAGTGTTTTAGATAAGGTTAGTGAAGATAATAATACTTATCGTTCTGAACTTAGAAACTTAAATAAGTTTATAGATGAAAAAACAACGGCATTAATTGGTGATGTTGTTACCATTTCTAATTATACGGTAGATTTTTCAAACGCAATAATGAACGTAAAAGACATGGTTACGACCCCAATTTCAAAGTTAATTGAATCATATGCCATTAAGGATTTAAGAAGTGTAGAAACGGTAAATGAACAATTTGTTGATAAGATAAACGATAAAATTGAAACTTCAAACATAAATACAAAAGAAGAAAAAGAAAACTTCATTCAAAATTTGGATTCGTTATTAAACGATAAGTATTTAGAAATAGTAAAAATTAAAAGAGTACCATTTTTTAATGAAGATGGTTCTAATGAAGAGATTGAAAAATGCATTAACGAATTTATTTCTTATCTAAAAGGAATTAGTAATTTTGATGATAACAAACTTGCGGAGCTTATGAATTCATATAAAAATGATGTGTATGATTTGATTTCTAAGTCACTAGCAAAAATTAGTAATTTATACTTAAATAATTTTGTGAACGAAGTAAGTGGTGCACTAAACGGAACCATAGATTTTGATGATATTGATGGTACTTATGATGGCATAAACAGTAATCAAGAAAGTTCTATGTCAGAAATTAGTACAATTCCAGAAATTCCGAAAATTCCGGAAATTCCAGAAATACCAGAAGTTCCAAGCATAAGTAATATCGTTGAACCTAGTATACAAGTACCAAGTGATTCTTTAGAAATACCAGAAGTACCTATAGTTGAGGAAGTAAAAGAAGAACAAGTTAAGCCTATGAATATTCCAGTAATAGAGCCTATTGAAGTAGAAAAAGAAACAAAACCAGAAACTTCTAAAAAATCTTATGATGTTGAAGAAATTCTAAAAATAGCTAAATCTCCAGTAGTATCAATTCCAAATGAAAAGAAAAGTTTAGATGATGAATATCTATCGGTTAAACCTTTGGAT
>ERZ1643249.3991-NODE-3991-length-12641-cov-3.186398_pt1 | contig 12641 bp, 10 predicted proteins | sample MGYA00579263_ERZ1643249 | MGnify/ENA primary metagenome ERZ1643249 (study PRJEB29033, sample SAMEA4952264) | chicken gut metagenome | biome: Broiler Chicken; feature: Gastrointestinal Tract; material: Caecum | place: Ireland | collected 2018 | study: Broiler...
CAGGAATGGTTGGCTTGTTCTACCTGGATGAGGGATCACGCAACTTCTTTACAAAGGAAGGCATTGAGATCCGCACAGCAGAGGATCTTAAGGGTCTGAAGCTGAGAGTGCCGACCACAGACTTGATGTCCGATACGGTTGCAGCCCTGGGCGCACAGTCCACTCCGATCAGTTTCTCCGAGCTGTATTCCGCTCTGCAGACAGGAACGGTTGACGGCGCTGAGCAGCCCCACTCCGGTTATTATTCCAATAAATATTCCGAGGTAGCGCCGAACTATTCTCTGACCGGACATACCTACAGCCCCTCCATCGTTATCATGGCAGAGTCCGCTTGGAATAAGCTGAGCGACGAGGATAAGGCGATCATCGAGGAGGCAGCGAAGGAAACCGAAGAGTGGAACCGGACAAATATTGAGCAGCTGGATGCCGAGCTTCTGGAGCAGATCAAAGCAGAGGGAGCAAATGTAATTGAGATTGAGGATAAGTCTTCCTTTATCGAGGCTACTGCGGATGTGGTTGCCAAATATGCAGCGGGATATGAGGATTATTACGAGCAGATCCTTGCGAAATAAAGCATAATTGCCAAAAGCGAGAATGCCGCAAAATGAATAATTTCAATGAGATGTGATATCTTGGGGAGAGAATTCGTTTTGGGGCATTCTCTTTGTCAAAGGGCAGAAAAGGAGAGGAAGAAGATGGAGATCCGGGGAATATATGGAGCGAAGCTGGCCTATGAACCGGCCGACCAAGAAACCCGAAAAGGCGCGGTGGTCATTTGTCCGGGAGGAGGTTATGGATACCTTTCTCCGAGAGAAGCGGAGCCGGTTGCCGAGGCATTTCGGGAGAAGGGCTACATGCCTCTTATCCTATATTATGATGTGGAATCACCTGTTTTGGGAACCAGGCCGATGGAGCAGGCGGCCTGGGCAGTAAAGCATGCGAGAGAGCTGCAGCCGGGCAGTCCCGTGTTCATCTGCGGTTTTTCCGCAGGCGGCCATTTGGCGGCCAGCCTTGGGGTTCATTGGGATGACCAGGCACTGTTTGCCACGGAGGAATGGAAGGAAAGCCATCGCCCGGACGGATTGATTCTTTGCTATCCCGTGATTACAGCGGGGCCCAAGGCGCATCGGGAAAGCATACGGCGCCTGGCGGGAGAGGGAGACTGGACGTATTTTGGCCTGGAACAGTATGTCAGCAGGAATACTCCCCCTGCCTTTATATGGCATACGGCCGAGGACGGGACGGTACCCGTAGAAAACAGCCTGCTGTTCGCGGGGCGTCTCTCAGAAAATAAAGTACCTTTTGAGCTTTTGGTGTATCCTTATGGCGTTCACGGTCTGTCCCTCGCCACACCGGAGGTGGCGGAGCCGGACAAGGACCGGTGGGCGGATGAGCATGTGGCAGGCTGGTTTGATGCGTGCATTCAGTGGATGGAGAATTGCTTCGCAGGAAAAGGAGAAGAAAAATGAAAATCATTAAATTTGAAACCTGGTGGGTCGAGAGGGCAAAGTGTCTGTTTGATGAAAAGCGCCAGGGAGGCGCGAAAATGGGATGGGACGTGATCGTGATTAAATTGACAACGGACACGGGAATTGAAGGGATTGCCACCTGTATGGCAGCCAGAAGCGGGGCAGTGAGCGAGTCGTATCTCCAGGAGAGCATTGGCCCGGTGGTTCTTGGCAGGGATCCCCACGACCGGGAGGCGATCTTCCAGGAGCTGTGGGTGATTGACCGGCATGAGGCATTTTTCCCCGTATTTCTTCCGGGCCCGGTGGACGTGGCTCTGTGGGATATCTGCGCCAAGGAGGCGGGACTTCCGCTGTATAAGTATATCGGCGCGTATCGGGACAGTCTGCCGGTTTATGCCAGCAGCAATTTCCTGCCCTCAGTGGACGCCTACGTAGAGGAAGCGCTCTACTATAAGAGCAGGGGAATCAAGGGATACAAGGCGCATCCCGCGGGCCCTGCGGAATTTGACATGAAGGTTCACGAGGCCGTGCGGAAGGCTGTGGGGGATGACTTTGTCCTGATGACGGATCCGGTTGGCGATTACACACTGGACGAGGCAATCCGGGTGGGACGCCATCTGGAGAAGCTGAATTACCTTTGGTTTGAGGAACCCTTCCGCGACTTTGAGCTCTACAAATATTCGGAGCTGTGCCGGACACTGGATATTCCTATTGCGGCCACGGAGACGACCCGGGGCTGCCACTGGGGCGTGGCGCAGGTTATCGCCCAGAGGGCTGCGGACATTGTGCGGGCGGATGTGAGCTGGAAGGACGGCATTACCGGCACGCTGAAGATTGCTCATATGGCGGAGGCATTCGGACTGAACTGTGAGATCCATACTACAACCATGAACTATATGGACATGGTCAATCTGCATGTGAGCTGCGCGATCAAAAACTGCCAGTATTTTGAATATTTCGTGCCGGAGGATAACTACCGTCTTCCCATGAAGGGGGATCTTCCCATCGACGGGAATGGAATCATCCATGTTCCCAATGCGCCCGGCGTGGGAGCGGAGCTGGATTGGGAGCTGATCGAGCGCAGCTGTGTTTCCCATAAGGTGCTGGAGTGGAAAGGAGAATGATCATGAGCATGTTTGATTTGAAAGGGCGGAGGGGGATCATTACCGGTGCCTCCAGCGGCCTGGGGCTGGCTATGGCAAATGTGCTGGCGGAGGCCGGGGCAACGGTCTACGCTTTGAGCCGGACCGGCGGAGTAAAGGCCGGGGAGGCCCCCACTCCTGCAAATGTAATTCACCGGAAGATCGATGTGTGCGATTATGAGGCTCTGGAACAAACGGTCAAAGAGATCGGGGCGGATGGGCTGGACTTTTTGATCAACAATGCGGGAGCCACGGTCAAGTGCCGGGCCGAGCAGTTTGCGGATGATGATTTTGAGCGCATTATGAAGACGAATGTCAGCAGTGTGTTCAAGCTCTCCTGCCTCTGCTATCCCTATCTGAAGGAATCCCCCCATATGGGCCGGATTATCAACATCGCGTCTATGTCGGCGCATCTGGGCTTCAACCAGGTGGTTCCCTACTGCACCAGCAAGGGAGCCGTGGCCGCTATGACCCGGGGACTTGCCGTGGAATGGGCCAATGACAACGTTACGGTAAATTCCATATCCCCGGGATGGTTCCCGTCAGAGATGAGCAAAAAAGTGATGGACGAGGAGAGAAGGGCGCAGATTCTGGCCCGCATGCCGGTTCACAAGTTCGGAGATCCCAGGGATATCGGTTCCATGGCTCTGTTTTTGGTATCGGACGGTGCTCTTTACGTGACCGGACAGGATTTTGCTGTGGACGGCGGCGCGCTGGCCTATGGATTTTAGCGCCGATTTGATGTAAAATATCGGAAGATAGATGAGTGTTAGGAGGATTTTAAGTCATGGCATCATGGAAAAACGATGAAGAAATGTTTCAGCTCATGAAGGAGAAACTGTACACCCCGGTGGTTGGGGATATTCTTGATCAGATGGGATATACCCATCAGTTCCTTCCCTCGGAGATTCGGCCTCTGGCCGCGATGGTTCCCACAGCTCCCTTTGTGGATCCGACCCAGCCGGACAACCGGCTGAAGCTGGCAGGCTATGCCTGCACGGTTCTGGAAAATGATGTGTTCGGGGCGCCCAAGAAGCCCTTCGGCTACCTGACGGAGGCGCTGGATCAGTTAAAGCCCAATGAAATTTATGTGGCTACAGGAGCGCACAACAGCGCCCTATGGGGAGAACTGCTCACAACCACGGCAAAGACGCGGGGAGCGGCGGGAGCCGTTGTGGACGGTTATACCAGAGATACGCCGCAGGTTCTGGGACTGAACTGGCCGGTATTTGCCAGGGCCTGCTGGGCGCAGGATTCCAGCGTGCGCACGTATGTGTGTGATTTCCGCTGCACCATTGAGATCGGCCAGGTGACCATTCACGACGGCGATCTGGTGTTCGGAGATGTGGATGGGGTTCTCATTATCCCCAAAGAGGTGCATGAGGAGGTGCTGGAGAAGGCGCTTATCAAGGCTTCCGGCGAGAAGACAGTGCGCAAGGCCATTGAAAACGGAATGAGCGCTACGGAGGCATTCGCAACCTACGGGATTTTGTAAGGAGGACAGCCTGTCGGGCTGTAAAAAAGGAGACAGAGCACGATGACGGCTTTTCAAATTGACTTTTCAGATAATGTGGCCACAGCCCTGGAGGAGATTGCGCCGGGGACGGTAACGCTTCGCGGCGACGCCAAAGCGCCCTGTGTGGAGGCCCTGGAGAAGATTCCGGAGGGACATAAAATTGCCCTTAGGGATATCGCTGAGGGGGAAGATATCATTAAGTACGGCGTGCGCATTGGGCGGGCGGTAAAGCCCATTTCCAAGGGAAGCTGGGTGCATCTTCACAACATTCACAGCGTGTACGATGAGAGGTCCAGCCATCTGGATGCGGTGACCGGAGCGCCTAAAGATACGCGGTACGAGTAGGGAGCAGGCGCGGCGCAGCCAGAAGGAGACCGCGCCCGGACATGAAGGAAGAAGGAAGGAAATCCGGATAATGGAGCTTAAATGTATGCGCTGGCAGGGATATGCCAGAAAAAACGGCACAAAAGGGATACGCAACCGCATCCTGGTCATCTATACGGTAAAATGCAGTGAGTTTGTGGCCCGGCGCATTTGTGAGGAGGCAAACCACACGGATGTGGAGGTTCTGGGCTTTGACGGCTGTACGGACAACCAGTACGCGGTAAATCTGCTGATCAGCCTGATCCGCCATCCCAATGTGGGCGGCGTGCTGGCCGTGGGGCTGGGCTGTGAGTACGTGCAGCCAAAATGGCTGGCGGAGATTGCCGAGAAAGAGGGCAAGGAGGCGGACTGGATGTTTATCCAGGACGTGGGCGGAACGCGCAGGGCCATTGAGAAGGGACTAGCCAGCGTCCGTGCCATGCTGGAACGCCTGAAGAACACGCCGCGGGTGGAGATGGGGTTCTCCGACCTGGTGATCGGCGCGGAGTGCGGCGGCAGCGATTACACCAGCGGCCTTGCGGGAAATGTGGCTGTGGGCCGCTTTTACGATAAGCTGGTGGATATGGGCGGAACCGCTATTTTCGAGGAGATTGTGGAGGCTGTGGGCCTCGTTGATCTTCTGGAGGAGCGGGCGGCAAATGAGCAGGCGAGGAAGGAGCTTCGCTACACGTACGACAAGGCGCTGGAATACTGCAAATCCATTGAAGGGGTTATCAAGGTTTCCTGTCCGGCGCCGAAGAAGGGGCTGTGGCTCCTTGATTCCACGCCGGATCCCTACTGGATGCAGTTTGGAATCACCAATCCCAATGACAACGAAGGGCTGATGGATTTAATCAGCTGCGGAGCCCACATTGTATTCCTTGTGACGGGAAGGGGAAATGTTGTGGGGAGCGCGGTGAGCCCCTGCATCAAGATTACGGGAAACCATCACACGTATGCGCGGATGGAGGAGGACATGGACTTTGATGCGAGCCCGGTCCTTGCAGGTCTGTGCAGCCAGGACGAGATGGCCCTGCGCCTGGCGGACATGGTGGCGGAGACTGCCGGAGGAAAAGAGACGAAGAGCGAGGCTTTGGGCCACAGGGAGTATTTTATACCTTATAAATATCAGGAAAAACAGGTTTGTTTCAAGCCCTGTGAAAAGGCAGAGGGGCGGGAATAAGCCCCTTGCCGTTCAAAAAGTTAGGAGGTTGTATAGAGATGGCTGCATTTACAGAACAGCAGATGAAGGAATTTTCTATGGCAAAGTATTATTCTCTGGAAGGACAGACCGCGGTGGTTACCGGCGGCTCCACAGGGCTGGGGCTGGCTATTACGAGATGCTTAATCAGTGCCGGAGCCAAGGTGGTAGTCCTGAGCATGGAGACGGAGGAGCAGGCGGCAGAGGCTTTAAAAGAATTTGGCGATAAGGCTGTTTATTATCCGTTTAATATCACGGAGACGGATAAGACACAGGCTATGGTGGACAGAATTCTGGCAGAGCAGGGGCCCGTGAGCATCCTCATCAACAATGCAGGCAATCACTGCAAGAAATTTATCTGGGAGATGAGCGTGGAGGAGTATGTAAATGTGCTCAATGTTCACCTGGTGGGCGCGTTCGCTCTGACGAAGGCTCTGGTGCCGCAGATGAAGGAACTGGGGCATGGCCGTATCCTGTTCCAGGCCAGCATGACCAGCTACATCGGCCAGCCCCAGGTGGCAGGGTATTCCACCGCAAAGGCCGGATATCTGGGATTGATCCACACACTGACCGCAGAGCTGGCAGAGTACGGCATTACGGTGAACGCCATTGCTCCCGGCTGGATTGACACCCCCATGTTCCACAAGGCCACGGACAATGATCCGCCAAGGCTTGCCAAGATTATGGGCCGCATTCCCGCCAAGAGCGTGGGAGATCCCATGGATGTGGGCATGTGCGCCGCGTTTCTGTGCAGCGAGGCGGCTCGCTACATCAGCGGAACCTGCGTGCCCGTGGACGGCGGCGCTCTGATTGGATTCTAAACGGATTGGATTTTCGGGAGGCGAATTTTATGAATCGAAAATTTGACGAGGAGCTGTGCCTGACCAACGAGACAGGACGGCTTCTGTACCACAAATACGCGGAGCACATGCCCATCATCGACTACCACTGCCACCTGCAGCCGAAAGAAATCTGCGAAAATAAGCAGTTTGAGGATATCGGGGAGATGTGGCTCTCCGGCGACCACTATAAATGGCGGGCTATGCGCACCTTCGGCATTGATGAGAAGTATATTACGGGAAATGAGACTTCCTACTATGAGAAGTACATGGAATTCGCGAAAATTCTTCCCCAGCTGATCGGAAACCCGATCTATATCTGGTGCGCACTGGAGTTAAAGCGGTTCTTCGGCATTGACGAACCTTTGGGCCCGGACAACGCCCAGGAGATCTATGACCGGACAAAGAAGATGATTGCGGAGAAAAACATCACTCCTCGGTGGTGCATGGAGATTTCCAATGTGGAGCTGGTGAGCACCACGGAGGATCCCGTTGATGACCTTCATTATCATATTGCCATGCAGAAGGATGAAACCTTAAAGACGAGGGTGATTACCGCATTTCGACCGGACAAGGCCATGTTCGCGGCAAAACCCGGATTTGGCTCCTACATGGAGGCTTTGGGAAAAGCTGCGGGAATGCCGGTGGGATCATTTAAGGAAATGCTGGCAGCTCTGGAGCAGAGGCTGAAATATTTCAAAGAGATTACGGGAACCACGGTTTCTGATGACGGAATCCCGGATTTTACCTGGGCGGATGCGTCCGAGGAAGAAATCGAGGCTATTTTCCAAAAAGCCTGCAGGGGAGAGGCCATTTCCAAAGAAGAGGACAATCAGTACCGCAGCGCCTTCCTCTATGAGATGGGCAAGATGTACAGCCGCAATGGCTATGTGATGCAGCTTCACATCGGCACCTATCTGGACGCCAACCGCAAGTATGTGAAGCTGGTGGGACAGAGCACGGGCTTTGACTGCGCGGACGACACCACACGGGTGCAGAGCGTGGGCGAGCTTTTAAACCGCCTGACCCTGGAGGACGCCCTGCCGAAGACCATCCTCTACTGCCTGGACGGCACCAACATGGAGAATTACGCGATTCTGGCCGCGGGCTTCTGCGAGAAGGGCGTGAAGGCTAAGGTGCAGCTGGGCGCTCCCTGGTGGTTCCACGATCAGATCTACGGGATTGACCGGCAGTTCCGGGCAGCGTCCAACCTGTATCCGCTGAGCCTGTCTGTGGGCATGCTGACGGACAGCCGTAGCTTCCTCTCCTATCCGCGCCATGAGCTTTACCGCCGGGTGCTTTGCAATTTCCTGGGCGAACTGGTGGAACGGGGCGAGTATTTCTCCGGAGAAGAGGAGCTTGGGAAGGTTGTGCAGAACATCTGCTATTATAATGTGAAAGAGTATTTTGGGTTTTAATAAGATATAAGGAGGCGGAAATCCGCCTCCTTTTCTGTGTGTGCAAGTAATAGGGAGAGTGCCCGGAAAATGGTTAATCTGTGTATTTTTCATCCCCTGAATAGGTGATGACGCCGTCTTCATCCGTGCAGTAATAGGTATCGTCCGCATCCTTGATATTTGTCTTGTTTTTCATGATTTTTCCGGATGTGCTGATTAAGTATTCTTTGCCGTCGTACTCGAAAGGCTCATATTTGGAACCCTCCTCGGCTTCTATGCGGCGGCCCTGTATATATATGCAGTCGTCATCGATTTCATTGACGCCTGCGCCCTTTTTGCTGCCTGAGGAGATAAACTTGTAGTAGTAGTCCTCCCCGTCAATTTCCAGGGTGCAGGTTCCGGTCTCCATGGCCCCTTCCTTGGGGGAGTCGCCAAAGTAGTACACATATACATCCTCGTCCGCATCAGGGAGATCGTCCTCGGACTCGATTTCCTCCGCCTCCAGGCTGGTCTTTCCCTTCTCGTCAAAGGTGATTTTATAGAGGCCGTGGAGCATCTTGCCGTAGGGGTCAAAGCCGTATTTCTGGCCGTTTATGGTCTTGATTTCCGCAGAGTACAGCTCTCCCTTGGAGTCCGCGTAGTACCAGTATTCCTCATCTTCCTCATAGCCCTCCGGGTCGATGTCCTCGTTGGGATACGTTTTGAACCAGCCGGTTGCCAGCCAGCACTGTTCCTCGGAGTTGTAGTAGAGGCCGCCGGAATTAGAATCGCTGGCAAGGCCGGGATCTGCGTACCATTCAAATTCAGCGGCTCCGTATTCGTCAAAGCGGTATTTTCTTCCGTTGATGGTCTTTCGGTCATTGTCCGTCACTTTCTTTCCCGTAGACTGGAAGTAAAACCAATAGCCGTCGCCCTCCCGGTCCTCATCCTCGTCATTCTCCGCGGTCAGATATTTCCAGGCATTCACCACGAGCCGCCCGCCATTGTCCGGATCGCAGTAGTAGAGGCCCTCCTGCCAGGCATCCTCGTCCGTGAGCATCTCTCCGTCCTCGCTGATCCAGCCGGTGAGCATATGCCCTTCCTCGTCGAAGATAAATTTTGCGTCTCCCGTGGTGGTGGGAAGCGTGACGATTTTTACGCTGTCACTGCTTCCGGAGTTCTTCACTGCCCGTCCGTTTGACTGGAGATAATACCACCAGGTATCGGGCTCATCGCTGCCGCTGTCCTCATTTTCCACTTCCCGCCATTCATTGGTTACCATGGCTCCCGCAGAGTTGACATAATAGTAATTGTCGTCCTGCTCAATGATCTGGCTTTTGGCGAGAACCCCGTCGGAGTCAAGATAAAACCAATTGTTTCCGGATTTTTTAAAGACATCCGTTGCCTTGCTCCCATCCGAATCATAATAGCACCAGTCATCGCCTTCCTGTGCCCAGCCGGTGGCGGCCAGGGAAACCATGGACAGGCTGGCCGTAAAGGCGGCCGCCGTCAGGGGAATCCATACACGTTTCATTTTCTTTCTCATTCCAAATGCTCCTTTCCCTTTTGAAAACCCTTTAGAAAATCGTTGTTCCGTGGAACGATTTCACTTTACAGGCAGGAGCTGCTCCAAGGTCAATATGGTTTAGGAAAGGTTAATGAAACGTCAGGAGGGCGTAAGAATTCTTACGGAACGATCTTACTTCTGCTCCACAAAAATCGGCGAAGACCAGGCCGCGTTTCCGTTGCTCTGGAGCACCTTCACCCAGTAGGCGTGCTCGCCGGGGGCGGCGGGGAGCTCCTTCTTCACATCCAGACGGCTGTAAGCTGTGTACTGGTCCTCGGGGATCTCCTCAAAGGCCTGCTCCATCTCCAGCTTCAGATTCAGGCCGCCCATATCCCTGGTGAAGCCGTGGGCGTGAATTTCCTGGTAGGAAGCCTCCGCGCATCCTGCCGCGGAGCTTAACTTGATAACCGTCTGCTCATTGGCCTCCAGCTCCAGGATAAGACCGTCGTAGTCCCCGGAAGTGGAGGATGTAAACTTGATGTACTTGTCGGACTGGATTACGATGCCCTGGTCGATCCGGTCAAACGCGTATTTTTCCGCGCTCACGATCTTCCCGTTCTGTACATAGAGAATGCCGTCCCACTTGCGGGATTTGCCTCTTCCGCGGTACACTACCCCGCTCCAGCGTATGCGGATGCGGCGGCTGTCCCTGTTTAAGCAGTCCTCCTTGACGATCCGCTGATCCCAGTCATAGATTTCATACCCTTCAATGGGGAAATTTCCGGCGGCCTTGATTTCCAGGAGAGGAGCGCCGCTTACGGTTCCCTCATCCCCCATGAACAGCTCTCCCACGCGGGTATCCAGGTAGATGCGGTCAAAGGTGGAGGCATAGCAGTGGCGGGCCCGGATGGCGTTCCACACAGCGGTCTTTGTCAGGGAGTCCGCAAATACGCCGGTGAAGCCGCTCGCCACATCGAATGCGCCGGAAGCGGATTTTCCGTGGCCGCTCAATGGATAGGAGAGGCCGGGTCGGCAGGTGTGGTCGTCGCTGGCCGCGATGAATCCCACCTTCATCCGCCGCTTCATGGCATCAAAGGCGAACCACTCAAAGGTTCCGTGGTGGGAGTGAATCTCGATGACGCTGGAGAATGCGGGGTTAAAATAATCCAGGTTGGCGTACCGGCCGCCGATATGGGGGATTAAGAGCACGTCCCTGCGTCCGGCGAGCTTTTCGTGGAGCTCCGTGATGGGATTGGCGTTGTTGGCATTGTCCACCGCGGTGGCCGTCCAGTTGCTGCTGGGGTAGAAGTCCTTGCTGTCCTCCAGGAAATATACATTGTGGTCCCCGCCCTGGGGCGTGGTGCCGGACCACTCATAGCCCAGATAGACAAGGAATTTTCCCTCCTCGTCGTATTTCTTTGTGTAGTCCCGGATGTCCTGCCATGTCTCGTCGCTGACCTCGAAGTCGTTCCCCTGCCAGCCAGTAAAATCAACGCAGGCCTTGTCCCGCGCAAAGGAGTAATAATCGTCCAGCATGCCGGTTCCCACAGTCTGCCGGGTCTGGCCGTGCATGTCGCCCCAGAACAGGCGGCGGGGGGTGTCGGCGGGGGCGCAGAGGGAGGCATTGCTCAAGGCAAAGTACCCCCGGGCCTTATCGCGTATGGTCAGATTCCAGAAGCCCTCATCCAGGATGCGGCAGCCTGTGAGGCGAATGACGCCCTCGGTTCCCTCCGGAAATTCCACCTGGGCGGGGATGCCCTCGGCGCGCACGCCGGGAACTTCCAAATCAATGGTTCCGCTGTAGCGGCCGGTGGGGTTGCCAAATTCATCCAGGGCCCGGATGGCGATATCGAAGGGCTCTCCCACAGAGACGGTCCCGGGGACAATGGCCTGGATTTCATGGTGGCAGGAGGGGACAATGCGCACCTTCAGCCGTTCGGGCATCTCCTCATACCGGGCGGTGCCGCAGGGGTCTAAGAATACCCTAAACTCGTGCTCCCGCTCGCAGAAGGACTGGGCCCGCATGCCGAGGCTTCCCTGGGAGGTGTCGCCCAGAACTACCTTGATCTGGTCGCCCTTTTTGATGTAGCCGCCTTTCACATCAATTAAAATACTGTTTCCAAAGGAGCGGACAAATTTTGCGTAGCGCCCGGTTACCCGGCACTGGCCCGTTGTGGAAACCGTGGTGTAGCCCGGCATATCCGGCTCGTCAAATTGGGGCGAATCCCAGTCGCTGACGCTCTTCCAGGCAATGACCATGGTGCCGCCGTCGTCGATGCCGTATTCTCCGGCGGTGAAGGTGATGGTCCAGGTGGAAAATTCCCCGGCGGTTACATCCGTATCCGGGGAGAGGGCGATGGTGCCCATGTATTCTTTGTTTAATCTCATAGTAACCTCCTCTTTATTGGATTGATTGTTTGGGTGGAATTAATTGTCCGGCCCGGCGTCAGATAAAAAGAAACGCCAGACCGATAATTGCCAGAAGAATACAGTAAGGTGCGGTCAGGATCATGGACTTCATGGGATTTACCTCTTTCTGAAGCAGAGAGGATACCAGACCGGCGATAACAAAGGTGTTCAGATCCGCAGGGGGAAGTCCCTGTCCTGCGGCAGCCAGATGGGAACTGGCGACTGCGGCGTGAATGTCGCTGACACCGGTAGCCATCCAGGCAGGGCCGAGTATTGGGAGAAGGGTGGTTTGGGTGGTGCTCTGCGCTCCTACCAGCATGCCGCCCAGAATCAGAGCGCCTGCGCCTCCCAGCTTTAAGGCTACGGCGCTCAGCCCTGCCGCCCATTCAGAGATAACGGCGATCTGGCCGCCTGCGCGGAAGGCGCCAAGAAAAAAGCCCGCAAATATTTGGATGAGAACGCTGACGCGGACGGCCCGCAGGGATTTGGCAAGGTCGGCGGCGGTATTCTGCCGAAGTTCCGGCGTAATGGCGATGGCCACTACGATTGCCACAAACAGGGCCATAACGATATTATTGGTGACCTGTCCGATGACGGGGACGGAGCTGAGGCAGGCATAGAGGTTGGAACCGCCCATAGGAACCGCCTTCATCAGAGTGCTGGTAGCATCAAAGCTGATGGCCGGAATGCTGTTTAAGGCCACCAAAAGGATCAGGACCATGAGGGGGATCAGCTTTCTCCACTCGCGTTTTAAAATAGAAGCAGCTTTTTCTGTGGGAATCAGATGCTGCGGCATCTTGTATTTGTCTCCTATGTATA
>ERZ1643249.3992-NODE-3992-length-12639-cov-4.349650_pt1 | contig 12639 bp, 6 predicted proteins | sample MGYA00579263_ERZ1643249 | MGnify/ENA primary metagenome ERZ1643249 (study PRJEB29033, sample SAMEA4952264) | chicken gut metagenome | biome: Broiler Chicken; feature: Gastrointestinal Tract; material: Caecum | place: Ireland | collected 2018 | study: Broiler...
TTTTAAATATTTTATATTATGATTATAAATGCTTGTTCTGTGATAAATTTTATTATTAAATTTTTCTTTTGGGTAAAAATATCTTTTGGAGGTATATATATGGATTTTCAACAATCAAAAACAAAAGAAAATTTGGCAAGGAGTTTTGCTTCCGAATGTCAGGAAGGCGCCAGATATCAATTTATGGCTAAAATGGCACAAAAGCAGGGATATCAATATATGAGCATGTTGATTAGAACACTTGCACACAATGAAATGGCTCATGCACAACAATTTTTCAATAAGATTTCTGAACTTGGTGGGGCGAATGTACAAAATATTGAAATCAAAGCGGGCTATCCATTTAAGAGTGGAGAATTATTAGAAGTATTAAAAAACGAATCTCAAAATGAAGAGATGAGTGCCGATAGTATATATCCAGCTTTTGCGGACACCGCACGTGATGAAGGATTTAAAGATGTGGCAGACTTATTTGATATGGTGTCAAAAGTGGAAAAGACTCATCAACGAACCCTTGAAAAACTACATGATAGTTTAATGAATAATACGTTATATAAATCATCTATTGGGGAACACGCATTCAAATGTGATGAATGTGGTACAATAATTAAAGCAAAATCAGCGCCAAAAACGTGCCCGCTATGCAAAATGGGTCAAGGATATTATAGAATTGATTTTAGTATGAATTAAAATTTTATTTGGTTTATTTTTTCTTTTATAAAAGGTTGAAATTAAATAATAAAAACAAAAAAAATTAAAATATCCAAAAAATATTCGAATTGATTGAAATATAACACAATTTTTATATGTTTTTTGATTTTTAAGTTGACAAAAGTGCTTAATTGGTTTATATTTATTATTAATTATAGAGGTGTTGAAGTGCGCAATTTTTAGTAAGTCGATAATAAATTTTTAATTCGTTTTAAAACATTTTGTTTTTGTTGGGATTAGAAATTTAGCGACTTACTTTTTCTTTGTTTTTAGTAAATTTATTTAAATATAAATTAAACAAGGAGGCGCAAATGCTAGAATTAAAGAATATTGAAAAGCAATATGCTGATAAACTCTTATTTTCTAATGTGAATTTATCTATATATGATGGTGAAAGAGTTGGAATTGTTGGTAATAATGGGAGTGGAAAATCAACTTTGATAAAAATCATTGCAGGCGATGAAGAAACCGATAAAGGTTCTGTGTATAAAAGTTCGTCAGCTATTGGATATTTAAAACAAATTACGTCTTATTCCACAGAAGATTTTTACAAAATTAGTTTAGACCCAGTATTTGTAAAAGAGTTTTTAGAATTGAAAAAGAAATTAAATATCACTGACAATATTGAATTTACACCAAAAAGATTAAAAACTCTTTCAGGTGGAGAAAAAACCAAATTGATGTTGGCACATATTCTTAGTTTCAATCCAGATACTCTTCTTCTAGATGAACCAACTAATCATCTTGATAGTGCGGGTGTAGAATGGTTGATTAATACATTAAATGATTTCTATGGAACAATCATTGTTGTGTCTCATGATAGATATTTTTTGAATAGTGTAGTCAATAGAATTGTAGAAATAGAGAATGGAAAAGTAAATGATTATTATGGTGACTATGATGAATATGCTAGACAGAAAAAAGCTGAAATAGATAGGCAAAAGAAAATTTACTCCGAACAAGCTTCACTAGAAAAGAAGATTGACAGACAAATTAAAGATTTAAAATCATGGGCAAATAAGGCAGAAAAAGATTCTAGGCGTCAAGGTGGTATGATGTCAGATAGTAGAATTAAAGGTGCTCAAACAAAGGCACAAGTTAGTGCAGGTAAACTTGCAAGTATGGCACAAGCGAAAGTTAGCAGATTAGAACAGGCAAAACAAGATTTTATAGATAGACCATATGAAGAAGGAAAAGTATATTATAAATTAGAACCAGGTAAAATTGGCAGTAAAGTTTTGATTAGGGCAGAAGACTTGACTAAAAAGTTCGATGGGAATGTACTTTTTGAAGATGCCTCTTTTACCATTGAAGCAGGAGACAAGGTTGCATTAATTGGTAAAAATGGTTGTGGGAAAACAACTTTGCTACGTATGATTTTGGGTAAAGACACAGATTATGAAGGAACAATTTGGTTAGCTCCATCTTTAAAACCTACATATTTAACGCAAGATGTTTTAGATTTAGATGAAAATATGACAGTCATGGAATTGGCAAGTGGACAAGGTGCGGAATATAGAACTAAATTTTTGACAAACCTTGCAAATATGAATATGTCTAAACAAGTCTTTGGTAGAAAAATATCTACTTTATCACTCGGTGAACGTATGAGAATAAAAATGAATGAAGTGATTTTGAGTGATTTCAATTTGTTAATTCTAGATGAACCAACTAATCATTTAGACCTCAATAATAAAATTTTTATGGAAAAAATCTTGTCTGAATTTCAAGGCGCTTTAATATTGGTAAGCCATGATAAAGCATTGAGAGAAAATGTTTGTAATTCAGAATTGGTGTTTGAAAATAAAACAGTAAAAAAAATTGTTTAACAAATAACCATTTATTATAAAATATTTACAAAAATTAATTAATGAAATAAAAAAATATGTGAATTGATATGAGTTTTATAAAATTTTCACATATTTTTTATTTTTTCACAGTTTATTTTGATATCGCCCATCTTTAACAAGAATTACTGTATTTAGTTATTAGTTGGATTAATTCTGAATATTGTACCTCTATGTTCATGATGGGCGATATCTAGACGAATGTTTACATTTGGTATTATATTTTTGCTCTCTAAATAATTTGCTATTGTAGAGATTGCAAGGTTGACAGTATTGCTATGTTCACTGATATGTGATAGTACCACTAGGCGAGTGCCGGAGTGAACAAGGCGTTCAATCGCTTTGGCACAGTTAATGTTTGAAAGGTGTCCTTTTGGTCCATTGATACGGCGTTTCAAAAATGGCGGATAGTTTGGATACGACATAAGCATCTCTGGGTCGTAATTGGCTTCAAGATAGATTAAGGCACTTGATTTAATAACTTCATATGTTTCGTCACTAAAATATCCTAAGTCTGTGCAAATTGACACTACTGCATCTTTTTCTGAAATTTTATATCCTACGCAATATTTACTATCGTGAGGCAAAGGAAAGGGTTCTATATGTAAATCTTCAATATAAAAATCGGTATCATAAAAATAAAACAACTCGCTAGGAATATGAATTTGATGCTTAATAATTTCACTAATTTCAATGTGGGCATAAACTTTTGTATTGTAAGAACGGGCAAATTTCTCAATTCCTTTTATATGGTCGCTATGTTCATGAGTAATTAATATTGCAGAAATTGTTTCAGGTGCAATTTTCAGTTCGTTTAGCGCATTGAAAATATAAGATAAAGGTTTTCCATTATCAATCAAAATTCTAGTTTTTTCACTTTCAATATATGTACAGTTTCCACTGCTTCCACTTGCTAAATTACATACACGCATAAATTCAGTTTAGCAAAAAAATGTAAAATAAGCAATAGTTTTTTATTTTCAATTTGATTTTTATTGTAGGTAATAAAATATAATTAATACTTAAAATAAAAATCATTATTTTATTTTTTTCTTGACATGCCATAACCTGATGTGTAAAATATAATCAATCTAGGTGGGAGATTTGCAGAGTGGATTTTCTCACAATTTAACAAAAAATTTAAAATATTAAATAGAAATTGAAACATATAAGAAATAAAAATGCACGTTAAATTTTTTGGAAATTGTGATTTTATTGTTAAAATTTATTTTAAAAGGAGAATAGTATGTATAACAACGTAAATGACAAAAAAGAACGTGCATATTTAGTTTGTGCATATCTAAATCTTGATAATGCAGAATATAGAACGAAAGAATTGGAATTGCTAGCAAAATCTGCATATTTAGATGTTGTGAAATGTAATTTGTTTGTAGTAAAAGAAATTAATGCTAGGACATATATGGGACAGGGTAAAGTGGAACAAATCCGTGATGAAGCAAAAGAACTAGGCGCAGATGTTATAATATTCGATTGTCCTTTGTCTGGCTCTCAATTGAGAAATTTAGGCAACATTATTGACATTAAAGTGATAGATAGGACTATGTTGATATTGGATATTTTTGCTGGCAGAGCGAAGACAAACGAAGGAAAATTGCAAGTTGAACTTGCTCAACTAAAATATAGTTTGCCTAGACTTGGCAGCATAGACCCAGGAGAGGGAAATGAAGATAGAGGAGTGGGCACTCGTGGAGTGGGTGAAACGAAACTCGAAATAAACCGCCGTAGAGTAAAAGAGAACATTGCAAAGTTGGAGCGAGAAATTAAAGAGATTCAGAAAAATAGACAGACAACAAGAAAACAACGTTTGACTAGAATGAAAAGTGTTGCATTGGTTGGATATACAAATGCTGGAAAATCGACCCTGATGAATGCAATCACTAAGGCGGGGACGTATGCTGATGATAGGCTTTTTGCAACCCTCGATGTGTTGTCAAAAAAAGTTTGGGACAATGGAGTAGAATATGTCTTGATTGATACAGTAGGGTTTGTGAGCAATCTTCCACATGAATTAGTATATGCATTTTCCGCCACCTTGGAAGAGACGATTGATGCAAATGTTTTGGTATTGGTAGTAGATGCAAGCGACCCACATAAATATGACCAAATTGATGTGGTAGAAAAAGAATTAAAACGAGTTGGAACGGATGGCAACAAAGTAATTTTGGTTTATAATAAGATTGATAAATTAAATGATAGTGAAATAACTAAATTAAAATCTTATCCGTATGATACTTGTTATGTTGGAGCAAAGAGCGGAAAAAATATTGTTCAACTAAAACAAATGATTAGAGAAAAATTAGAGTCATTTTCTTAAATGTTATAAAGGTTTGAGAGGAAAATATATATTTAGTTGTTATAATGAAATTTTATTAAGACCTTAAATTTAACTATTTTTTAACGATATGGAACATTTTTCTTCTTCGTTAAATAGTATGTAGTATACAAAGGAAGTTTTAGGTACCAAAGACAAAGACTTTTGTAGTACATATCATAAAATTTTTTAAAATACGATAGGAGGAATTATGTTTAATAAATTCTTTGGTGGCGGTTCTGATTGTTGCAATGATTGTGGCAACAATTCAAGCTGTGGCTGCAATGATTGCACTTGGATTATTATCTTGATTTTAATCTTATGCAATTGCGGTTGTAAAGTTGACCCTTGCTTACTTATAATCATATTACTTATCCTTTGCGGATGTGGTTGTGGTAGCAAAAAAGACTTCAACTGCTAATTTAGACAAATGATAAACTATTAAAATAATTAAAATTAAAAGTGGTTTAATCAAAATGGGCTGAGTGCCCATTTTTTTTATTACTAATAAACGTTTATTTGACTAATCAAAAATTATTTTTATTACTAATAATTAAATTAAAAAGTATATTTAAATTTAATAGTTTAAATGGTTGGAAATGTGGGAAAAATTTATTAAAAAATATTTGTTAAATTCTATTGACATTAATTGATGATTATGTTATTATTGACTAGATTGAACGATTGTCCCTGTTTAAATTTATATAAATTTTAATAAAAGTACGGGAAAACATCTGAATAAGGAGTTAATGAATGAATTCAAACACACTCAACATCAAGAAAATTAAAAATGGAAAGGCTGAAAGATATAGTTTTGCGAAAAAAGACATTCCTTACACAATGCCAAACCTACTCAACATTCAAATTGAATCATACAAAAAGTTTTTGGAAGAAGATATTGGGGAAGTTTTGAACGAATTTAATCCAATTATAGACTACTCAAACAGAGCTGAGTTGTCTTTTTTGGGTTATACAGTAGACAAAACACCCAAATATTCATGGGCTGAATGTAAGCGTAGACAAACAAGTTATACCGTTCCACTTAAAGTGAATGTTCGTCTTTTGGTTAAAGAAACTGGTCAAATTATGGACCAAGAAGTTTTTTTGGGCGATATCCCTTATATGTCCAATGACGGTGGATTTATATGTAATGGGGTTGAACGTGTTGTTTTGAACCAGCTCATTAAATCTCCTGGTGTTGTTTTCACTGGTGAATTAAATAAATATGGTCGCATGGATTATTTTGGTTCTATTCAACCGAGTCATGGTATGTGGATTCAGACAGAACAAGTGACTGGTGAAGCATTACGTGTCATCGTTGAAAGAAAATTCAAAATGAGTTTGGGCGTACTTTTGAAATGTTTTGGATATACCAACGAAGAGTTGTTGGAGATTTTTGCAAATCACCCTTATATTGTAAACACTCTTGATAAAGAGCAACAGATAACACAAGAAGATGCATTGATTGAATTTGGAAGAAGAACTCGTCCTGGTGAAATTCCTAATCCAGAGAATACTTTGTCATACATAAATGACAGATTCTTCAATATTCAACAATACAATCTTGAAAAGGTTGGTCGTTTCAAATTAAATAAAAAATTGTCGCTAGCTAATCGTATAGCTAATCAAGTGGCAGCAGAAGATGTTAAATTAGGTAAAAAATTGTTTGTTTCAAAGGGTGAAATTATCACTATTGAACAGGCTAATAATATTCAAAATTCAGGTATTAACAGTGTCGATGTTCTAGTTGACGATAAAGTTGTACATGTGGTAGGAAATAAGCGTGTGGATTTGTTTGCTTATGCTAAATTAAATCCAGAAGAATTTGGCATTACTGAACTTGTATATCTTCCATTGCTTCAACAAATTATGAAAGAATACAAAGATGACAACGATGCACTTCGTGCTGCAATCAAAGCAAATGCTAGAAAATTGGAAGATTATCAAATCACATTAGATGATATTTTGGCAACTGTTAGTTATCATTTGAATTTAATTGATGGTTTAGGCGAAACAGATGAAATCGATAACCTTTCAATGAGAAGGGTAGCTACTAGCGGTGAATTATTAAAAAATCAATTCCGTAGTGGTATGGTAAAATTACAAACTCAGGTTAGAGAGGCTCTTCAAAGTCGTGATTTGACAGATGTCACACCTAGTCAGATTGTCAATGCAAGACAAATTAATAAGATATTCAAAGAGTTTATGGCTACTAACCAACTTAGTGCATTGATGGACCAAACAAATCCTGCGGCAAGCCTAAGGAATAAAAGACGTCTATCATCATTCGGTAAAGGTGGTGTTAAGAAAGAACGTGCAACAGTAGAAGTGCGTGATATTAACCCTTCTCACTATGGACGTATATGTGTGGTTGAAACACCAGAAGGACAACCTATTGGACTTATGACATCACTTGCAGCATATGCTCGTGTCAATAGATACGGATTTATTGAAACTCCATTTAGAAAAGTGGACCCTAATACTCATAAATTGACTGACGATATTGTGTTCTTAATGGCAGATGAAGAACGTGGTCATTATATCGCTCAGGCGACTGTTGATGTAGATGACAACAATATTTTACGTTCAGGATATATCGATTGTAGACATAATGGTCAAACTGCACGTGTGGATTCTAGCATGATTGATTTAGTAGATTTGTCACCTAGACAATTATTGTCTGTTGGTGCAGATTTGATTCCGTTTGTTGAACACTGTGCGGCAAACCGTGCATTGATGGGCTGTAATATGCAATGTCAATCAGTTCCTCTAATCAGAGCAGAAAGCCCTATTGTTGGTACAGGTATTGAACACAAAATTGCCGTAGACTCAGGTGCTTTAATTATGGCAGAGCAAGACGGTATATGTAAATATGTGTCTAGTGATTATATAACAATGGAATATGATGATGGTTCTATTGTCAATCATAAATTACGTAAGTTTGAACGTACTAATGAAAAAGCTTGTTTCAATCAAAAACCTATTGTTAAAAAGGGTGAAAGAGTGAAAAAGGGAGATGTGCTAGCTGATGGTGCGTCTACTGAAAATGGAGAATTAGCTCTTGGTAAGAATTTGACAGTTGCTTTCATGAACTGGGAAGGATACAACTTTGAAGACGCTATTCTTGTTAATGAAAGAATAGTGCGTGATGATGTGTTTACATCAATTAGTATTCAACAAGTTAGAACAGAGGCTAGAACTACTAAGCTTGGTGATGAAGAAATCACTCGTGATATTGCAGGAGTTGGCGAAGAAGCTTTGAAAAACCTTGATGAAAACGGAATTGTTCGTATTGGTACAGAAGTTAAGGTTGGAGATATATTAGTAGGTAAAGTGACACCTAAGGGTGAAACAGATTTGACACCAGAAGAAAGACTTCTCAAAGCAATATTTGGTGAAAAGACAAAAGAAGTTAAAAACACATCTTTGAAAGTTAAACATGGAGAAGAAGGTGTCGTTGTAGGAATAGAAATCCTATCAAGAAAGAACAAAGATGAGTTAGATGCCGGTGTCAATGTGATGGTTAAAGTTTACATTGCACAAAAACGTATTCTTCAAGTCGGAGATAAACTTGCAGGACGTTATGGTAATAAGGGTGTTATTTCTGTTGTTTTACCAGAAAGTGATATGCCTTATATGCCTAATGGTGAGACTGTGGATATAGTTTTAAACCCATTAGGTATTCCATCTCGTATGAACTTGGGACAATTACTTGAAATGCATCTTGGACTAGCTGCTAAATCACTTGATTGGAAAGTTGCAAGCCCAGCATTCGATGGTGCAAAAGAAGAGGATATCAAAGAATTATTGCGTGCAAATAATCTTCCAGAAGATGGTAAGATGCAATTATATGATGGACGAACTGGTCTTCCTTTTGAAAACAAGACAACAGTTGGTGTAATGTATATGTTGAAACTGATTCATATGGTTGATGATAAAATTCATGCTCGTGGAATTGGAACTTATGCTCTTATTACTCAACAGCCACTTGGTGGACGTGGTCAACTTGGTGGTCAAAGATTTGGTGAAATGGAAGTTTGGGCTCTTGAAGCATATGGTGCATCTAGATTGCTACAAGAAATGCTCACTATCAAATCAGATGACGTTGAAGGAAGAATTAAGACTTATGAAGCGATTGTTAAAGGTGAACCAATTCCTGAACCTGGTATGCCAGAATCGTTCAAAGTTTTAGTAAAAGAGATGCAAGGACTTTGTCTTGATGTTAAGATATTGACTGCTGACAATCACGAACTTTCGATTAATGAAGTTAGTGAAGAGGGTGATGAAGTGGCAAGTATTGAGCCAGTCAATAAACAATCACTTGAAGATGTCACAGTTGAATTTGATGATATACAAAATAATTATGAAAGTGATATTAACAGCAATGTGTTTGATGAATCAGCATTATTTGATGATTTAGATGATTCAGACGAATAAGATTGTTATTAATCATCGATAGTATAAAAATTAATGTAAATAATAATGACATTAGTTAGCATAAAGTATTTTACTTGTTAGAAATTAAACAGTTTTTAGGAGAAAATAGTAATGTTTGAATTAAACAATTTTGACTCAATTCGTGTAGGAATCGCTTCCCCTGAGACCATTAGAAGTTGGTCAAGGGGAGAGGTGACAAAACCTGAAACAATCAATTATCGTACACAAAAGCCAGAAAAAGATGGTTTGTTTTGTGAACGTATTTTTGGACCAAAAAAGGACTGGGAATGTCACTGCGGTAAGTACAAGAGAGTAAGATATAAAGGTGTTGTCTGTGACAAATGTGGCGTTGAAGTGACTAGAAGCAAAGTTAGACGTGAACGTATGGGGCATATAGAACTTGCTACACCAGTGAGTCATATTTGGTTCTTTAAAGGCGTGCCATCTCGTATTGGTATCATTCTTGATATGTCTCCAAAACAATTAGACGAAGTATTATATTATGTTAGTTATGTCGTTTTGGACCCTAAAAATACAGAATTTACTTATAAACAAATCATTAGAGATAGGGAATATCGTGAAGCTCTTGAAAAATATGGTCCAAATGGTTTCAGAGCGGGAATGGGGGCAGAAGCGATTAAGGAACTTCTAAACAATATTGACCTTGAAAAAGAAAGAGACGAATTGACCGAAATTATGCATAGTAGCAAGGGTCAAAAGAAATTAAAAGCTACTAAACGTCTTGAAATCGTGGAAGCATTTATAAAGAGCGGAAATAAACCTAGTTGGATGATTCTTGATGTTATTCCTGTTATCCCACCAGATTTGCGTCCACTTGTTCAAATAGATGGTGGCAAATTCGCTGCATCTGATTTGAATGATTTATATCGTAGAGTTATTAATAGAAACAATAGATTGAAAAAACTTATCGAATTGGGTGCTCCTGAAATCATTATCAGAAATGAAAAACGTATGCTACAAGAAGCGGTTGATGCGTTGTTTGATAATGGAAAACGTGGCAGAGCAGTACAAGGCAGTAGACAACGTGATTTGAAATCTCTCACTGCATCTTTGAAGGGTAAACATGGTCGTTTCCGTCAAAACTTGTTAGGAAAACGTGTTGACTACTCTGGACGTAGCGTTATCGTGGTAGGACCAGAATTGAAAATATATCAATGTGGACTTCCTAAAATGATGGCACTTGAATTATTTAGACCATTCATTATCAAACGTTTGCTTGAATTAAATGCTACAAATAATTTGAAGAAAGCAACACGTATGATAGACCAAGAACGCCCTATTGTATATGATATTTTGACAGAGGTTGTGCAAGGTCACCCTGTATTGCTTAACCGTGCACCTACTTTGCATAAACTTAGTGTTCAAGCATTTGAACCAATCCTTGTAGAAGGAAAGGCTATTAGATTGCCACCTCTTGCATGTGGCGGATTCAATGCGGACTTCGATGGTGACCAAATGAGTATACACGTTCCTTTGTCTGTTGAAGCTAGAACAGAAGCAAGAATGCTATTACTTGCGTCAAACAATGTGTTAAAACCAAGTGACGGAAGTCCAAACATGGTACCAAGTCAGGATATGATTTTGGGTAATTACTATATTACAGCTATCCGTGACGGAGCAAAAGGTGAAGGTATGACCTTCGCTAGCGAAGACGAAGCTCAACTTGCATATGAAAATGGAGAATTGAGTCTTCAAGCTAAAATTAATTTGAGAAGAACAGTTGAATTTGAAGGTCAAAAATATACAGGTAGAATTGAAACTACCCTTGGAAGAATTATATTCAATAGTGTAATCCCACAAGATTTGGGATTCGTAGATAGGACAAAGAAAGAAAGTATCCTACACTATGAAATAGAAAAGGAATTCAAGAAGGGTGATTATTCTAGTTTGATTGAAACATGTTATAGAAAACATGGTACAAATCCTACTGTGACAATGATAGATAATATCAAAAACATGGGATTTAAATATTCAACACTTGCAAGTGTTTCGTTCTCTATATTTGATATTCTTGAAGCAAAAGAGAAAAATCAAATGATAGAAGATGCTGACAAAATTGTTAAACAGAATGATGACATGTTTATGCAGGGTTTCATCAGTTATAATGATAAGAAATCAAAGAATATCGCTATTTGGGAAGAGACTGCTAATAAAGTTATGAAAGTGACTAGCGGAGAATTTGATAAATTCAACCCATTGAAAGTCATCATCACATCAAAAGCTCGTGGTGGTGAAGATTCATTGAAACAATTAAGTGGTATGTTGGGTAATACAGCATCTGCTAGTGGTGGAGATAGTGACGTTCCAGTTAAATCAAATTTCAGACGTGGTCTTAGTTCACTTGAATATTACAGTGCAGCACGTGGTAGCCGTAAACAGTTGATGGATACAGCATTGAAAACTGCTGACTCAGGATACTTGACCAGAAGATTGGTAGATATCGCTCAGGATACGACTATTACAGAAGAAGATTGTTTCGCTAATCTTGGTGAATCAGTCAAGGGTATTGATGTGACAGCCATTGTAAGCAATGGTGCCGAGATTGAATCATTGTACAATAGAATTGTCGGAAGATTTACTTCTGCTCCTGTTATTAATCCTAAGACAAAGAAAGAAATTTGTGGTGAAGATGTGTTCATTACTAATGAATTGGCACAAGAGATTGTCAATGCAGGTATTGAAAAAGTTCAGATTCGCAGTTTGCTTACTTGTAAAGCAAAAACAGGTGTATGTGCTAAATGTTATGGTAGAGATATGTCAACTAATGATATTGTGCACGTTGGTGAAGCTGTCGGAGTCATTGCAGCTCAATCAATCGGTGAACCAGGCACACAGTTAGTGCTTCGTACCTTCCATAGCGGTGGTGCAGCATCAGCAGATATTACGACAGGTTTGCCACGAGTTGAAGAAATATTTGAAGCTCGTAATCCTAAGGGCGCAGCAGTTATTTGTGATATCGGTGGAAAAGTAAGCATAAATCAAGTAGACAAACGTTTTGAAGTTGTGATAAAAGGTAGCACAACTGATGAAAGTTATTTATTGCCATTTGGTTCAGTTTTGAAAGTAAAAAATGGAGATGTAGTCACTCCTGGTACTGCTCTTACAGAAGGTCCGCTAAATCCAAGAGATGTGTTGCGCACTCGTGGTGTGAAAGCTGTTCAAGAATATTTATTGAATGAAGTACTTGAAGTTTATAAATCTCAATCAGTTTCAATCAATGCTAAACACCTAGAAATAATTATTAAACAGATGCTTAGAAAGGTTAAGATTGAAAATTCTGGTGATACAGAT
>ERZ1643249.3996-NODE-3996-length-12633-cov-4.965416_pt1 | contig 12633 bp, 10 predicted proteins | sample MGYA00579263_ERZ1643249 | MGnify/ENA primary metagenome ERZ1643249 (study PRJEB29033, sample SAMEA4952264) | chicken gut metagenome | biome: Broiler Chicken; feature: Gastrointestinal Tract; material: Caecum | place: Ireland | collected 2018 | study: Broiler...
TCTTATTCAGAGCAGTGGAGATACAAAGGATCTGTGAAGCTGCGGCAACCCCTTATTTTGATAAGGAAGGTGCCAACCTGAGCGAGTGATCGAACAATAAGAGGATTGTTGAGATACATTGACAGTCCGCTTGTGCGGGCTGTTTTCTGTATCTCAGGAAAGTCTTCGGACTGGCCTGTGATACGTTAAGCCCTTCGGACAGGGCGGCAATCCAGAAGAGAAAGTTATGCCGCAGAGACTGCGGCGGTTCAAGGAAAGGAGATACAATGGAGAAGTTATTATTTACGTCAGAATCAGTGACAGAAGGACATCCGGATAAGATGTGCGACCAGATCTCAGATGCGATCTTAGACGCTCTGGTGGAGCAGGATCCTATGAGCCGTGTGGCGTGCGAGACATGCTGTACGACAGGAATGGTGATGGTCATGGGAGAGATTACTACAAAGGCTTATGTGGACATCCCGAAGATTGTGCGCGAAACAGTGCGTGAGATCGGATATACGAGAGGAAAGTTCGGGTTTGACGCAGATACATGCGGTGTGATCACTACGATCGATGAGCAGTCGGCAGATATTGCGTTAGGAGTTGACAAGGCGCTAGAGGCGAAGGAGAATAAGATGTCAGAGGACGACATCGAGGCGATCGGAGCAGGAGATCAGGGAATGATGTTCGGATATGCTTCTGATGAGACAGAGGAATACATGCCGTATCCTATCGCTATGGCGCATAAACTGGCGCGCCGTCTGACAGAAGTGAGAAAGGCGGGAACGCTTTCCTATCTTCGCCCGGACGGAAAGACACAGGTGACGGTAGAGTACGATGAAGCCGGAGAGCCGAAGAGACTGGAGGCTGTCGTTCTTTCTACACAGCATGACCCGGAGGTGACACAGGAGCAGATCCATGAAGATATCAAGAAGTATGTATTTGATGCTGTCATCCCGGCAGAGATGGTAGATGATGAGACAAAGTTCTTCATCAATCCGACAGGCCGTTTCGTGATCGGCGGCCCTCATGGGGACAGCGGACTGACAGGCCGCAAGATCATCGTGGACACATACGGCGGCATGGCACGCCACGGCGGCGGCGCTTTCTCAGGAAAGGACTGCACGAAGGTGGACCGCTCCGCGGCTTATGCGGCTCGTTACGCTGCCAAGAATATCGTGGCTGCAGGACTGGCAAAGAGATGCGAGATTCAGCTCTCCTATGCCATCGGAGTAGCACAGCCTACATCGATTTCCGTGGATACATTCGGTACAGGCAAAGTATCCGACGATAAACTGATAGAGATTGTAAGGGAGAATTTCGATCTCCGTCCGGCAGGCATTATCCGTATGTTGGATCTTCGCAGACCGCTCTATAAGCAGACAGCAGCTTATGGACATTTCGGACGCCATGACCTGGATCTCCCCTGGGAGAAGCTGGATAAGGCTGATGAGCTGAAAAAATATTTATAAGATACTGAAAATAAAAAGTCAGACATCCGTTTTCGGGTGTCTGACTTTTTTGAGGGTTTGCCTTGATATAAAGAGAGGAACATTGAAGCAGGAAAAAACAAATGGATTTCTATTTTATCTGTTGCTATAATGGAGAAGTAACCGTATATTTTTGAGGATAAACCGTATGAAAGGAGCGCCTATGAAACTCAGAACAAAACTCATCATTGTATTTACTGCTGTTATGATCCTGCCGGGAATGTTCACCTCTGTGGCGATGCAGACGTTCGCGCCGGAGCGTGTGAATGAGATGCAGCAGGTGTATCTCACGGCGGTGTTTCTGACCACAGGACTTCTTGTATACTGGATCTACCGCAGTATCTCTGTTCCTTTGGCGAAGCTTCAGAAGGCAGCGCGCAACATCCGTGAAGGCAATCTGGATTTTGAGATCCATCAGGAGTCAGAGGATGAGATTGGACAGCTCTGCCAGGACTTTGAGGAGATGCGTCTGAGGCTGAAGGCCAATGCTGAGGAGAAGGTGGAGTTTGACCGGGAGAATAAAGAGCTCATCAGTAATATTTCCCATGATCTTAAGACCCCGATCACGGCAATCAAAGGCTATGTGGAGGGAATCATGGACGGCGTGGCCGATACGCCGGAAAAGATGGACAGATATATCAAGACCATATATAATAAGGCTAATGAGATGGACCTTCTGATTAATGAGCTGACGCTCTACTCCAAGATCGACACGAACAGGATACCCTATAATTTCACGACCATATCGGCGCGGGATTATTTTGAGGACTGTGCCGAGGATCTCCATATGGAGCTGGAAGCAAAAGGAGTAGAATTCTTTTATCGGAATGAAATGGAGGAGGACGCCAAAGTCATCGTGGATCCAGAGCAGCTTCGAAGGGTCATTAATAATATCGTGTCAAATTCTTTGAAATATATGGATAAACCTAAAGCAAAGATCACGATGGATTTAAAGGATGTGGGAGACTTCATCCAGGTAGAGCTGGGCGATAACGGGAAAGGGATCGCTTCCAAAGACCTGCCGTATATCTTCGACCGCTTTTACCGCACCGATGCCTCGCGGAATTCCTCGAAGGGCGGCAGCGGCATAGGGCTTTCGATTGTAAAGAAGATCGTGGAAGAGCACGGCGGCAATATCTGGGCAGCCAGTGAAGAGGGCGCTGGTACGACAATGTATTTTGTAATAAGAAAATATCAGGAGGTACCGATTGATGAGTAAGCGTATTTTGATCGTGGAAGACGAAGAGAGTATTGCAGATCTGGAGAAAGACTATCTGGAGCTGAGCAATTTTGAGGTGGAAGTGGCGAATGATGGAAATGCCGGGCTGCAGAAGGGGCTTGATGGAGACTTTGATCTCATTATCCTGGATCTGATGCTTCCGGGAACCGATGGTTTTGAAATCTGCCGTCAGATCCGTGACAAGAAGAATACCCCCATCATCATGGTGTCCGCAAAGAAGGACGACATCGATAAGATCAGAGGGCTTGGCCTGGGGGCGGATGACTATATGACGAAACCGTTCAGCCCGAGTGAACTGGTGGCTAGGGTGAAGGCGCATCTTGCCCGCTATGAGAGGCTGATAGGAAGTACTGTGGAAGAAAATGAAGTGATTGAGATCCGTGGTTTGAAGATCGACACGACCGCGCGGCGCGTCTGGGTCGGAGGCGAGGAGAGGTCATTTACGACGAAGGAGTTCGACCTGCTGGCCTTTCTTGCGGGACACCCGAATCATGTGTATACGAAGGAAGAACTGTTCCGTGAGATCTGGGACATGGAATCGATCGGGGATATTGCCACGGTCACAGTGCATATTAAGAAGATCAGAGAAAAAATCGAGTATGATACGTCTCATCCGCAGTATATCGAGACGATATGGGGTGTGGGATATCGGTTTAAGGTATAATGTGAAAATTTTTTGGCGTTTTCTTTACTTTCCGCTGCTTGCCAATCAAAAAAACGCGTGATAGTATAGAGTATGCCCTTGCATAGTATACAGATGGGAACAGATGTAAAGTTCCAGGGCATAATTATAAGGAGATCATATATCATGGACGAACAGAAGAAAAGTGCCCGAAGAATCAGACTCAATACGGTACAACTCGTTGCGCTTGGTTTTTTTGGAGTGATATTTTTAGGCGGAGTACTTTTATGGCTGCCGTTTTCTAACCAGAAGCCCATCGAGTTTATAGACGCGCTGTTTACATCTGTCACTGCAGTGTGTGTGACAGGTCTGGTGACAGTCGTTCCGGCAGAACAGTTTACAGCGGTGGGACAGGTCATCCTCATGCTCCTCATCCAGATCGGCGGTCTTGGCATCATCGCGTGTACCTCCGCGTTTTTCCTCATACTGAGAAAACGAATCACGATGAAAACGAGGATTACGATACAGCAGGCGTACGGTCTGGACACATTGTCCGGATTAGTGAAGTTTATCATACGGATCCTCAAAGGAACCTTTTTGGTTGAAGGGATCGGGGCAGTGCTTTTCGCCTGCAAATTTGTGCCGGAATTCGGCTTTATTAAAGGTGTGGCATACGGAATTTTCCATTCTATATCTGCATTCTGTAACGCCGGGATCGATATACTGGGGAGCACAAGCTTTATGCGATATGTGACGTCCCCTCTGATCAGTTTCACGACGATGTTCCTCATCGTGACAGCGGGTCTTGGATTTCCGGTGTGGCATGATATTGCAGTGAATGTCAAGAAATGTAAGGGGCAGCGGAAACGGCCGCTTAGATGGCTGTTTACAAGGCTTCAGCTTCAGAGTAAAGTTGTCCTTACGATGACAGCCGGTCTGCTTGTTATCGGAACGCTGGGGTTTTTTCTGATAGAATATAATAATCCTGAGACCATGGGGGCGCTGAGTCTGCCGCAAAAGCTGATGGCGTCCATGTTTCAGTCTGTGACGACAAGGACCGCGGGATTTGCATCAGTGCCTCAGGGCGGTCTTGAGGCGAGTTCGAAGCTTCTCGGATGTATCCTCATGTTTATCGGAGGGTCACCGGCAGGAACCGCAGGCGGCATTAAAACCACGACGGCCGCAATGCTGCTGCTGACAGTTGTATGTGTACTCAGAAACAGACGGGATACGGAGTGTTTTGACAGAAAGATCGACACCGGTATTGTCAAATCAGGTATTACTATCGCCTTGATCACGTTTATCTTTTTATTCTGCGGAATTGCGGCTTTGACATTATTTGAACCGGACGTAGATTTTCTGAATCTGATGTATGAGGCGACTTCGGCGATGGGAACCGTGGGCCTCTCCGCGGATCTTACGCCACATCTTACAAGAGGAAGCCATGTTGTGCTGATGATACTTATGTACATAGGGCGTATCGGTCCGGTTACGATGGCGCTGGTATTTGCGGGAAAATCAAGTAAGAGCGAGCAGTTCAGGGAACTCCCTGAAGAGAATATTATGATCGGTTAAGGAGGAAGACAGGATGGAAAAGCAGTTCGCAGTGCTGGGACTTGGAAGTTTTGGATACAGTGTCGCCATGACACTGGAACAGATGGGATGCGATGTATTAGTATTAGATGATTCCTATGAGAAGATACAGGATATTTCAGATAAGGTATCCTATGCGATCAGGGCAGATGCCTCTGACCCGGACGCGCTCCAGGCGCTGGGCGGAAGGAATCTTGACGGGGTGGTGATCGCCTTGTCTGACAACCTGGAGGCCAGCATCATGTCTACAATGATCTGTAAAGAGATGAAAATTCCACTTGTGCTCGTTAAGGCAAAGGATGAACTTCAGGGGGAGATCTTAAAGCGTGTGGGCGCTGACCGGATCGTATACCCGGAGATCGAGATGGGAAGCCGTGTGGCAAAAAACCTTGTGGCGAAAGAGTTCATGGACTGGATTGCCCTGTCTAATGATTACAGTATGGTGGAAGTTGCTGTGCCGGAACGGTGGGTAGGAAAGAATCTCATGGAGCTTAAAGTGCGTGACCGTTTCGGAATCAATGTAGTTGGGATCATTATGGACGGCAAGGTGGATGTGACGCCAGATCCGCAGGAGCCCCTGCCGGAGAACGGTATTCTCATTGTGATCGGCTCCAATGAGATCCTTGAAAAATTTGATTCTAAAAAGAAATAATAAGGAGAAGGCTCCAGCTATGATTACGAGTACGTCAAACGCGCAGATAAAAGAACTACTCCGGCTTCAGAAGAAAAACCGCGCAAGGGAGGAAGCGGGAGTATTCATTGTGGAAGGGACGCGCATGGCAGCTGAGATCCCACCTGATCGGATTGTGAAGCTGTATGTGTCAGAAAGCTATGCTGCGAAAGAAAAAGCCGCTGCTGTGAACGTATCTCACGGGACTGGAAAAACGCTGTCCGGCAGTCTGCTGAACGCGGGACATACATTTCAGGAAGAGGTGCTTGCGGATTCGGTATTTGCCCGCGTGTCAGACACAAAGACGCCTCAGGGAGTGATGGCTGTGGTAAAACGGCAGGAGTATACGATGGTGGATATACTGCGCGTAAACTCAGATGAGAGGAAAAATATATCAGACGTACATCAGACGCCAGGAGAGCCGCATGTTCTTGTTCTTGACAATCTGCAGGATCCGGGGAATCTGGGAACGATATTCCGGACCGCTGAGGCTGCGGGAGCGACAGGACTGCTTCTTAGCAGGGATTGTGTGGATATCTATAATCCAAAGGTCATCCGCTCTACTATGGGAGCGGTTTTCCGTCTGCCGTTTCTATATACAGACGATCTACCCGGAGCGATCGGAGAGTTGAAGGCAGCAGGAATACGGGTGTACGCCGCTCACCTTGAAGGAGAAAATGCTTATGACAAGGAGGACTACCGCAGCGGCTGCGCGTTCCTCATCGGCAACGAGGGGAACGGACTTCGTGACGAGACGGTAAGATGCGCGGATTGTCTTATACGCATTCCTATGCAGGGGCAGACAGAATCATTAAACGCTGCTGTGGCGGCAGCAGTTCTTATGTTTGAGGTGGGAAGACAGCGGAGGAGCTGAGATACGAACAAAGAACCGGATTGCCGGATCAGTCTGTTAAAAAAGAATGCTTACAAAGGATAATGTCAAAAAATGGAATGTACCGTACAAGTACATTCCATTTTTAAGTTCAGCTTTTTCGCATGGTGTTTTGATCTTAGAGCGTATCTCCGCGCTCAACATATCCCGGTTTATCCGGCGCCGCGATGCCTCTTTTGCCGCGGACCAGCTTTGCGTGTTTGTCGACGACAAGGTTCTCAACATGAACGTTTTTCCCAATGATGACGTCTGCTGAGATCACGCAGTTCTTAACGATAGCTCCCGGCTTGATGACACAGCCTCGTCCGATGATGGAGTTCTCAACAGTGCCTTCGATCAGGCATCCGTTCGAGATTACGGAAGACGTTACCTTACTGCCCTCAAAATACTGTGTCGGGCAGGAATCGTTGGTGCGTGTATAAATGGGCCACTCTGGATCAAAGAGATCTGAAGCGTGTTTTAAGTCGATCAGAGTCATGTTTGCGTGGTAGTAGCTGTTGAAATCTGTGATCGCTGCAAAATATCCGCGGTGCGGTACTGCGCGGATATCCAGTTCCGCGCACTCTTCATCGACGATATCCGAGAAGGTGTATATGGAAGAAGTCTTGTGCGCTTTGTTTACAAGCTCAAGGAACAGCTCTTTGGTCATCACATAAGTGTCCATGAAGATATTGCGGTTCTTTGCAGTACCGTGGTTGGGCTCGATGGAGAGAACACCCTTCTGCTTGTTGATGTTGAGCGTTCCGCAGTTTAAGAAGTTCTCCTTTGCATTATCCACAGAATGGTACATCAGGGAGATATCCGCGCCGGATTCAATGTGCTCCTTGAGGAACTTGCTGTAATCCGCTGTGTAGATCATGTAGCTCGGCGCAAGCACCACATATTGCTGTGGAATCCTTTCGATGCAGTCGAGATTTTCAATATATGCTGCGATATCCGTGCTGTACAGGTCTCCGATCTGGTTGCGCTCTGTATACATGATATTCAGACTGCCGCGCTTGGAATTGATATTATAATGGCGGCCTGTTCCGAGGTGCTCTGTCAGTGAGCGGGGCTTTCTGCGGACATAGACCTGAATGTTATCGATCCCACTGTTGCTCATGTTTGAGATCGGGAAGTCAATGGTGCGGTATCTTCCGAGAAAAGAAAATGCGGATACCGGGCGGTATTTCTGAAGACCGTCCACCTGAATATGGTTGCCGGCGAAATTGATGATTCCTAAAGCCTTACTCATGTTTATTCTTCCCCCTTTATACGTTTTGCGACAAGTTCGATGTTCTCGCTGTCCGCGCTGCCGACAACAGCTTTCCTGCCGATCTTAATGCCGTCAGCTACAAGAGCCCGGGTGACAACTGCACCTTCTGCGACCTCTGCACCGGGCATCAGAGCGCTGTCGATGACTTTGGCGCCGGCCGCGACTTTCGCTCCGGTAAACAGAACAGAATTCTTGACTTCACCGTTAACCACGCAGCCCTGTGTAATGAAAGCGCGGTCAATGACAGCTTCTGCGCCTATGTACTGGGGAAGTGCAGTTACGTCTTCAGTGTAGATCTTCCATGAATTATCATTTAAGTCGAGCGCATTGTTCTTATCCAGCAGGTCCATGTTCGCCTCCCAGAGTGAATCAATGGTTCCAACATCTTTCCAGTAGCCTTTGTACTTGTAAGCAAACAGTCTGCCCTCTTCATTTAAGAGAGCAGGGATAATGTCTTTACCGAAGTCATGACTTGAATTTGCATCCTTCATATCTGCCATCAGCATCTTGCGCAGCTGCTTCCAGTTGAAGATGTAGATGCCCATGGAGGCAAGATTGCTCTTCGGGTGTTCCGGCTTCTCTTCGAACTCTACGATACGTCCGGTGGACTCGTCCGTATTCATGATGCCAAAACGGCTTGCTTCTTTCATCGGCACTTCGATGACGGCGATTGTTGCGTCAGCGCTGCATTCTTTGTGATATTCAAGCATCTTCGCATAGTTCATCTTGTAGATATGGTCGCCGGAGAGGATGAGAAGATAATCCGGCGAATAAGAGTCGATAAAATCAATGGCATCAGCTGTTCCTCTGTATACATCGAGGTTAGCGTCAGATTTCTCGCGGGGCGGGAGAACATAGACTCCGCTGTCTTTTGCGTCCAGTCCCCAGCGGCGTCCCGCTGCAACGTAACTGTTGAGAAGAATGGATTCGTACTGTGTCAGAACTCCTACGACGTCGATTCCGCTGTTGGCACAATTGCTCAGGGGAAAGTCGATGATACGGTATTTTCCGCCATATGAAACAGCAGGCTTTGCCACTTTTTTAGTCAGATCATGGAGTCTGGATCCGCGGCCGCCGGCTAAGATCATAGCTAACATGTTGTTTTGCTTCATAATGAGCCCTCACTTTCATTCTTGGTGCCTTATATTATACAATCTTTTTTGGTACATTTCTATACTTTATATCCATAAAATAAGAGGTTTTCGTTAAATAAATATAGAAATTTCTCCGGGCACAAAAGATCTATTTAGTGACGGTAAGAAAAGCATATGACAGTTTAATGAAAACTACTCTTTGACAGCGAGTTTCTTTTGTGCATTTTTGTAATTGACAATAAAAATTTATCCGCATATACTGATTGTTAGTCACCGAACAAATTATATTTTGGACATTATCAGAGAAGGAAGTGAGAGTATGTGCATCCAGGCGGAGAATGATTCAGGACATGATGTGGGAAGGCTGATCAATATGATCTCCCACCAGCTTAAGAGACAGATGAGAACACATGGAGACGAGGACGCTCTGACAAATATGCAGAAACTTGTGCTTCATCGCATTATGTTTGAATCACTTGAGCATGACGTGTACCAGAAGGACCTTGAGAAGGAATTTCAGATCAGACGTTCCACGGCGACGGGGATACTGCAGCTTCTTGAAAAGAATGGGTTCATTTACAGGGAGCAGGTGAAGGAGGACGCGCGTCTTAAGAAGATCGTACCCACTGAAAAAGCGATCGGCCTGAGAAAGCAGATACTCAGGAATATCCGGTATATGGAGAAACTCTTAAGAGAGGGCATCCCGGCGGAAGACATGGAGGTATGTATCCGGGTGCTGGAGAAAATGTCCGCGAATTTGTTAGGGAATGAGAAAAAGAAAGGAGATAATGAATCATGAACAGGAAACTACTCCGTTCAGTCCGGGAATATAAGCGCGAATCCATTCTTACACCGCTTCTTGTCGTGATGGAAGTATTTATGGAAGTGCTCATCCCGCTGTTGATGGCCAACATCATTGATATCGGAATCATGGAAAGCGATATGGGCTACATCGTGAAAACAGGAGCGCTGCTCGTTCTGCTTGCCATGGTTGCGCTTGTATTCGGCGCGAAAGCGGGAAATCTAGGCGCCGTCGCGTCCGCCGGATATGCAAAGAATCTAAGGCATGACATTTTTTACAAGATACAGGATTTTTCTTTCGGGAATATCGACCATTTTTCCACGTCGGGTCTGGTAACAAGACTGACCACAGACATTACGAACGTGCAGATGGCGTATATGTTCACGATCCGTCTGCTCGTAAGAGCGCCGATCATGATCGTGCTTTCCCTGATCATGACTCTTACGATAAATGTGAAAGTTGCGGTAATGATGCTTATTACCATCCCGATCTTAGGCGGCACGCTGATCTTCATTGCGAAGAAAGCTCATCCGCATTTCATCAAGGTGTTTGATGAGTATGATATCCTGAACAACACCGTGCAGGAAAATGTCAACGCGGCCCGGGTGGTTAAGGCATATGTGCGTGCGGACTACGAGAATGAGAAGTTCGGGAAGATTTCGACCATTGTATATAATCTGTTTACCAGGGCAGAGAAAATCGTAGCATGGAACAACCCGGTTATGATGTTCACCATGTATGTGGTAGTCCTCGTTATGGTATATATCGGCGGTGAGGATATCGTGTTCGGCAGGATGCAGACAGGAGAGCTGACCAGTGTGATTGTGTACGCGCTCCAGATTCTGATGTCACTGATGATGGTATCCTTTGTGTTTGTTATGATCATGATCGCGGAGGCTTCTTCTGACCGTATCAAAGAGGTGCTGGATGAAGTTCCAGAGATGGAGGACGGCGCGGACGCGCTCACAGAAGTTGCCAACGGGGACATTGATTTTGAGAATGTAAGCTTCAGCTATGGCGGAGAGGGCGGGAACCTTTCCTTAAAAGATGTGAATCTGCATATCAAGAGCGGGCAGATCGTAGGTATCATCGGAGGAACGGGAAGTGCGAAGTCCACTCTCGTACAGCTTATCCCAAGGCTCTATGACGTGACGAAAGGAGCTGTAAAGGTAGGCGGCCATGATGTTCGCGATTACAGCCTGAAAGCGCTTCGTGACCAGGTATCTGTAGTGCTCCAGAAGAACGTGCTCTTCACAGGAACGATCAGCGACAATATCCGCTGGGGCGATGAGAACGCGTCTGATGAAGAAGTACAGAGAGTATGTAAGCTGGCTCAGGCGGACAGTTTTATCCAAGAGTTCCCGGGCAAATATAACACAATGATCGTGGAGGGCGGAAACAACGTCTCCGGTGGTCAGAAGCAGAGACTTTGCATTGCGAGAGCATTGCTTAAAAAACCAAAGATCCTCATTCTCGACGACTCCACCAGCGCGGTGGACACAAGAACAGATGCCCTGATCCGTCAGGCGTTCCGGGAGGAGATCCCTGATACGACAAAGATCATTATTGCGCAGAGAATATCCTCCGTGGAAGACGCGGATGTGATTATTGTCATGGATGATGGTAAGATCAACGGTATCGGTACGTCAGAAGAACTGCTCAGGACCAATGAGATCTACCGGGAAGTATATGAATCCCAGGTGAAGGGAGGCGCGTACAATGAGTAATCGGGAACAATCCGTAAAGGGAAAATCTGCCATTAACAAAGGAACGCTCAAGACGGCGAAGCGTCTGCTCAAATACGTGACATCGGGGTATAAGATCCAGTTTATCGTAGTAGTGATCTGCATACTCATCAGTTCCGTGGCTTCGATCTCTGTATCTCTGTCACTGAAGTTTCTGCTGGATGATTTCATTATTCCGCTGATCGGACAGAAGAACCCGGACTTTGGAGAGTTATACATGGCGCTCGGAGTGCTGGCGTGCATTTTCGCGTTCGGAGTTGTGGCGTCCTTCCTGTATAACAGGCTCATGGTCGTGATCGGCCAGGGCGTGTTAAAGAAAGTCCGTGACGAGATGTTTGAACATATGCAGACACTTCCGATCCGGTACTTTGATCAGAACACAAACGGTTCTATCATGAGCCTTTATACAAACGATACAGATACCCTGCGGCAGATGATCAACCAGTCCATCCCGCAGGTGCTGATGTCCTCGCTGACTATTGTGGTCACGTTCATTGCGATGCTCGTCTTAAGCCCGATCCTGACTGTGCTGGCAGTCCTCATGATCTTTGTGATGACTGTGGTATCACGATTTATCGCAGGAAACAGCGGGAAATACTTCATCCGCCAGCAGCTTGATCTGGCGAATGTGACCGGATTTGTAGAGGAGCGTATGACCGGGCAGAGAGTGGTCAAGGTATTTAACCACGAGAAAAAGTCAGAGGAAGAGTTCGACAAGCTTAATGAGAGCCTCTTTGTCAGCGCGTCAAGAGCCCATACATTCGCAAGCATGATGGGACCGATCATTGGAAACTTGGGAAACCTGCAGTTTGTGCTGGTGGCGATCTTCGGCGGGCTGCTCTCCGTGTGGGGAATCGGAAACATCACCCTTGGCGTCATGGCGTCCTATTTACAGTTTACGAAGAGTTTTACACAGCCGTTTATGCAGATTGCGCAGCAGTTCAACTCCATCATCATGGCGCTTGCAGGAGCGGAGCGTATCTTCAATATGATGGATGAAGAGCCGGAGGTGGACGACGGTTACGTTACCCTGGTAAATGCGAAGAAAGATGAGAACGGCGACATTACAGAGTGCGAGGAGAGAACAGGACTGTGGGCATGGAAGCATCCGCATCAGGCGGACGGCACGGTCACCTATCAGGGGCTGAAGGGCGATGTGCGCTTCTATGACATGACATTTGGATATAATCCGGACCATATGGTGCTCCATGAGCTGACACTGTACGCGAAGCCAGGACAGAAGCTTGC
>ERZ1643249.3997-NODE-3997-length-12632-cov-13.502266_pt1 | contig 12632 bp, 15 predicted proteins | sample MGYA00579263_ERZ1643249 | MGnify/ENA primary metagenome ERZ1643249 (study PRJEB29033, sample SAMEA4952264) | chicken gut metagenome | biome: Broiler Chicken; feature: Gastrointestinal Tract; material: Caecum | place: Ireland | collected 2018 | study: Broiler...
GTGATTGAAACATGAAAATATATCGTGGTTATAAATTTAGAATGTATCCTAATAAGGAACAGACAACGTTAATTAATAAAACAATAGGTAGTTGTCGATTTGTTTATAACCATTTCTTGGATAAGAAGATTAGCAATGCATATAGTGGAATAAAGTTGATTCCAAAACTTTCAGAAGAAAACATGTTTCTAAAAGAAGTAGATAGTTGTGCTCTTAGAAATAGTATATTTAATTTAGAAGATGCTTACAAAAGATATTATAAAAATTTAGGTGGATATCCTAAATATAAGATAAAAGGAATTCATAATAGTTATAAAACAAATAACATAAAAAGTGCATATAAAGGCAAATATTATAACAGTATTAAATTGGATTTGAACAAAAAAGTAATAAATTTACCTAAACTAAAAGAAATACCAATAAGGGGATATAGAAATAAAAATACATTTAATGGTGAAATAAAAAGTGCTGTAATTAGAAAAGAAGCAGATAAATATTACGTAAGTATATTAGTAGAAGAAGATATTTCTTTACCTAAATTTACTCCCAATAATATTATTGGAATTGATTTAGGAATAAAAGATTATCTAATAACGTCTCATAATGAAAAAATCAAAAACACAATAAAAATAAATAAAAAGAGATTATCCGGTCTTCAAAAAAGTCTATCAAGATGTAAATTAGGAAGCAAAAATAGATATAAGATGAAACTAAAAATCCAACGTTTATTTATGAAAATAAAAAACGCCCGTAAGTTTTTGATACATACAATAACGAATAAATTGATTAAAGAAAATGATATTATTGCTATAGAAAACCTAGATGTAAAAGGTATGCAAAAAACACATTCTATTGCCAAATGCTTAAACGAAACACCAATCTATGAACTAAAACGGATCCTGCAATATAAGTCTATTTGGAATAACAAAAAATTAATCAAAATATATAGATATTACCCAAGTAGTCAATTATGCAGTGTATGTAATTATCAAAATGAAAAAGTAAAAGATTTAAGAATAAGAAATTGGCAGTGCCCCAAATGTGGAAGAGTACACGATAGAGATGTTAATGCAGCGATAAATATTATGTTAGAAGGATTAAAGATATATATTAAAACTTATGAAAGAGAACTAATGACGCCATAAATTTTGACAATTTAATATAAGTAGGGTAGCGACTATCCGATCCTGGTCTATGGAGGAATATAAATTCCAGTGAAGTAGAAAAAACTTACCGTGAGGTAAGTTAGTCAAAATTTATTTTGACTTTGGTCCAAATTTTGTTATAATTGTTTTATCATATAAAATAAATGTAATTAGGAAGGTGAAGTAATTTATGAATAATGAATGGAATGGTTTTAATAATGGAGCTTGGAGTAAGGAAATAAATGTATCTAATTTTATAAAAACAAATTATTGCGAATATAAAGGCGATGAGCATTTTTTAGAAAATAAAACATCTAAGACAAGTGCCGTTTGGAAAAAATGTGAAGATTTATTAAAAGAAGAATTATCAAAAAAGGTATTAGACATTGATGTTGATACAATGTCAGGAATTGATGCTTTTAATCCGGGATATATTGATAAAGATAATGAGGTAATTTTTGGACTTCAAACAGACGCTCCGCTTAAGAGAATTGTAAATCCATATGGTGGTATTCGTATGGTGTATCAGGAATTAGATGCTTATGGTTATTCTCTAAATAAATATGTTGATAAATATTTTAATTTATTTAGAAAAAGTCATAATCAAGGCGTATATGATGCTTATACAGAAGATATAAGAAAAGCAAGACATACAGGCCTTTTAACAGGGTTACCTGATGCATATGGAAGAGGAAGAATTATTGGGGATTACCGAAGAATAGCTTTATATGGAATTGATTATTTAATAAAAGAAAAACAAAATGATTTAAATAATATAACTGAAATTAATGAAGAAAATATAAGATTAAGAGAAGAAGTTTCAATGCAAATTAGAGCTTTAAAAGAAATGTTATCGATGGCTTCTAAATATGGATATGATATATCTAAGCCTGCTAGTAATGCTAAAGAAGCAGTTCAATGGTTATATTTTGGATATTTAGCTGCAGTTAAAGAAAATAATGGAGCAGCAATGAGTTTAGGTAGAATTGACGCTTTTCTTGATATATATATAGAAAGAGATTTAAATAATGGAGTATTAACAGAAACTAGAGCTCAAGAATTAATTGATCAATTAGTAATAAAATTAAGATTAGTAAGACATTTAAGGACTCCAGAATATGATGAATTATTCTCAGGTGATCCAACTTGGGTGACTTGTTCAATTGGAGGTATAACGGAAGAGGGAAAGTCTTTAGTTAATAAAACATCTTATCGTATATTACATACTCTAACTAATCTAGATCCTGCTCCAGAACCAAATATGACAGTATTGTGGAGTGAAAAACTTCCAGAAGAATTTAAAAAATATTGTGCTAAGATGTCAATAGAGACTGATGCAATTCAATATGAAAATGACGATATAATGCGCCCTATATATGGCGATGATTATGCAATTGCTTGTTGTGTATCGGCAATGAGAGTAGGAAAAGATATGCAATTCTTTGGAGCAAGATGTAATTTAGCTAAAACATTATTATATTCTTTAAATGGTGGAATTGATGAAATAAAAAAAGAATTAGTTTTAAAAGGATTATCTAAGAATACCAGTGATGTATTAAACTATGAAGATGTTAAGAAAGAGTACTTTAAGGCTATAGAAAAAATGTGTTCAATATATGCTGATGCGATGAATATTATTCACTATATGCATGACAAATATGCTTATGAAGCAGGTCAAATGGCTTTACATGATACTAATGTAAGAAGACTTATGGCATATGGAGTAGCTGGTTTATCTGTGGTAGCTGATTCTTTATCTGCGATTAAATATGCTAAAGTAAAACCTATAAGAGATGAAGATGATATAATAGTTGATTTTGAAATAGAAGGTGATTTCCCTAAATATGGAAATGACGATGATAGAGTAGATAATATAGCTAAAGAAGTATTGGAAAAAGTATATAAAGAACTATCTAGTCATAAAACATATCGTAATGCTGAAGTTACTTTATCAGTACTTACTATAACATCAAATGTTGTATATGGTGCTAAAACAGGATCTACACCTGATGGAAGGAAAAAAGGAGTACCTTTTGCGCCTGGAGCTAATCCAATGCACGGACGCGATGTAAACGGGGCAATTGCTAGTTTAAATTCTGTGGCCAAACTTGATTATGCTAATTGTTGCCGTGATGGAATATCTAATACATTCTCTATTGTGCCAACATCACTAGGCATGAATAAAAAAGAACAAATAGAAAATTTAGTAAGTCTATTAGAGGGATACTTTAGTCAAGGAGCACATCATTTAAATGTAAATGTACTTAGTAGAGAAACTTTAATAGATGCAATGGAAAACCCAGATAAGTATCCACTTTTAACAATAAGAGTATCTGGCTATGCCGTTAGATTTAATAGACTTACAAGAAAGCAACAAGAAGAAGTTATAGCAAGAACTTTTCATGAGAAGATGTAAATATGGAAGGTAGTATTAATTCAATTGAAACTTTTGGGCTAGTAGATGGACCAGGAATTAGAACTGTTGTATTTATGAATGGTTGCAATTTAAGATGTAAGTATTGTCATAATCCGGAAATGTGGTGTGTACAAGAAAATAATATAAATGTTGATGAATTAGTAAAAAAAATAGTTAGAAATAAGCCATATTTTAAAAGAAACAATGGTGGTGTTACTTTTTCGGGGGGAGAGCCACTTTTACAAATAGACTTTTTAATTAAAGTATGCAAAAAATTAAAAGAAGAAAATATCCACATAGCTGTGGATACATCAGGAAATGGTTTAGGAAAATATGATGAATTGTTTAAATATGTTGATTTAATTTTACTTGATATAAAACATGTAAATAAAGAAGACTTTAGAAATTTAACTGGAGGAAATATCGATGTATCAATTAATTTTATTAATAAATTAAATAAAACATCTATACCTGTATGGATTAGACAAGTAATAGTTCCTGGTATTATGGATAATGATGAATATTTAGATGAGTTAAAAAAAGTAGTAAATAAAATAAAAAATGTTGAAAGAATAGATTTTTTACCATATCATAAATTGGGTAGCGAAAAATATGTTAAACTAGGAATTGGTAATCCTTATAAGGATATGCCAGAAATGGATAAAGATAAGTGTAACTTATTATATGAAAAGTTTATAAATGATTACAAAAATTAAAGTAGTCATTTCTAGAAAGGAATATAGTTATGAAAATTGGAATTTTTGACTCAGGAATTGGGGGATTGACGGTATTAAAAGAGTTAATAAAGTATCATAATGAATATTATTATTTTGGTGATAATACCAATATTCCGTATGGTTCTAAAAGTATTTTAGAATTAAAACAATTATCTAGTAGGATAATAAACTTTTTGTTAGATAAAAATGTTGATATTATTATCATTGCTTGTGGAACTATCAGCACTAATTTAAGTGAATATTTAAAAAGTAAGTATCCATATATACCAATTTATGATGTTGTCAGTCCTATTTTGGAAATCATTGATGAAGATACCACTGTATTAGCAACAACTGTAACTGTTAATAGTGGAAAATTTAAAAATGCAATTGCTTGTCCATTATTGGTGCCATTAATTGAGAAAGGCGAAGATTGTACTGATGCATTAAAACAATATTTAGCTCAAGTAAAAACAAATAAAATTGTTTTAGGGTGTACGCATTATCCTATTTTAATAAATGAGATAAATAAAATTAATCCCCAATTAAAAATTATTAATATGGGTAAAATATTGGGAGAAAAATTGCAACTTCCTAGTGATAAACTAAAAATTAATTTGTATTTTGGAAAAGTTGATGAGAGCTTAATAAAAAATATAAATAAAATTATTGAAAACGGTTACACAATTGAAGAAATAAAATTATAAAAAAAATAGCATTTATGTGCTATTTTTTTAACTTTCTTTTATTAATTTCTTTTCAATGTATACCACTATTAAGTACATTAGATAGGACACAATCATAAGAATAATTATTCCCGATATAACAAGATTTAAATTAAATACTTGAGAACCATACATTATTAAGTATCCAATTCCTTCTTTAGATACTAAAAATTCACCCATTATAACTCCAATTAAAGACATACTGACATTAATTTTTAGACTACTGATAATTGTGGAATAACTACTAGGAAGTATAACATATTTTAAAATTTGATATTTAGTTGCTTTAAAAGATTTAAGTAAATTAATTTTCCCCTGATCTGTTGATACAAACCCATTATATACAGTTATAATAGTTACAATTACAGAAATAAGTAAAGCCATAATTATAATTGAGTTAATATTTGCACCAGCCCAAATTATTATAATTGGACCTAGAGCTACTTTAGGTAGACTATTTATTATTGTTAAATACGGATCAAATACTTTGTATAGAAATTTATTCCACCATAGTATAATAGCAATTATTGTTCCTAGAATAGTTCCAATTCCAAAACTAATTATAGTTTCATATACAGTAATCCATATATGATGATATAAGTTTTGTTGTTCATGTAATGAAATAATAGTCTCTATTACTTTTTTTGGAGATGAAGAAATAAAAGTATTAATAAGTTCAAAGTCTGCAAGTAATTGCCATATAATTAATAATAAAATTAATAAAGTAATTTGTGTAAATATAACTAATATTTTATTAATTAGTAATTTATTTTTATAATTTTTATACTCGTTACTAATCATAATAATCTATCTCTTTCCATATTTTCTCATAATATATAGGAAATTCTTTGCATTTTCTATTTTCAATGGGAGTAGAGGCATTAGTTAAATTTACATCAAATATTTTTTTAACTTTACATGGCCTTCCAGATAAAACAACAATTCTGTTGGCTACTGATATTGATTCTGCTATGTCATGTGATATCATAATGGCAGTCTTTTTTTCCTTTTTTATTATTCTATATACATCATCAGATACTGCTAATCTAGATTGGTAATCTAGTGCCGAAAATGGTTCATCTAATAAGAGAATATCCGGATCAGTAGCTAGTGTTCTAATTAATGCAACTCTATGAATACAGTAAAGACACTTTTTTTCCTTTTTCTTTATTTTATAAGGGTTTGCTTGATACCTGATTCAAGCATATTTTTTAACCTTTAAGGAACATATTTTATTAAAGTTTAACTTTTAAGTTTTGTTTTATATAGGTTTAAAGTGTGTGTTCTAATGCAACCTATGTTTTTTAGTTATTTCTTATTAGAATTATTTATTATTTCTGATATTTTATTTTTAATCCATTCTTCAGAATATCCCATTGCTCTCCAAGCATTTATTGATCTTTCTACTATTAAAGATGGATCAAATAATTCGTCAATTCTTTCACTACCTAATTTAGCTAACCAATCTTTTATTTCATTATTGCCATTGCTATTAATTATTTGGTAAAAATCATCTGGTGTCATATCTTTTAAATTTTTTGTTAATTCATTATTCATTATTTAAGAAATTCATTACTAAATCAATTAGTATATCTTTCTCTTTAGGATTAGATTGGGCTATAAGTAGGGTAATTGCAACAAGTGTATTATTATCAATAACTTGTCCATTTTCGTTATAAAGAATGTTGTAAAATTCTAGGAAATATATAAATAGTGTCGCAGCAATTCTTTTATTACCATCTATAAATGTATGATTTTTAGTAATTAAATACAAGAAATTTGCGGCTTTTTCTTCTATTGTAGGGTATAAGTCTTTTCCATCAAAAGACCCGTATATAGTGCCTATAATTGCTTGTAAACCTTTATTTCTTTCTAGAGCAAATAATTCACTATCACTATTAAACTTCAATTTACCTATAATATTCATACAATCTTCATAAGTTATTTTATTATTGTTTATTGTCCCATTAGGTTTAGATATTCTTTTATGATCATAATCATCAAGTAAATTTAAAGCATTTGAATAATTATTTATGACTTTAATTATTTCTTGGGCTTCACTACCGTTTAATTTTTCATCAATTCTTCCTGCAATATCAATTAATTTAATTGTTTTTTCAAGATATTCTAATCTCTTTTGATTAACTGCATAACCTTTTATCAAATAATCTTTTAAAATTTTATTAGCCCATTTTCTAAAAATAATACCATTTTTAGATTTAACACGATAGCCAACACTTATGATAACATCTAAACTATAAAAAGAAACAGGTTTATCTGAATTAGGAATTTGCATTTTTTGCAAATTGCTTTCCATGTCTAATTCATTTTCGGTAAAAATATTTTTAATATGTCTTGATATAACACCAATATTTCTATCAAATAATCTAGCCATTTGTTCTTGAGTAAGCCAAACTGTTTCATCTTTCATATTTACTTCTAATTTTACATCTTGATTTTCGAATAGTATAATTTCATTTTTCATATGTTTTACCTCCTTTACTATGTAATAGGAATTAGAATAGAGAAGGGTATCTCTATTCAAAATTCCATTTAATTTGAATATCTCTACTTTTGGTTTCAACTCTCAACTTTCCAATATAAATTTTATCAATAAATTCATCAACAATAACTCTATTTAATTCTTCTAATTTTTGGTATTTACTAAATAATTCTTTATTGTTTTTTGAAGCTTCTTCTTCTATCTTATAATAAGATATTTCATTATTAATAGATTTAATTTGCTCTTTATAAATATCTTCATCTTTATTATAATTGGTAATTAAATCTTTAAATTGTTCTGGTGTAATAACACCATTTACTTTATCTTCATAAATATTTTTTAAATAATTTCTAGTTTTAGATATTTTATTTTCAATATCAGTTCTAAGACCCACTAAAGATTTAATTTTTTCCTTGAATCTGCTATCAAGTTTTTTTGAATCTAAATTTTTTAATTCTTCTTCATCATAAAATTTCTCAATTTTCTTATTAATTGATTCTAATACTAGATTTGCTAATTCATCATACCTAATAGAAGTTTTATTTATACAGTCATCATATCCGTCACGATTATTAGAGCATACTAAATATTCGTGTTTTGAAGAATTCTTTTTACGCATATAATGATTACATTCAAGACAAAATACCTTACCAGAGAATATATGCACAACACCGGTTGCTTTCATTGGTTTAGTTCTTTCTTTCATAGCAATTTGTACTTTATTAAATGTTTCTTCATCAATGATAGCTTCATGGGTATTTTCTATTCTAATCCATTCGCTTTTATCTTTATTTCTTATTTTATGATTTTTATAACTAACAGTAGTTCTTTTCCCTTGAATTAAATGTCCTAAATAAATTTCATTTGTTAAAATAGTTTTAATGGCATTTGTTGACCATTTTATTTCTTCACGAGGTCTATTACTAATTACATTTAATTTAATACCCTTACGGTATTTATAAAGGGAAGGACAGGGTATTTCTTTACTATTTAAATATTTAGCAATACCTGTAAATCCTAATCCTGTTAGATATAAATCATAAATATTTTTTACAATTTCACTCGCTATCGGATCCACTATTAATTTATTATTATCATCAGGAGATACTTCATAACCAAATGGAGCGAAAGGAGAAATGAATTCTCCTTGCTTCATTTTAGAATTAAAAGCACTTCGTATATTGTCAGAAACATCTTCTAAATACCATTCATTAACTAATCCATTTATTTGTCTAGACTTTTTATTTCCTAAAACTTCAGTATCAGCATTATCTGATAAACCGATAAATCTAATATTCCATTCTTTGAATTTATTATTGATATATTTTTCAACAATTTCCATATCTCTTGAAAATCTTGATTGACTTTTGCATAAAACAATATCAAGTTTACGATTTTCACAATCTCTAATTAATCTTTCGAATTCCGGTCTATAAGTTCCCGCGCCAGATAAATCTTCATCGCAATATTCATCTATTAATGCAAATTCAGGATGCTTATTTATATATTGGGTAAGCATATTCCTTTGATTTTTAATAGATTCACTATCATCATCTTTGTTTACTTTGTCTCTATCTTCATTAGACAATCTTAAATAAATACCAATTCTTAATACTTTCTTACTTAAAACACTCTCCATTTCATTCATAACTATTACCTCCTAACTTAAGGTAATAATTAAGTTTAAAGTTAAACTTATAACCAATACTATTATAACATCTATTTAGAGTAATTAACATTAAACTCCATTAGTTCAATAATTTTATATAATTTTTTATTGACTATTTCTTTTAATTTAGTATCAGTTAATTTATCATCGACAATATCAATAATATTATATTTCATTATCTTTCTCCCTTCACATATTTTAAGTTTGAGAAATAGAAAGACATTTGTAATAAATTTTATTTATATTTTTTCTCATATTATCAATCCTCCAATCACTATTTAATTTAAAATAATTATTTTGGTACATTTTATTAAAAGTTTTATCTTCTTTCTCATTTATGCAAATTTAATACTATTTTGGTTACAAATATCTTTTTTAAATATTAAGAGTTTACTTATCTACTTATATCAAAATCATCAGATTTATCTTTTTCAGGTTGTTCGTATTTACGATTAACACCATTTGCATAGTATTCCATATCATCGTAATTAATATCGCTATTTTTAGAAAAATGAATTCCTATCTTATGACCTAATGCTCGGCAAATTTTATCACAAAAGTTAAACATTTTTTCTTTGAAATTATTAAAAGTTTCTTGTATTTCATTAACTTTTTCTTCTAATTTTTCAATAATAGAATTTTTTTCTTTAATTATTGATTTTTGTTTAGATATAGTTTGTTGTTGCTCTTGAATTTTTATATCTCTTTCTTTAATAGCTCGACCATCTTTCAATTTTGAATTTTCAGTTTGAAGATTTTTTACTTTGTAAGTTAGTTCTTCGATAATAACATTTTTTTGTTTAATAACATTTTTGTTATTAGAATTCTGTTTCTGCATATTTTTAGAATAGTCAATTAGATTGTTAATATCTTCATCTTTATAACCAATAACTTTTCTTTTTACTGGGTTTAAAACTGCATTAGAATCAATTTCTGATATTTCCTTTGTTGTTTCTAATTCTATTTCATTTAGTCGTTTATTCTTCTCAAATTCAATTTTCATTTCACTAATTTGTTCATTTAAATCTTCAATCTCTTTTTGAGCTTTAGTTTTATGATGTTTATTATCGCCAATATTTCCACGAAAGAGATTATAACCTTTTTCAGTGATGAACTTATTGTAATTATCTTGGATTTTAGCGTAAGAAGTTTTACCACCTAGAGTTTTCCAAAATTGATCACAATTTAAAAATTTTCCTTTTTCAACTTTAAAAATATTCTTTCCATCTTTATCTTTCTTTTGAACTGGATACATTTTTTTATTTCCTTTTTTATCTATTCCTTCACGATAAATTATATTTCCGTTTGTATCAGTTTCAAAAACTTTTCTCTTAACTTCATTAACAACAGGGATAAAGTAAAATTGTAAATGTGGTGTATCTTCATCGAAATGAATTTCTGCATATACTATATTATCTTTACCAACAAGTTTTTCTAAAAATTTATAACTATCATCAAAAAAATCCATAACTTTTTTTGGTATATCTTCTTTAGATTTTATATCTGGTACTAAAATAGGTTTCCCTTTATCTTTTCCAACTTGATGAGTTCTATTACTTTCTTTAAACTTCATTCCCAAACTTTGAAAAAATTCTTTTCCACTTGTAACGATAGCACCATTTAATAAATTTGTGTTTTTACTATCGTTATAATATATTTTATTATCTTTTAATTTAGAATAGACTTGTTCTTGTAGAGTAGGTTTAGATAAAGGTACATAACTATAATTAAATATTGTTCTATCTTTATCATAATTTCCTGTACCTTTTCGCTGTACAAGTTCTATACCAATTCCACCTAAATCATTGGCTTTCTGTAACAATAAATATTTTTGGGCTTATGCTTTTTTTAGGAAAATGGACAAAAAGTGGTATTAATGCTGATGTACATAAATCTAAAAGAATTTTGGAAGAATTAAGTAATATAACAATGGCATTTATAGTCTGTTATGTACTTGTGTATTTAGGAATAGTGTTTATACAAAATATGAATGATTCACTTACGGATAATATTTATGTAATAGTATGTTTTTATTTATTTACTATTGTTGCAGAAATAATTGCATTTGTTGCTGAAGAAAAAGCATATAAAGAAACATTAAAAGTTATAAAAAAGAATAAAGTTGGCAAAAATGACACTTGTGACACTAAAAAGTAGGAGTACCCCTCACACAGAAAAGTGTCATATCTGTCATTATAAAAGGAGCAAATTTTTGCTCCTTTTTGCATATATAAATTTAACTTTGAATATTTTTTTGTTTTTGTTACACAATATTTATATCACTACGATATAGTGAGTTAACGATTTTTTGATTAATTTGCTGATAAAATTAATACTGGTGGTAACTATGAAACTTAATATGAAAGATTATTCAAAAGGTGAAGCTATTAGAATTATTCGTGAATGGACAAATCTTACACAAAAAGACTTTGCTAAACGTATAGGTAAATCAAAACGCACGATTGAACAATACGAAGCTGGAACTGTCAATTATGGTGTAGAAGTTCTTAAAACAATAGCTAAAGAGTTCAATATAGATATTATTATTCAAAAGAAGTGAAATTATTTTTTAATAATTACGTAATAATCTAATAAAATATCAAATATTGTATTTAATGATTTTTCAAGTTCTGGTTCACTGTGATTTAGCTTTAGTGAATTAAGAGATTCTAATAAAGTGGTATTGTTACTACTTTTTTTATTTTGTAAATTATCATTAACTATTTTGAAACAATCTTGCACTAATTCGCTACTTGGATCGTTAAAACAAAACGATTTGTATATAATAAATTCCATATCGTCATCAGTAATTTTATTAGCAATATTATTACAAAACTTTTTAAATAAAAGATTAACTATATCATCAGAATAACTAATAAGTTCTCTTATTTTCTTTTCGGGAATGATTAATCCAAAGTATCCTCCGATAGCATTGGCGTTAAGTTCTGCTATACTTGTTAAATTTTTATATGCTTCATTTACTACTTGATTGATTATGGCTTTCTTATCCATAAATCCTCCTTTCGGCTTGTAGTTATGTCACTACCTAATAAGTATATCACATATATAAATGCTAGGCACAAAAGGTTGCTTATTTCTTTCTTTTTTTTCTTTATAATTTTATTTAGGAGAGTGATATTTTGAATCAGTATGCTGACTTTAATAAGAATATTAAAGCTGTTATCTGTCAAAACATTAAAAAATACAGGAATGAAAAAGGTGTGAGATTGATGGATCTAGCAGAAAAATTAGATGTATCAGTTAATCATTTAAAACGTATAGAGTCAGTTAATGATAGAAACAATATATCACTTATGACTTTATATAAGATCTCTATAATATTGGATGTTAGGATAGATAAATTTTTTAAATAAAAAAAATCACAATGATTTTTTTATATACTAGGGTGCGCCAGTTCGGTGCTTAATATATAATTGGGTGAAACTCCTAATCTGGTA
>ERZ1643249.3998-NODE-3998-length-12629-cov-6.051853_pt1 | contig 12629 bp, 8 predicted proteins | sample MGYA00579263_ERZ1643249 | MGnify/ENA primary metagenome ERZ1643249 (study PRJEB29033, sample SAMEA4952264) | chicken gut metagenome | biome: Broiler Chicken; feature: Gastrointestinal Tract; material: Caecum | place: Ireland | collected 2018 | study: Broiler...
CGCACGCCTCGATGACGCGGCTGAACGGCTTTTTGGAGCTGCACGCGCTCCCCGTTCCGACCGCCACGCCGCGGTCCCACAGTTCGCGCTGCAAAATTTCGCCGCGCAGTCCCTTTGCCGAGACAGTGAGAATGTACGGAGACCCGTTTTCGGGGGAAATGCGCGTAAAAATCGTATGATCGAGCATTTCCCAGAGCTGTTCGCGGTACCCTTTCAGGCGTTCGCCGTCCGCACGGAGCGACGAGAATTTTTCTTCCGCCGCATGGAAAAACGCGGCGATCCCGAACGTGTTCTCCGTTCCGCTCCGCATTCCGCTCTCCTGCCCTCCGCCGATCACATACGGCGCGAGAACGGTACAGCCCTTGCGGCGGATGAGCGCGCCCGTCCCCTTGATCCCGCCGATCTTATGCGCGCTGACGGCGTAAAAATCGATCTCTTTCGTCAGGCGGAACGGAAGTTTTCCGAATGCCTGCACGCCGTCGCTTAAAAATACGGCGCGCGGGTTTTTCGCTTTTACCCTTTTCGCGATCGCGGCAATATCGTTCACCGCGCCCGTCTCGTTGTTCACGTGTACCACGGAAACGAGCGTCGTTTTCTCATCCACGAGCGATACAAGCGCGTCCGCATCAACGCTTCCGTCCGCGCGAATGGGTGCAAAACGCGGTTCTACGCCGCGATTTTTCAGCGTTTTGTAGCTTTCAAACACAGCCGCATGCTCGCCCGCCGACGTGACGGCGTTTCCGCGGCGCGCCGCGGAAAAAATCGCCTGATTGTCCGCTTCCGTTCCGCAGGAGGTAAAAATCAACTCAAAATCAGCGGGATCGGCAACGGCGCGCAGCAGGAAATCGCGCGCGCGGGAGAGCATACGCGAAACTTCCGCGCCGCCATGATAGCGCGCGGAAGGATTGAAGTATTCTTCGGTGAGATAGCGTTCCGCCTCGGCGACTGCGCCCGATAACGGGCGCGTCGTGGCGGCGTTGTCAAGATAGATCATTTCGGATCGAATTTGTTTCTGCCTGCCGCAAATACGACGTATTCAAGAAGTTCCTTCCGGCATTCAAGCACATAAAGTTTCTTTTCGATGGAGGAAGAATAGTGAATGTAAATGAAGATCTTCCCCTCAACCGGTTCGCGGTTCGGCGTGAGGATCACGGGCTTTTTTCCGCGCAGTCCCTGCTCCATTCTCGTGAAGGAATCGCTCTCCACATAGCCGATTTTCAGCATCTGCTCGGCTTTGAGCGTGGTGAGATATTTGCGCGATTTCCCGTTGAAAACCTTGGTGATACGGAGTTCATCCTGCACGAACGTGTAGTCGAAGCTCACGTTGAAGCGGCGTTTGATCGCTCGGAACAGGAAAAAGGACCCGATGAAGCACAGGAGCGGAATACACCAGATCACGACGTTGAAGATCTTGACCGCCGTGGAGGCGTCCTGCACGATCATGGACGGAATAAACCAGACCGAGAAAAAGATCATGATCGCAGCGAGCACAAGAAATATCATGCTTGCAATATGAAAGACCTGATATTTCCTGCGTTCTCCCTGCTCGTCCGCCGCGATCGCGCTCTCTTCGTACAGCGCAGAACGCGCCATCAGAATTCCACCGTCCCTTCGTAGATTTTTTCAACGTTGCCTGTGAGCGTCACGGAGCCGTCGGAAGCGTAGCGCACGATGAGGTCGCCGCCTTTGAGCTTGACGGTGATATCCGTATCCGCCTTGCACAGTCCGTTGAGCACACAGGCAACCGCCGCAGCCGCCGCGCCCGTTCCGCACGCCCACGTCTCGCCGTTGCCGCGCTCCCAGACGCGCATCTTCACCGTGCTTTCATTGACGACGCGGATAAACTCCACGTTCGTCTTTGCAGGGAAGTATTCGCTGTTTTCGATGCGCGGACCGAGCGTCGAAACGGGAACGTCGTCCACCTTGTCGCAGAAAATGACGCAGTGCGGGTTACCGAGATTGACGAGGGTCACATGATAGGTCTTGCCGTCCAGCTCCATCGGCTGATTGACGACCGTATCGCCCTTCCAGACGGAGGGAATGTTCTCTCCGCGCAGCTCCGCTTTGCCGAGATCGGCGCTCGCGGACGTCACCACGCCGCCGAAGGAATAGACCTTGACTTCCTTTACGCCGCTTAAAGATTCGATGGTCATCGTCTCTTTTCTGACGATTCCCTTCTCGTAGAGGTACTTCGCCACGCAGCGGATCGCATTTCCCGCGATCTGCCCTTCGCTGCCGTCTTTGTTGAAAATGCGCATCTTCGCATCGGCAACGTCGGACTTTTCGATGAGCACGATCCCGTCGCCGCCGATGCCGTAGTGGCGGTCAACGAAATTGATCGCAAGCGACTCGGGGCAGGTGATCTTCCCTTCCAGATCTTCAAAATAGATATAGTCGTTTCCGCAGGACTGCATCTTGGTGAAGTGCAGTTCCGTCTTCTTGGTGCGGAGGTTATTGATGTCGACAAGCTCGGTGTTGTACTCGGTGAACTTGCTTGCGATGCTGTCGCACAGCGCGTTTGCGGTATCCAGCGAGGTAAGCACGGTGATGCCGAGCAGGATCGCATGGTGATGCAGCTCGATATAGTCCGCAATCGAATCGACGTCCGTCTTGCCCGTGTAGATGATATACCCGATCTTGCCCTCGTCCATCAGCTTGGAAACCTGCTTGGTCGCTTTCAGACGGTCGACGACGGTAACGTCGATCCCGAGTTCGGAAATGACCTTTGCCGTGCCTGCCGTCGCGTAGAGATTGCAGCCGAGGTCGGCAAATTTCTTCGCAATGGAGACGATCTCGAATTTATCCTGATCGTTGACGGTGAAGTACACGCCGACGGGGTTTTCCTTGGTCGGGTGGCACATTTTGAAGCCCGCGGAGACAAGTCCCTTGAAGAGCGCCTCCTCGATGGTCTTGCCGATGCCGAGCACTTCGCCCGTGGACTTCATCTCGGGACCGAGCTGCGAGTTGACGTCGTTCAGCTTCTCGAAGCTGAATACGGGAACTTTGACCGCAACGTACGGCGAGTTCGGGTACAGCCCCGTGCCGTAGCCGAGCTTTTTGAGCTTTGCGCCGACCATGATCTTCGTCGCAAGTTCCACCATCGGCACGCCCGTCACCTTGGAAATATAGGGAATGGTACGCGACGCGCGCGGGTTGACCTCGATGACGTAAAGCTGGTTCTGATAGATGAGGTACTGTATATTGATCAGACCCTTCGTTTTGAGCGAGAGCGCGAGCTTTGTGGAGATGCCCACAATCTTTTCGAGCGCGATGGAGTCGCCCGAATGCACGCCCGCGCGCTCGATGTGCTGCATGATGCCGGGGATGAGCACGTCCACACCGTCGGAAATCGCGTCGACTTCCAGCTCGCTGCCCATCAGGTATTTGTCGCAGAGCACGGGATTTTCAATGTGCTGCGCCAGAATGACGTCCATGTAGCGCGAAATATCGTTCTCTGTGAAGGCGATCGTCATGTTCTGACCGCCGATGACGTAGGACGGGCGAAGAAGCACGGGATAGCCGAGCGTCTCGGCGGCGTGAATCGCCTCTTCCTTGGTCATAACGGTAAGTCCCTTCGGGCGCGCGATATGGAACTCTTCCAGAAGCTCGTCGAAGCGCTCTCTGTCCTCCGCCATATCGACGGAATCCGCGCTCGTTCCGAGAATGCGAACCCCCTTCTTATCGAGGTAGCCGCACAGCTTGATCGCCGTCTGTCCGCCGAAGGTGATGACGACGCCGTAAGGCTTCTCCACGTCGATGACGTTCTGCACGTCCTCGGGCGTGAGCGGCTCGAAATACAGTCTGTCCGCCGTATCGAAGTCGGTGGAAACCGTCTCGGGGTTGTTGTTGATGATGATGACTTCGTAGCCGAGTTCTTTGAGCGTCCAGACGCAGTGGACGGAAGAATAGTCGAACTCGATGCCCTGACCGATACGGATAGGACCCGACCCGATAACGATCACGCGCTTTTTCGTGCTGTTTTTGACGAACGGGAGCGCCTCGTCGTGGTCGAGCTCGTCGTAGGTCGAGTAGAAATAGGGCGTCTGCGCGGCGAACTCGGCGGCGCAGGTATCCACCATTTTGAATACGGCGCGGCGGTGCGCGGGCAGCGGCTCGCCCGAGAAACGTGCGAGCGCCTTATCGGGATAGCCGATCCGCTTGCCTTCCAGATAGAGCGATTTGGAGATCTTCTTCCCCTCGATCGCCTGTTCGTATTTCACGAGATTGAGAAGTTTGTTCAGGAACCATCTGTCGATCATCGTGATCGCATAGATCTCGTCCACGGAGATACCGTGCTTCAATGCCGCGAACACGGCAAAGAGACGTTCATCCGTCGTCTTGTGCAGTTCCCCTCTCAGCTCGTCCGCGCTCATATTCTCGAACTTGGGATGGTTGAGCGTGTCGAGCGAGATCTCCGCGCCGCGCACAGCCTTCATGATCGCCTGCTCGAAGGAAGTGCCGATCGCCATGACTTCGCCCGTCGCCTTCATGCGCGAGCCGAGCGTGCGCCCTGCGTACAGGAATTTATCGAAGGGCCACTTGGGAAGTTTGACGACCACATAGTCGATCGCAGGCTCGAAGCAGGCATACGTCTTGCCCGTGACGTCGTTTCTGATTTCGTCCAGCGTGTAGCCGAGCGCGATCTTGGTAGCAACTTTCGCAATGGGATACCCCGTCGCCTTACTTGCGAGCGCCGAGGAACGCGACACACGGGGATTGACCTCGATGACCGCGTATTCAAAGCTCTCGGGGTGCAGCGCGAACTGGCAGTTGCAGCCGCCCTCGATGCCGAGTTCGGTAATGATATTCAGCGACGCGGTACGGAGCATCTGATATTCCTTATCGGAGAGCGTGACGGCGGGCGCGATGACGATGGAGTCGCCCGTATGCACGCCGACGGGGTCGAAGTTCTCCATCGAGCAGACCGTGATCACGTTGCCCGCGCTGTCACGCAGAACTTCGAATTCGATCTCCTTCCAGCCGCCGATATACTTTTCGATGAGCACCTGCGTAATGGGCGAGAGCATGAGTCCGTTGTGGGAGATGAGGCGCAGCTCCTCTTCGTCGTAAGCGACGCCGCCGCCCGCGCCGCCGAGCGTGAACGCAGGACGGACGATGACGGGATACCCGAGTTTTTCGGCGATCGCCACGCACTCGTCCACCGTATAGGCAATATCGGAGGGAACGACGGGCTGACCGATCTTTTCCATCGTCTCTTTGAAAAGCTCACGATCCTCCGCGCGGTCGATCGCATCGAGCTTGGTGCCGATGAGCTTGACGCCCCACTGATCGAGGAAACCCTCTTTCGCGAGCTTGCAGCCCATGGTAAGACCCGTCTGCCCGCCGAGCGAGGCAAGCAGCGAGTCGGGACGCTCCTTGATGATGATACGCTTTAAGCTGTCGAGCGTAAGCGGTTCGAGATAGATCTCGTCCGCGAGCATTTTATCCGTCATGATCGTCGCGGGGTTGGAGTTGCACAGAACGACGTTGACGCCCGCATCTTTGAGCACGCGGCAAGCCTGCGCGCCCGCATAGTCGAATTCGGCAGCCTGCCCGATCACGATGGGACCGGATCCGATCACCAGAACTTTCTTGATGTCACTTCTCTTCGGCATATCTCAGTTCTCCTTTTTCATGTTCTCGATAAAGCGGTCGAACAGGAAGTTCGCGTCGTGCGGTCCGCCGCACGCTTCGGGGTGGAATTGCACCGTGAATGCGTTGACCGAAGGATATTCCACGCCCTCGCAGGTGCCGTCGTTGGCATTGACGAAGGTCAGGTTGCCGACGTCTTTGACCGACTCGCTCACGACCTCGTACCCGTGGTTCTGCGACGAGATGAACACCTTTCCCGTTTTCAGATCCTTGACGGGCTGATTTGCGCCGCGGTGACCGTACTTCATCTTGCGCGTCTGTCCGCCCATGGCGAGCGCAAAGAGCTGATGCCCGAGGCAGATCCCGAGAATGGGTTTCTTCCCGATGAGTTTGCGGATATTTTCGACGACTTCCACGTTCTCCGCGGGGTCGCCGGGGCCGTTCGTCAGCATAATGCCGTCCGGATTGTATGCCAGCGCCTCTTCCGCCGTGCAGGTTGCGGGAACTTCGATCACGCGGCAGCCGCGTTTGACAAGCTCGCGCACGATATTCTGTTTCGCGCCGAAATCGTAGAGCACGACGCGGGGCCCGCCCTCTTCGCCCGTCTCGCGCACTCTGCCCGAGGAGACCGCCTTGACGGCGTCCTTCACACGATAGGCTTTGAGCGCCGAAAGATCGGTGAGCGGCTTGAAGGTGATCGCGGCGTTCATGACGCCCGCTTCGCGCACGATACGGGTCAGCTCGCGCGTATCAACGCCGTAAACGGCGGGAATGTTCTGTTCTTTGAGGAATGCCTCCAACGTCATTTCGCAGCGGAAGTTGGAGGGCGCGTCGCACTTCTCGCGCACGACGTACGCCGTCAGCCAGCACTTCTTGCTCTCTTTATCCGAGAGAATGATGCCGTAATTTCCGATGAGCGGAAACGTCTGCGTGACGATCTGCCCGTAGTAGCTCGGGTCGGTGAGCGTCTCGATATAGCCCGTCATGCCTGTGGTGAACACGAGTTCGCCGATGACCTCGCGGTCCGCGCCGAACGAGTAGCCCTCGAACACCTTTCCGTTTTCCAGCGTAAGATATACTTTTTTATTCATAGCGTTTTTCACGTTCTCCTTCCGCTTATTTCATGAGCTTGCACAGCACCGCTTTCTGTGCGTGCAGACGGTTTTCCGCCTCTTCAAAGATCTCGTCCGCGTGCGCCTCGAATACGTCCGCGGTGATCTCCTCGCCGCGGTGCGCAGGCAGGCAGTGAAGTACCATCGCGTCGGAATGCGCCGCCTCCATGAGCGCCGCGTTCACCTGATACCCCTTGAACGCCGCTTCGCGCTTCGCCTTCTCGTCCTCCTGTCCCATCGACGCCCATACGTCCGTATAGACGACGTCCGCGTCCTTTGCGGCGGCGAATACGTCGTCCGTCACCGTGACCGTGCCGTTCTCCTTCGCCCATGCGGTGAGCGCCGCGTCAGGCTCGTAGCCCTTGGGGCAGGCGATCGCAAACTCCATGCCCGTTTTCACCGCGCCGACCATGAGCGAGTTCGCCATGTTGTTGCCGTCGCCGATGAAGCACATTTTCAGTCCCTTGAAGTTCCCCTTCTTTTCACGGATCGTCATGAGATCGGCGAGCACCTGACAGGGATGGCAGTAATCGGTCAGACCGTTGATGATGGGAATCGAGCCGTATTTCGCGAGGTCCTCCACCTCTTTCTGCTCGAAGGTGCGGATCATGATCGCGTCGAGATAGCGCGAGAGCACGCGCGCCGTATCCTCGACGGGCTCTCCGCGCCCGATCTGCAAATCGCGGTTGGAGAGGAAGAGCGCGTAGCCGCCAAGCTCGTACATTCCCACTTCAAAGGAAACGCGCGTACGCGTAGACGACTTCTGGAAGATCATACCCAGCTTTTTGCCTTTGAGATATTCCTGCGGCACGCCGTGTTTGCGCTCGTATTTGAGCTGATCGGCGAGATTGAGAATGGATAAGATCTCCTCGCGCGAGAGATCGGCAAGTTTGAGAAGATGTTTCATTTGAGTACCTCCTTGATGACGGACAGCCCTTCGTCCATTTCGGTTTTTGTGATGGTGAGCGGCGGCACGAGGCGCACGCGGTCGTGCGCGGTGAGGACGAGCAATCCCCGTTTCAGGCATTCCGCCGCAACTTCTTTGGCGTTTTTATCGATTTCAAGCCCGATCATAAGCCCCAGACCCGTGACCTGCTTCACGCCGTCGAACCCTTTGAGTTTGGCGCGCATATAGTCGGATTTTCCCTGCACTTCAAGCAGGAACTCTTCCGTGAGACGGGAGACGACGTTGACCGCGCCCGCGCAGCAGACGGGATTCCCGCCGAACGTCGAGCCGTGGTCGCCGACCTGCAACGTGTGTTCCGTCTTGCCGAAGAAGAGGCATGCGCCGATGGGCAACCCGCCGCCCAACCCCTTCGCCGTGGTGACAATATCAGGCTGAATGCCGTAATGCTGATAGGCGTACAGCTTTCCCGTTCTTCCGTTTCCGCACTGCACTTCGTCGCAGATCAGGAGAATGTCGCGCTCCTTGCAGAAGGCTTCCAGCGCGGTCACGAACGCCTTGGGGAGCGCCGTTACGCCGCTCTCCCCCTGCACGCACTCGATGACGACCGCGCACGTCCTGTTATCGGCGACCCGACGGATATCGTCCATGTTCGCTTCCGCATAGTCCACTTCGGGAACGAACGGACCGAACCAGCGGTGAAACGCGTCCTGCCCCGTCGCGGTCAGCGTGAAGAGCGTTCTGCCGTGGAAGCTGTTTTTCAGCGTGACGATCTTGGCGCGCCCCTCGCCGTATTTCTCGGCGGAATACTTCCGCGCCGCCTTGAACGCGCACTCGTTTGCCTCCGCGCCCGAGTTTGCGAAGAACGCCCGCTTTGCGCCCGTCCTGGTGCATAAGAGTTCCGCAAGCCTGCTCTGCGGTTCGGCGTAGTAGTAGTTGCAGACGTGCTGCACGCGATTGAGCTGTTCCACGACCGCCGCCTTCCAGCTCTCGTCGTTCACGCCGAAAATGTTCGTGGCGATGCCTGCGCCGAAATCGATATATTCCTTCCCGTCCGTTCCGATGAGCGTGGCGTTTTTCCCGCCCGTGAACGCGATGGGAAAATAGGAATACGTTTCGGCGTGGTACTGCTTATCAAGCGCCTGTATCTGAGAAAAATCCATCATAGCAAAACCCCGATATCGTAAAAGAAGGACTGATAAAAAATCAGTCTCCCTTCACAAACATTGTCCCCAGACCTTCGTCCGAGAGCAATTCCAATAGAATAGAATGTTTGACCCTGCCGTCTGTAATAAACACACGGTTCACGCCGTTGCGGATGGCGTCGCGGCAGCACTGCACTTTGGGGATCATCCCGCCCGAAATAATGCCCTCTTTGATGAGCGACGGAACGTCGGAAACATACACTTTCTTGATGAGCGAATCGGCGTCCCCCGCCTTTTGCAAAAGTCCGCGCACGTCCGTCATGAGAATGAGGCTCTCCGCTTTGAGCGCGCCCGCCAGCGCGGAAGCCGCCGTATCGGCATTCACGTTATAAATGTTCCCCTCGTCGTCGTATCCGACGGTGGAGACGACGGGCAGATACCCCGCGTTCAGACAGCTTAAAATGAGATCGGTATTGACGTTCTCGATCTTGCCGACGAATCCGAGCTCTTCGCTCTCCTTGGAACACTGTAAGAGTTTCCCGTCAATGCCCGAAAGCCCGACCGCCTTTGCGCCGAGCGAGCCGAGCATATGCACGAGTTCTTTATTGACCTTTCCCGCAAGCACCATGCGGACGACTTCCGCCGTCTCGGCGTCGGTGTAGCGAAGCCCGCCGACAAAGCGGGATTCGATCCCCATGCGCTTTAACGTCTGGGAAATTTCCGGTCCGCCGCCGTGGACGAGAACGACCTTGATCCCGACGAACTGCAACAGCGTCATATCCCGCATGACGAGCTTTTTCAGCGTGTCGTCCGTCATGGCGTTCCCGCCGTACTTGACGACGAGAATCTTATTCTGGTATTTTTCGATGTACGGCATCGCTTCCAGAAGGAATTCCGCCTGCGCCTCTTTTCCTATCACGTTCTGTAATCTCCGTTGATTTTTACGTAATCGTACGTGAGGTCGCACCCCCACGCGGTTGCAGAATATGCGCCGTCTTTGAGATCGACGTCGATGACGACCTCTTTCTGCGACAGCACGCGCTTTGCCTCCTCTTCGGAGAAGGGAACGCCGCTCCCGTTTTCGCAGACGAACACTTCGCCCGCCGCCGACGTGAACCGCACGTCGATCTTATTGACGTCGAGATCGGCTCCCGCATAGCCGAGCGCGCACAGAACGCGCCCCCAATTTGCGTCCGATCCGAACATCGCCGCCTTGACGAGGTTGGAGTTGATGACCGATTTCGCAGCGATGCGCGCGCACTTCTTGCTCTTTGCGCCGCGTACGCGGCACTCGACGAGTTTGGTCGCCCCCTCGCCGTCCGCCGCAAGCTCTCTGCACATTGCGGAAGTGACCATATGCAGCGCCTTGCAGAACTTTTTATAGTCCGCGCCCGCCGAAACGATCTCCTTATTTCCCGCGAGCGCGCTCGCCATAATGCAGAGCGTATCGTTGGTAGAGGTATCTCTGTCCACGCTGAGCATATTCAGCGAGTCCTTCACGTCCGCGGAGAGCGCTTTTTGCAGCATCGCGGGAGAGACGGCTGCGTCCGTCGAGATGAACATGAGCATCGTCGCCATATTCGGGCAGATCATTCCCACGCCCTTGCAGATCGCGCCGATCTTGCAGGGAACGCCGCCGATCTCGAAGGCATAGGCGATCTCTTTTTTGACGGTGTCCGTCGTCATGATGGCTTCCGCCGCGGCGGAGCTGTTGTTTCCAAGCCCCGCGACGAGTTCCTGCATTCCGTTTGCGATCGGCTCGATGGAGAGCTGCTGCCCGATCACGCCCGTGGACGCCACAACGACGTCCCCCGCCGCAACGCCCGTGTGCCGCTCGACGAGCGCGCACATTTCCTCCGCGATCTCAACGCCGTTCGCGTTGCAGGTGTTCGCGTTGCCGCTGTTGACGATGACCGCCTGCGCATAGCCGTCCGCCACGTTCTTTTTCGTCACGAGAATGGGCGCGCCCTTTACGAGGTTGGTCGTATAGACGCACGCCGTCGCGCAGCGCACGTCCGCGACGATGAGCGCAAGGTCTTTTTTGATTTTATTTTTGCGGATCCCGCAATGTACGCCGTTGGCGCGGAATCCCTTGGGCGCACATACGCCGCCCTCAATTTTTGTTATCATCATGTTATCCTTACAATTATATCACAAAGAAATGCGTTCGTCAAGTCCGAGCGCAACATTCATGTTCTGAATTGCCGCACCGGAAGCGCCTTTTCCGAGATTATCGAACCGCGCGGTGAGCAGGATCCGCTCTTCGTTGCCGTTCACGAGCAGCTGCATCCGGTTGGTGTGGTTGAGCGTATTCGCCGAAATATAGCCGCTCTCCTCCTCGCCCACGGAGAGGAACGCGCTGCCCGCATAGTGCTCCGCAAGCAGCTTTTTCACGTCCGCCGCCCCCATCCGCTTATTCAGAAGATCGGAAAAGAGCGGAACGTTCACCGTCATGCCGCATTCGTAGTCGCAGATATACGGATTGAACACGGGCGTGCGCGTAAGTCCGCAGACGGCGCGCATTTCGGGCAGATGCTTGTGCGAGAGCGTGAGCGCGTACAGGCGGGGCGTATCCAGAAGCGGAGAACGGTTTTCCGCCTCATATTCCGCGATCCCCTTTTTGCCCGCGCCCGAGTAGCCGCTGACGGCGTGGCACACGAAGGGATAATCGGGCGCGACGACGCCCGCTTTGACGAGCGGATAGACGAGCGCGATAAATCCCGAGGCGTAGCACCCGGGGTTTGCGATGCGCTTGCCGTGCGCGATCGCCGCGCGGTGCTCCGCGGAAAGTTCGGGGAAACCGTAAGCCCACCCTTCCGCCGTGCGGTGCGCGGTGGACGCGTCGATGACGACCGTATGCGGGTTTTCCACAAGCGTGACCGCCTCGCGCGCCGCGTCGTCCGGCAGACAGAGGAAGGTCACGTCGGAAGCGTTGATCGCCTCCTTTCTGGCGTCCGCGTCCTTGCGGAGCGATTCGGGAAGCGCGATCAGCGAAACGTCCGTACGCCTTTCCAGCATTTCACGAATGCGGAGACCTGTGGTCCCCGCACTCCCGTCGATAAATACTTTGAACATATCGCTTATTTGAGTTTTTTCTGATCGAGCAGAGCTTTCACCTTGATGGGAAGCCCGAACAGGTTGATGAATCCCTCGGAATCCTTCTGCGAATATGCGCCGCCGTCGTCGGAGAAGGTGGCGATGTCCTCGCTGTACAGCGAATAAGGAGAGGTGATGCCCGCGTTCGTCACGTTGCCCTTATAAATGCGGAGTTTCACGTCGCCCGTGACCGTTTCCTGCGTTTTGGAAACGAACGCGGAGAGCGCCTCGCGGAGCGGGGTGAACCACTGTCCGTCGTACACCATTTCGCCGAACTTGACGGCAACGAGCTGCTTATAGTGCATCGTCGCCTTGTCAAGGCAGACGGTCTCCAAAAGGCGGTGCGCCTCGTAGAGAATGGTGCCGCCGGGCGTCTCGTACACGCCGCGCGACTTCATACCGACGAGACGGTTTTCCACGAGGTCGGCAAGTCCCACGCCGTTTTCGCCGCCGATTTTATTCAGCGTTTCGACGATCTCGACCGCGCCCATCTCCTTGCCGTCGATCGCGGTGGGAATGCCCTTTTCAAAGTGAATGGTCACATAGGTGGGCTTATCGGGCGCCTGCATGGGAGATACGCCCATTTCGAGGAAGCCCTCTTTCTCGTACTGCGGCTCGTTTGCGGGATCTTCGAGATCAAGCCCCTCGTGCGAAAGGTGCCACAGGTTTTTATCCTTGGAATAGTTGGTCTCGCGGTTGGTTTTCAGAGGAATGTCGTGCGCCTCCGCGTACTCGATCTCCTCTTCGCGGCTCTTGATGTTCCAGATACGCCAGGGGGCG
>ERZ1643249.4000-NODE-4000-length-12628-cov-11.063310_pt1 | contig 12628 bp, 11 predicted proteins | sample MGYA00579263_ERZ1643249 | MGnify/ENA primary metagenome ERZ1643249 (study PRJEB29033, sample SAMEA4952264) | chicken gut metagenome | biome: Broiler Chicken; feature: Gastrointestinal Tract; material: Caecum | place: Ireland | collected 2018 | study: Broiler...
CAAAAAAGTGGAACGGGGAAAAGAACGGCAATACGGGCGCAATTTCGCTTTGCGCTTCTATCGTCACCAATTCGCCGAGTTCGCGCACGTCCGCGCCGAGGCTTTCAGGACGTTGCAAATCGGCAAGCACTTTCACGAATACACGGTTTGAAATAACGCACGCATGACGCGACATTTTCAGCAGCACGCCGAATAAGTCGTTTTTCTGATTGCATTCGTCCGTGTTACGCTTAACTTCCGATAGTTCGGGCGTATTCTTGCGTTCTTTGTCTATTTCAGATATAACATACACGCCGAAGCCGAAAGCGTTCCTGTTCGGGTTATCTTTCAAAAGTATCTTGCCCAAACGAAGCATATCAAAGTCAAGTATATGCGCATGACGGGAATACGCTTCCTGCATTCGGCTGTCGCGGCTGAAAAAGTCCGAGTTCCAAAGCGGGAAGTTCCCGAGGTCAGACAACAACCCGTCCACGCGAATAGAATAGTTCGCCAAGAGCAGCGACGACTGCACCGTATAAATGAGGTACGCGCACGCATAATCTTCCGCAACCGCCCACACGTCCGACACCTTTAATTTGTCGTCGCATTCCAGCCCGTAACGCTCGTAATCGTAATTGAATATCTTTGCGCGGCAGGGCGTTTTCTCCCAGCGTTGCCGCTTCTTTTGCAGCCATGCTTTACACGACGGCACCGAAAAGACCTTGTGAAAGGCAATCGCGCGTTTCAGTTCGTTTTCGAGATTACACCACGGGAAAAATGGAAACTTCAAATCGCTTTCAAGTATGATTTCAAACGCTTGGTCACGCAGTTGCACTTCCGCAGACAACGCCATATCTGTTATAAACGCCGTTTTGCCCGCGCCCATAACGCCGCCGACAATCGTTACAACGCCGCGCTCGTTCAAAAAGCCGCGATTGCGCCGCTCGTTATGCCGCAGCCGGCTATACGCAATTTTCCTTGCTATAACCGACAGCAGCACGGCGGCAGCGACACACCACGCCCACACAGGAAAGAACGTCAAGCCCGTCCAAAGGTCAAGTATGAGTTTATATACCTGTCTGTAAATTGTCGTGAAATCGAACGAACTGACTAAATACAGATAATAGGCAATAAACTCCAACACGATAGTAAACACATTGAAGTAGAACAACCACAACGCAAGCCATATCTTCCAATACACGCCGTTTTCCCGCACAAAGCAGCAAAACCGCAACAGCCACGCTTTGGCGGGGCGATATGTAACAGAAGATATGCGCTTGAACACACACAACGGAATGCTGTCCTTGCCGTAGTCGTTGTTATAGTTTTTCAGCAGCCGCCTGAAAAGCAAATACGCAAACAGTATAAAAGGAATGATGATAAGCAGCGATTGCGACAAGATAAGCAGTAGCCGACCGAGGAAAGAGAGGTACGAAAGGAAATTTTCACCGTTCGCCCATAACTGCCAATAGGCAGACCAATTCTCCGTAAAGCCTTGCCAATCTTCGGGAACGGGTACGGCAGGGGCTTCCGCACCGCCCATAAAACCAAAAAACGGTATCTTCGGGAACTCGTTCACCGTGGGTGTAATATTATGCGGCAGCCCGCATATCTGACAGAAGTAATACGACACGGACAGTCCGAAATCGCGCCCCGCTTCAATAATACGCCCGACCGAACCGAAGAACTCGAATACGCCCAGCACAAGAAACGCAAGCGTAATAACGGCGCAGACAATATGACAGTCTATGTACGAACGGTTATACGCCCGATGCGCCGCCTTTTCTTCCGCTGCGGTTATATCTATGTTTACCGTCCTCATACGTTACACCCCGTATAAATGAAATACCCGACAACCGCTATAATCACTATCACAAGAAATACCTTCAATGCCCGTTTCAGCGTTTTCATACCTTTTTTGCCTTTCCTCTTAAAATCGTTTGACTTTTTTCTATCTTCACCGTATAATACTTGCAATGGTTGACGTTCCTTTACGGGGGTGTATAAATGGCAAAAGCACCTTAATCAGCCCGACCATAAGAACGGACGGTTGTCGGAATTACTCCGTAAACCTTGCCAAGAACGGTACTTTATGTATCGTTCTTTTTTTCTGCCTTTTTCTTCGCCAAAGTAATAAACTTATCATACTTTTCCCGCGCCGTACTTAAATGGCTTAATTCGTCCAAAATCGCTTGCTTTTCATCTTCCGTAAATTGCAGGTCATTAAGTTGCTTATTCAGTTTTGAAACGTCAATACCTTGTTCGCCGTCTTTCGTATCTATCGAAACTATAAGACGACGTTCAAGGAAACTTTGCCGCAAATTGCCGTCCTTGTCCAAATCATCGCTACTTAAATTGCGTATCTGCAAATTATTTCGCTTGCCCTTTTTCGGGCTATGCGTAACTTGCACAAGCAAGCAATTATCATTCAATTCGTCCAAAACAAGCCCGCCGTGAACGTCGCCGTCATTTCTGCCGTTCAAAATTTTATTTGAAACACGGAAGATATTCCACCTGCGCCCGCCATTATTCAGCGGCAGTTTGAACTCTTTCTTAGGCTGCGGCTTCGGCTGCTGCGGTGGCGGGTCAGAACGTTTCTTCTGCGCCGCCATGCGCGCATAGTTCGCCGCGATTGCTCTTTTCTGTGCTTCCGACTTGCAGCGGAACTTCGTTTGTTTTCTCTTTTTTCCCAAGTTTACACCTCGCTAATCGTGAACTTCGTCGATATTATAACCGCGCGGACAATTCTGCTCGCCGTATTCAATCGCTTGGTCAATATCGTCAAAATAAAATTCGCCGTCGTCACAGGTCAAAATATAGCCCATAAAAATCACCTCAATTTGTTTTAATGCCGAAAGGGGCTTTTCCGCCCCGATCGGCATTTTTCATCACCCTTGCAGGGAGCAACACCCCGTCGGGAAGATGTCCATTAAAGGAAAGTTATTTGTTTTGCTTCTCTTTGCCTTGCTTCAACTTGTCTGACTTGACGTAAACCGTTTTCGGCTGTGGGGCTTTTACTGTCTTTGTCGGGCTGTTTGCCGTTGTTTTCGGCTTCTTCGTTGCGGATTTCTTAATCGCGTTCACAAGTGCCGCGATACCCTTAAACGGCAACATAACCACCCATACGACCGCTTTGATTATGTACGGCAGTATCGGGCCAAGAACAACAAGCAAAAGAATAAGCGCAATTATAGCCAAAATCCATTTGCCCGTATCGCTCAAACCGACTTCATAATGTTCTTCATTTATCGGCTTATCGCTGCCCGTTTGCTTATTATCAATCGTTCCAAGGTTATAAACAATACCGTCCGTTTCAAATTTCAACCGCAAAATCGTTACGTCACCGACAAGCGTTGAAAAGGAAGTAGTCGCACCGCTTGCCCCACCGTTCAATGAATAACTCGTTTCAGCAAAGCGAAGCACCCATTGTTTACCTTTCAATGCGGCTTTACCTTCTTCGGTTATCGTGCTCGCAACATTCACGTCAATTATTGCACCTGAATATACATTCTGAAAAGTTTCGTTTTCGGAAATAAACTGGTCAACAGTTTCTATTCTGTCCCAAGTATATGTAGGAGCAAATAAACCACCGCCCGAATGCTCGACTTTCTGCGTATATTCAAGATACGCATAATTATCTTGCTTTTCTCCGAACGTTTCATTTTCACCCGCAAACGGGACAAATGACCAACTATAACTTTGAGAAGTATAATACACGTCCGCTTCTAAAAGCCTATCAATATCACGGTCGGTATTAAACGCAACGAAATGACTATCACAAGCACCGACATACAACTTAAAACCGTCCATATATCGAACAAACCCAACAAACTTGTCTGTTATCTCTATCGTTTCAATATCTAAAACGCGAGAATAAGGCTCACCGTTTATTGTGCTGAAACAGTATTCTTTCGCAACCTTATAATCGACTTCGGTTACTTCGTTGCCGTGGTCTGCGTCCTCGTCAACCGTTTCATCGAACGGACGGTAAATCGTCGTTATTGTGTAATAGCGCGTCGTTTCTGTGCTTACCGCCAGACCGTCCACACGATATTTATAAAATACTCCGCTTGAATTAAGTAAAGTCAATTTATAATTCCGTACGTCAGATATGCTTTCACGAGGTACAAGTGCAATATTGATTGACGACGCACACAAATCTTTCGCTTGTCCGCTCGGTTGATACACATACACGAACAATTCTTTGTCCGTGCTTTCGGCAATCTGTATCACTTGAATGGAATAATCGTTCGTCACACTCGGATATATGCTCGGCGAAAAGTTTTCGTCCTTTCGCAAATCGTCCAACACGTCCGAATACGACGTGCTTTCCGCATAGGCTTGCGGGGCAGTCATCTGACCGCCCCAAAGCACTACAAAGAGGAGAACAGCCCAAAGCAAAAGAAAAGCAAAGCGCATTATGTTGTTTTTCAATTTCTTTCGCATAGCTTATACCTCAAAAAATATAAGAGTTTTGATTTAATGTCACAGTAAATTCGTATGAAAAATAGAGATTTAATCTATTTTCACCCGAAACAACGGTTATAACGAAATAACAGTATTCCGACTTCAACTTTTCCTGTAACTGAATATCTCCGCCGTACTTCGCTTCAATCGCTTTCTGAACGGTAAAATGTTCAGGCACGGTTATTGTAAAACCTTCGTCATTTTTTTGTAATCCGAATACTTCCGAATAGTTGTTGTTTTCGGTATCGCCTGCGGTGTAAAAATCATAGAACTCGCCGTCATGCACAAACGCAAAATTATTTTCGCCGTTTGACGATACCGAAACAGAATAATCAACGGTTTCACCTGTCAAAGATTTAACAAAAAAACTATGGTTCTCTCCGGAAACAAGAAAAAGCTCGTCGTCATCTATGCCAGAATAATAACGTTTGCCGTCATACTCGACATAAAATGAAACTCCCTCGTTCTTTGCCACAAAATATACGATAACACCCGCAAAACCGAGTAAAAGCAAAACAACAAGTATATAAGTTATAATTTTAGATAATGTACTGCTTACTTTATCTTTTCTTTTACTCATTTCTTACCGCCTTAGAACAAATACGAACTATCGCTTAAATCAATATTTTGCGCTGTTAACCGAATACTTGAAGCAGTTACAAAAATTTTAAAAGTTTGCGTAAATGTACTATGAGTACCGGTCGCTTTTGCACTGATGCTCAAAACAGGTAAATCGGAATGTTCCGATACAACCTGACGGGGTATGCTTAAATCGGCAAATAAACCATAATTATAACCACCGCTGACATTATTAAAAGCCTGCTGATTAAGACCGATATAATCACCCTCATCAAGTGCTATATTACGTATAGAACAAGAACCACCTGCTGAATTTATGTAACCGGCAAGTTCCAAATTGCCGGAAAGTGAAACAGAAGTTGTGAAATTATCATCAACCGTATAATCGGAATATATCAAAGATATATCTGAAATATGAGTTTCAAAGTCGCCTTCCTTACATGTATAAGAGGTGGTAAATCTATCAAAAGTCATGCTGGCATTTGCAGAGCCATTACTATCATCACAAACGATAGAAAAACTTTCGACACGCTTTGCGTAATCGCAAACACATGTGGCAGAGGCATTTTCATTTGCACGGCTTGTACATACAACTTCGATTTTTTCACCGAAGTCCTGTAAACATGCAACCGAAGCAGAAAGCGCACCGTCAGAAGTGGGCGTAACGGTAACATAATCCGTAACTGTTTTTCCTTTTGCCCAAGAAGAATTTGAATTCTGCCAACGCACTGACCAATCTACTGTTTTATCAAAACTATCAGCAGGGGTAAGCGTTGCCGTAAGCGTAAAAGCATTTTCCGCTTGTGCGCTCACGCCGTATTCCGCATAATCTGCCGCGGCTATTTCCGCACTCATAAGCGATATACCGCTGCCTTCGGCTTCGCCTACAAGCATGCCGCCGTCGCTGTCGCATGCCTGGTCGGTTATAGTAAATTGATTATCTTTTATTACATACTCGTTTATCGCCCAGCCGCCGACAGCCGCGCCTGCTATGATTGCCAATGCGGAAACACCTGCAATTACTCTCTTTATTGTCTTTGTCATATTTTTCACCTCGCTTTATTTATTTACCGTAATAGTAACCTGCCCCGCATACCCGAGAACTTCCGAAAGGTCTACCTTGCCGTCCTCGTCCGCCGTGGGGGTTATTTCGCATTTTGCATACGCTGCGTTTTCGGGTATTTCACCGTCGAAGTCGGCAGAAAGATCGCCGGTGGCGGAAATGAAGTTGCCCTCGCCGTCATAGAAGAACAGCTGATATGTAACGCTCGCCTCGTCCGCGAGTTCGACCTTAAGGCCGTCCGTTGTGAATGTATCGCGCGTTACTATTGAAGTATCGCCTTCAGTCTGCTCGCCGTTCTCGTCAAGCGTTGCAATCGTATAGGCCTCGCCCCCGATTTCCGTTACCGTAGTCTGCCTGTCAAGCATGACAAACAGCGTTACCACCGCGCCGATAAGACCGATAGCTATCAGGAAAATTATTACCCACTTGACGGTATCGGCTGCGGCATGCTTCTTTAATGTGTACCTTGCCATAAAAATATCTCCTTAAAAATTTATTTTGCGCCTTTTTCTATTCCGAAATAGGCCACAGTTCGTCTATTACGCTTTCCATTGTCATCATAAAAATGATTTACAATTTGAGCTTTAGCCGTACGATTTAAATCGTACGTATTACCTTTAAATGCAGGCTTTTTTCTGTCACTCGCAGTTATAATCATATTCGGCAATTTGGTATCTATCTTGCCGACAAAGTGATATTTAGGGTTTAACCTGCGTTTGCCGTTTTTACCTGCTACCCACGCATTTTCTGCCGGAATAAGACGAACGCCTTTATGCTTCAGGCTATAATTTACAGTTGACATAATAATTAAACCTCGCTATAATAATATTTGCCATTAGCCCCATGTAACAGGGCAGCCACGGCAAATGCGCGTGGACAGAAAAGAACGCCTGGCTATTAGCGTAGACTTTTCACTTTAACCGTCCGCTTTGCGGGCGGTTATTTTTTATGCCTTTTAGTATCAATACCGTTTTTCGCAAGCATTTTGCTTACTACCATAGTTGCGCTGCCTGAACTTTTTGCCGAATAGCCAACAGTTCTGCCACCCCGAACCAAAGAAGCAGTATGCACGGGGTTGCCGTAACGGTCTAACTTATCACCGCGCGTTAAAAGTACTTTATGCTTACCAACTTTACATAATCGACTTTCGCCCGGATTAGTCAGTCCGCCGCCAACTCCTTTCCAAATAGTATCGTAGTAAACATACGGTTTGGAATTATTCTTTCTTGCCATAAATCAACCACCTTTTAATTTCTTAAATTCGTTGTTCGGGCAGAGAGGAATACAATCGCCGCCCGAAGCTGCCGCAACCTTTTGGGCAACGGCGTAAAACGCTTCTTCAACATAAACGCCCGTGCTTTCTCCGCGCTTGTCAACCCCCGTTTCTATGAACGCGCCGCCGTCGTCGCTTTCAAATATGCAACTGATACGCGACACAGGAAACAGCATTTTTACACGGTCATGCTTTTCCGTGACTTCGATAAAACCTTTCATTCCGTTCACCCCGCCATTTCCTGTACAGACATATGCAACAGGCGTTCGTTTTCTCGCAACAGTTCGTCGTACTGCGCTTCAAGGTCAAATATCTTGTCGCAAAGTTCGCGTTTGCTCCACTTTTCAAAACGCGCGTATTTGTCTTTCGGCGGCTCTTCCATTTCAGGAAGTTCCATTTCAACCTGTTGCGACGTCGCAACAAGGCTCTTTTTGTATTCACGTATCTGCTTGACCGTCCAATCGGGCTTTACGGACTTGCGCTGTTCGTCAGAGAGGGGGAGCAACTCGCACAACTGCGAATAGCCGAATTTTTCCCACTTCTTTTTGAAACAGCGCAGACCGTCGCCGAACTCGTCAACGATATTCATAAGACGGCTTACCTGCGTTTTATCAAGCCCGAACTCGTCAAAGCAATATGCGAAAAAGAAATCTGCACAACAGTTTCCCGCGCCGATAGGCAGATTAAATCCGTATTCGTTGCGTATCTGTTCATGATTGAAACGAATACCGACGATTGCCGAATACGAATTGCTGCTGTAAAGGTCAATCAGATGAACGCCGAGCCAAAAGAAATTTTGTTTGCTTTCCTCTAAATCCTTGCGTATCGTTGCGGCGTACTTTTCCAAAACTTCAAGATTTTCCGTTTTTTCATTACTGCTTACGCCCTGAAAACGCTTCTGCTTAAAATCAATCATTGTTTTACCTCGCAAACCACAAAGGGGCTGTCCTTTCCGCCAACCACCGACTTAAAGAACAGCCCCGATATTCCTTTTACGCTCTCGCTTTCGCGCTTGCCTTTTCTGCCTCGAAACGCAACAGACGGATATAGTTTTCCATAACCGCTTTGTCGCTGCCGCGAACGGTTTTCAGCGGATAACGCCATTCAAAGCCCGTTTCGTCCGTGAACACCGCTTCATACACCATGTACTTGCGAATGCCCGTATGCTCGTCATACTGACGTTCTTCACGGAACTGCAATTCGACTTTCTTCACGCCGTCGCTGAAAAGTTTTTCCAACGCTTCATAGCCGCCCACGTCGGAAGCCTTGAAGTGTACTTCCGAAATGCTGCCACGGAACACGGCGGGCAGTATGTATTCCCAATACTGCTTACCGTCTGACTTGTTGGTGTAACGCCTGCGGACAACGTAAATCTTCGGTATCTCGATTTTCTTTTCCTCGTCTGCCGCGCTCTCCGTTCCGTCCATTGCTGCAAGTGCTTCCGTCGCTTCCATTGCTTTCATGATTTGCGATACATTTTCTGTCTTTACGCTTGCATTCTGTTCGGCTTTTGCTTCTTCCAACACATTCACTTCATTCTTTGCCATTTTGCTGCTTTAATCTCCTTTGCGTATGGTCGCCACCAAATAAATAATGCGAAAACAGACCACCCGCAGGGGAAAATCTATTTTCGCATTTAATGATAAACTATAAAAATTTCGACAAAAATCGACAAACGGATTGACAAGAATGGTGCGGAATGGTAAAATTTTACAGCAAGGACTAAAATCAAGAAAAGGCGGCCTTGAACAGATGCCGAAAAAAGGCAGAAAAAGTGCTTGCGGGAGCAATCAAAGTCGAAGAAGACGGAGGGCAAAGCCCGCGTCTCATCATAAAAAAGGACGAGAGGAAACAGGAAATGAAACAGAGCATCGGGATCGCCGCAGCGGCGGTCTTTTTGTGTTTTGCGGCGCTGTGTCTGAGCAGCTGTTCGCTGGAATGCGCGCACACGCATGTGCGCACGGAGAACACTGCGACGTGCACAAAGGCAGGAGAGCTCATCTACACATGCGAGCACTGCGGCGAGAGCTGGCGCGAGCCGAGCGAAGCGCTCGGGCATGCGTGGGGGAGCTGGCAGAGCGACGGTGCGGGCGGGCATTCCCGCGTGTGCGCGAACGATGAGACGCACGTCGAACACGGCGCCTGCGAGTGCGAGACGGTGTACGCACAGGAATCGGGCTGCGAAACGGGCGGCGTGTATGCGGAGCAGTGTCGCGTCTGCGGGGAAGTGTATGTCATGGAATCGCCCGCGCAGGGGCATGCGTGGGGCGAATGGAGAAGCGAAGGCGGCACGCACGTGCGCACGTGCGCAAATGACGAGGCGCACATACAGCGCGAGGCGTGTACGTACGGAGAAGAGCGCATCGTCCGCGCGGCGACATGCACGGAAGACGGGCTCGCGGTGCGCGCGTGTACGGTGTGCGGCGGCGAGCGCGAGCGGATCCTCCCCGCAACGGGGCACGCATACGCATGCACGGTCACGCCTGCGACATGCACGCAGGACGGGCAGGAGGAGTACGTCTGTACCGAATGCGGGGACAGCTACACGGTCTCCCTTCCCGCGACGGGGCACACATACGAATGCGCGGTCACGCCTGCGACGTGCACGCAGGACGGGCGGGAGGAGTACGTCTGCGCGGAATGCGGGGACAGTTACACGGTCTCCCTTCCCGCGACGGGGCACGCATACGAATGCGCGGTCACGCCTGCGACGTGCACGCAGGACGGGCGGGAGGAGTACGTCTGCGCGGAATGCGGGGACAGTTACACGGTCTCCCTTCCCGCGACGGGGCACGCATACGAATGCGCGGTCACGCCTGCGACGTGTACGGAAGCGGGCGGAGAGGTATACACCTGTTCTCTCTGCGGGGACAGTCATGCAAAGACATATGCGGCGCTCGGGCACAGCTATGTTGCGGACGAGGAAAGCTCTGTTTCCGCGGGATGTACGCAGGCGGGAGAACGCGTGTATCTTTGCGCGCGGTGCGGAGCGGAGCACAGGGAGACGGTTGCGGCGCTCGGGCACGATTTGCAGGGGAACGTGTGCGAGGGCTTTGCGTGCACGCGGTGCGGCGTGCGGACGGATGGCGCGGGGCACGACTATTCTCAGGACTATGCGGCGTGCGGCCGCTGCGGCGAAGCGAACCCGGAAGCGGAAAAACTGAAAGAGGCGGCGTATTCCGCGCTCGGCGGAGACTATACCCTTCATTCGGACGCATGGCGCGGCGCGGACGGGAAATTGTACACCTCTCTTGCGGCGAGCGCGGACGGCGGCGTTCTGCGCTTTGCCGCGGACGGGGCGTGCGGGGACGGAAAGGCGGTGTACCTGGAGGAGGGCGACGCACTTTTGCGCATACCGTATGCGCAATTCGGGTTCCGAAGCCTCTCCTTTACGGAGTTTTCGGGCAGGCGAGATGGGGAAGGCTGGCTGTTTCTGTTCACATGCGCGGAAGCGGAGCTGAAGGTATATCTGTCCGCGGAGGGCACGCCGCTGAGCGGCGAACTGTTCTCTGTATACGGGAGCGCGCGCATTGCATACGCGGCGGAAGAGATAGAGCTTCCCGCGTCGTTCACGGGTCCCTTTTCGGAGCTGTTCGCGTTCGTGGGAGAGGGCGTGTCCGTTGCGGGGAAGGAGCTTGTGCGCGAGGGCGGAGAGCTGGTGTTCCGCGCAAACGGGAACTCTGCGGCGGTGGACGAGCTTCGGATAAGCGCGCGGCGGCACTGCGCGGAGGGCTGGCTGTTCTCGTTCGGTGAGCTGGGAACGCTCGCATACGGCGAGGGGCGGGTGGCGGAGAGCCTGCACGAGTACGTTCTCGCCGTAGACGAGTCGACGCTTCCGTGCGGCGAGATAACGGAGGCGCCGCACAGGTGCGAAGAGTGCGGGGAAGAGGCAACCCTTCCGTACGAGCGCCCGCACGAGGAGAATGTGCGGTACGAACTGTCCGAGGGGAGTTTCACCTGCGACGAGGGGTTGCGCGAGATCGCGTACTGCACGGCATGCGGGAAAGAACTCTCGGAGCGGAGGGTATACGGGCACGTTTTGCAGGAGTCGGAGGGCGCGTTTTTCTCGAAGTGCGGGAAGACGGAAGTGCACGTCTCGGGGTGCGTATGCGGCACGCAGACGACGTACACGGAACAGGGCGGCTGTGAATTCCCGTCAGAGCCCGAAACGGAGAACGAGGAGGACGGCGTTCTCGTGCGCATCTATCCCTGCCTGCACTGCGAGGCATATGTGCGGGAGCGGGAGAGCGAGGAGCTTCGGGACGAGGATTGCCGCGTGCGCGTGAGGATCGTGCGGGAATACGTCGCGGACGGAGCGGTGCAGTATTCGTTTTGGAAAAGCGAGGTGCGGGAAGCGGCGCACGAGTACGAAGAAGTTCGGGAGCTCACGGACGCGGAGAACTGCGCGGCGGGGGTGTACACATGCGAGCGGTGCGTGCATTGCGGCGCGGAGCGCGGGATGAGCTTTGAGACTGGCGAACACGCGAAGGTGTGCGAGGAGAGGTATGTCATAGAGACGCCCGAAGGGGAGATGACGGTGACGGTCCGAAGCTGTGCGTGCGGCAGGTACGGGGAGTATACGCTGAGCGGCGGGTGCGGGCTTGCGGAGACGGAAGAGGGTTTTGCGTGCGCGGAGCACGGCTTTGTTCTGACGGAGCGGGTATATGAGGAGCGGGACGGGTGCCTGGTGCGGGAATGGAAGGCCTTGGAATTCAGCCGTAACGGTGAGAGCGTAGCCGTGTTGCGGATCGGGCAGGGAGCGCGGACGGAACACACGATACAAGCGCAGGGCGGTGCGCAGATATGCACGGCATGCGGCGAGAAGGTGTATTGGGAAGAGGCGACGGAGGGAGAGGGGACGTACACATATACGCAGGGCTATGCGACGGAGAGCGAGCGCGTGGAGGAGCGGAACGTGTACACGTCGGACATGACGGTACTGTTGCGGACGGAGCGGGAAACGGAGGGTGCGGACAGCCGCGAGATCACGGTTACGGAGTACGGGGAATATTTTCTGCCCGTTTCGGAGCGAACGGAGCGCGAGGACCGTGCGGGGAAATACGTGTCAGAGATCCTGTACGAGAACGGATTGATGGTGCAGGAGCGGACAAAATACGAACGGGCGGACGGGTATATAAGCGAGTGCGAGACGGTGTACGAAGGCGGTCTCCCCGTGCGCCGTGAGGAGCGAAGCGGATACGCGGGCGCGCTGACGGTGACGGTGTATGAATTCGACGCATCTGCGGGAGAATGGCGCCCCGTGCAGA
>ERZ1643249.4001-NODE-4001-length-12625-cov-4.383294_pt1 | contig 12625 bp, 13 predicted proteins | sample MGYA00579263_ERZ1643249 | MGnify/ENA primary metagenome ERZ1643249 (study PRJEB29033, sample SAMEA4952264) | chicken gut metagenome | biome: Broiler Chicken; feature: Gastrointestinal Tract; material: Caecum | place: Ireland | collected 2018 | study: Broiler...
TAACTTTATTATGCACAAAAACGGAACGTTTTCCGAAATCGTGTCAAAAGGAAACATTGCCGAAATGCACTGCGGCAAAAAATTCTTATCCGATTGAAAATGTGCGTTTTCCGCTATGACGATTGCCGCGGACGGCAAAGGGGAGCAGACTTTGAAAGTCTGCTCCCCCTGTTTTTCATTCTTTTCGGTCGTCAAATCCCTGTCCCCGTCATTTTGCCGTAAGTTCCCGCAAAATATCCTTGAACTGCGACAGGTGTTCTTCCTCGTCCATGCGGATGCGCTGGATGATCGCGGCGACCCGTTCGTCCCGCAGCCGCCCGAGCATTTTCGTGTAGCCGTCGATGGCGTACTGTTCCGCCTGGATGTCGTCGAGAATCATCTTCTGCGGCGTCCGCGAATAGGACACGCAGCGCGCGGAATAATAGTTGATGGGATAGGGCGGGAGATAGGAAAAGACGGGCGGCGCGCCCAAGCGGCAGATAAGCGATCCCAAAATGTGCAAATGGTGCATTTCGCTTTTGGCAATGCGCCCCAAAATCGCCGCATAATCGGCATATCCCGCGTTTTCGAACAGGATCTGCTGATAGACGTATTGCAATACCGCGGTCAGTTCCCCTTCGCCGCCCGCATAGGCGGGGGACACGATTTTCAAAGAGACGGGATCCTCCCCGATGCCCTCCATGCCCGGATAGGGAATGGCCTCCCTGCCCTCCGCCGAAACTCTTTCTTTGCCTGCATTTTCTTCCATGGACAAAAACCCCTTTGCTGCGTTTTTTCTATTCTATGCCGCGAAGGAAAAGTTTATGACCGGAAAAAGGCTATTCGTATTCTTCGTAACTGCGCCTGCCGCCGGGGCGATAATCGGGCGGGTATCCGGGCCCTCCCGGACCTCCCGGACCGCCCGGACCGCCGGGATCTCCCGGACCTGCGGACGGGGGCGGGCAATGCCTTCCGCCCTGTTTGCGGCTGCACGGCTTGGGCAGATCGCAGTCCACCAGAATGACGTCGTCGCCGATGCGGACGATGTGTTTCATGTCGATGAACTGCTCGTTTTTCCAAAGCGAAAAGCCCTTTCCGCCCGGCGCGACGATGCCGATGAGACGATTTTCGGGATAGCAGAACACGATGTCGCAAACTTTGCCAAGCCGTCTGCCGTCTCCCGTATTTACCACCTCTTTGGTGCGAAGCTCCGAAAAACTCATTTCCATAAAAGTGCCTCCGATTGATTTTTGCGGCTATTGGCAGTATATGCGGCGGGGCGGGAGTTTTGTGACTCCCGCCCCGTCTTTTTCGGCGCCCGCCGTTTTGCGCCGATCGGAAAAACTTATTTCGTCAAATCCCTGCCCCGCCCGTATCTTAAAAAATCAGGAAATATTCTGCCGTATGTTGTCGAGGGCGTTTTTTTCCAGGCGGGAGACCTGCGCCTGCGAAATGCCGACCTCCGCGGAGATCTCCGTCTGCGTTTTCCCTTCGTAATAACGCAAAAACAGAATGCGTTTTTCCCGGTCCCCCAGCCTGTCCATCGCCTCTCCCAGCGCGACCCGCTCCGTCCACACTTCGTCGTTGTTCTTCTCGTCGCACAGCTGATCCATGAGCAGCAGCGTATCCCCCGCCTTGTTATAGACGGGATCGTACAGGGAAACGGGGTCGGAAATGGCGTCCAGCGCGTAGGCGACTTCGTTCACCGTCACCTGCATTTCCGCGGCGATCTTTTCCAGCGTCGCCTCTTCGTCCCGCTCTTCGATCGCCTCCCGAACTTTGAGGACGCGGTACGCCGTGTCCCGGATGCTGCGGGAGACGCGCAGGGAATTGCCGTCCCGAAGGTAGCGCTTGATCTCCCCGACGATCATCGGCACGGCGTAGGTGGAGAACTTCACCCCCACGCTCAGGTCGAAATTGTCTATCGCCTTGATAAGCCCCACGCAGCCCGCCTGAAACACGTCGTCCGCATTGGCGTTTTTTGCCCAGAACCGCTTGACGAGGGACAGAACCAACCGCATATTGCCGATGATAAAAGTCTCCCGCGCCTGTTTGTCGCCCGTTTTCAGCTTTTTCATCAGCTCTTCGTTTTCCTTCGCCGTAAGCCGGGGAAGCCCCGAAGTGTCCACGCCGCAAATTTCCACTTTCTGCATCATACCCTTGTCCTCCTTCTTATGTAGACGTGCCCCGCTTTTTGAGGAAGTATGTGCTTTTTTTCGGAAATTATTTATGTACGGATGTTTTCTCCCCGGAATTTTTTCCGCGGCTTTGCCTGCGCCCCCTTACAAAGACACGGGGCAGGGTTGCGGCGAGCGCTCTTTTGAGCCGTTTTCAGATTGCTTTTCAGACCATTTTGGCGATCTCCCGGCGCAGCCGTTCGATGATCTTCTTTTCCAGGCGGGAAATATAGCTTTGCGAAATGCCCAAAAGGTCCGCCACGTCCTTTTGCGTCATCTCCTCCCCGCCGTTCAGCCCGAAGCGGAGGAACATGATTTTGCGTTCCCGCTCCCCCAGCTTTTTCAGCGCCTCTTTGAGGAGCTCCTTCTCCGCATTGGATTCCAGGCCGCCGTACACGCTCTCCGCCGACGTGCCCAGGATGTCGGAAAGGAGGAGTTCGTTGCCTTCGAAATCGGTGTTGAGCGGCTCGTCGAAGGAGACTTCGCTTTTCAGCCGCGCCGTCCGCCGGAGATACATGAGAATTTCGTTCTCGATGCAGCGGGAGGCATAGGTGGCGAGTTTTATGTTCCGGTCGGGGCGGAAGGAATTGATCGCCTTGATCAGCCCGATCGTGCCGATGGAGACGAGATCGTCCGGATCGACGCCCGTATTGTCGAACTTGCGGGCTATGTACACCACCAGGCGGAGGTTGTGCTGGATGAGTTCCGCGCGCACTTTGTCCCCCTCTTCGCCTTGACCGAGTTTTCCCAACATCTCCTTTTCCTCTTCGGGAGTGAGAGGCAGGGGCAGCGCCTCCGACCCGCAGATATAGTCCACCGTCTCTTCCGCGTCCATCTTCCGTAAAAAACTTCTGAGTATTTCTTTGAGCTTCATAAGCCGCCTCCCCGTTTTTTCTCCGTTCCGCCCCTTTCGCGCGCCTCGTCCGTCTTGTGCGTTTTATCCTCTCCGCCCGCTCCGACGGCCTCCGCCGCCGCGGCGTTGAGGAGGATCGAATATCCCCGCGCGCGTATATGATTGGACGGGGAAAAATATACTTTCCTTATTATATTCGGCTTTTCTCCGCAATATATCTCCAAGCTGTCCGCGAGAAAAATTCTGATCCTTTTTTCTCCGTTTACCGTCAGAACGGTCGCCTCTTCCGTCATCTGCCTTTCCCCCAGCAGTTCATAGGCGAGATCGGGCGAAAGGAAGCACACGGGCAGTCCGTTTGCCGAGGCGCGGTTGCCGGTGTCCAGAAATCCGTCCGCCTTCACGCTCCTGTCCCCCAACGTCACCCGGCAGGGCCAGACAAAGCGGTACAGCGCCCGTTTCCGGTACAGCCGCCGGACGAGAAAGACGACCGCGAGCGCGAAGCAGAATCCGCCGCCGAGCACCAGCCCCACGGGCGCGCGCTCGACGAGATAACCGTCCCCCGCCGTGCCCGCGGGCAAAGAAAACGCCGAATAGAGCGCCAGCAGCGCCCCGCCCAGACCGAAGCTGTATCCGAAGAACAAAAGCGAAGTGATCGCATACCTGCCCCCTCCTTTTCCCTTTACGGCGATCAGACAGAGCAAAAAGCCGACCGCAAAGCGGAGTATGTACGAAAAAACCGTTCCCAGCCGCAGAAGGGGAAAGACGACCGCAAACGCCGCGCCGACGGCGGAGGCGAGGACGAGTCTGCCCGGAGAGATCTTCTGTTTTGCCGTGCGCAGGGCGAGCCACAAAAGCATCGCGTCCAGAAAGAAATTTTCCGCGAGGGCGTATTCCACATAAATTTCCACGTCCGTCCCTCCCGCCTTGCGTCTTGGGGATATTATACCGCGTCGGGCGGCGCGAAAAAGGGCGTTTTAAGGAAATTTATCCGAAATACGGGCGTTTCCGACCCGCAAAACGGTTGTCTTTTTTTTCGCGGACAGATATAATGATAGGGACGCGCAAAAAAGGGCGCGAAACGGCGACAAAAACGGAGTTTTTCGGATATGAAACTCAATTACAGACACACCGTACTCTCCTGCTGCGTGGGCTATGTCGCGCAGGCGATCGTACTCAACTACATCCCCCTCTTATACGTCACCTTTCAATCGGAATTCGGCATTTCTTTACAGACGATCGCCCTGCTGACGACCGTCTGTTTCGGCGTGCAGCTCCTCATCGACCTTTTAGCGGGGAAATTCGTGGACAAAATCGGCTACCGAGCCTGCGGCGCCGCGGGCAATTTCCTGTGCGCGTTCGGGCTTGTCCTGCTCGCCTTTCTCCCCCGCATCCTTCCGCCCATGGCGGGGCTTCTCACCGCCTCCCTTTTCTATTCGGCGGGCGCGGGGCTGCTCGAAGTCATCGTCTCCCCCGTCGTCGAAGCCTGCCCCACAAAGCACAAAGAGAGCGTCATGGGCTTTCTGCATTCCGCCTATTGCTGGGGGAGCGTCGCCGTCGTGCTCGTGTCCACCCTGTTTTTCTCCCTGTTCGGCATCGGGCACTGGAAGCTGTTCGCCTGTCTCTGGGCGATCCCGCCCCTTGTCAACGCCGTCTTTTTCCTCTTCGTGCCCCTCTATAAACTCCCGGGCGCGGAGGAAGGCGCGGAAAGCGGCGCAAAGCCGGTCAATTCCTTTTCGGCGCTCGTCCGAAAGCCGATTTTCTGGCTGTTCGTCCTCCTGATGCTGTGCGCGGGCGCGAGCGAACAGGCGGTTTCGCAGTGGGCGTCCGCTTTTGCCGAACAGGGGCTGGGCGTCTCCAAGACGGTGGGCGATCTCGCCGGTCCCCTTGCCTTTGCCGTACTCATGGGGCTTTGCCGGGTGTTCTATGCGGCAAACCTCCGGCGCATCTCGCTGGAAAAATTTCTCCTCATCGGCGCCGCGGGCTGCGTCGCCGCATACCTGCTTATCTCTCTGCCTCCCCTGCCCGCCCTCAATCTCGTGGGCTGCGCGCTGTGCGGGCTGTTCGTGGGCATCCTGTGGCCGGGGACGTATTCCCTCGCCTCCAAGGCGATGCCGACGGGCGGAACGACGATGTTCGCCCTGCTGGCGCTGGCGGGAGATCTCGGCTGTCTGTCCGGTCCCACGCTCGTGGGCCTGGTCTCCGGCGCCGCCGGCGACAGCCTGAAAGCGGGCATTCTGGCGGCGATCGCCTTTCCCCTGCTCGCCGTGTTCGGCGCGATCCTCATCCTCAGAAAGAAAAAGAAAGACGCCCTTCCCCTGGCGGAAAAGGACTGATCCGCAGACAAAACGATTTCTCCCGAAGCATTTTGCCAAGCAAAAATCCCTTCGCACCTCTCGTGCAAAGGGATTTTTTTCGTAAAAGACAATTTTTGAAAATGCTTTCCGCTTCTCTTTCGCTTATCTCTCTTCGCGGAAATAGGCGAGCCCGAGCGCCGCGGGCGGCTGTGTCTCCCGACTGTTGAGCACGCTGGTGAGGATGAGGACGAGAACCGTGACGACGTAGGGAAGGAGGGCAAAGAGCTGCCGCTGGCTGAAACTGATGCCGCCGATGTAGTTGGAGGCGATATACAGTCCGCCGAACACGAAGGAGCCGAGAATGCTGAGGTTGGGGCGCCAGAGAGTGAAGATGACGAGCGCGATGGCGAGCCACCCCATGGCTTCGATGCCGTATTCCCAACTGCCTTTGAGGTAGTCCATGATATAGAAGAGCCCGCCCTGTCCCGCAATCGCGCAGCCGACGCAGGTGGCGACGTATTTATAGCGGGTGACATTGATGCCGACGGCGTCCGCCGCGGCGGGATTTTCGCCCACGGCGCGCAGGTGCAGCCCCACGCGGGTGCGGTTGAGCACCCAGCCCGAAATAAGGGCGACCGCGATGCCGAGATACACCAAAATGCCGTGGGAGAGGAAGATCTCGCCGAACCAGCCGAGATTGTCGGCAAAGGGCAGCGAACGGGTGATATAGGTACTCGCCGCCGCGAAATACGTCCGGTCGATGACGCTCTCCATGAGGAACATCGTCATGCCGACGCCGAAAGTCGTGATGGCGAGACCCGTCACGTTCTGATTGCAGCGCAGAGAGACGGTGAGGAAGCTGTACACGGCGCCGAGCGCCGCCGAAAAGAGCGCCGACATGAGGACGCCGGACAAAAGCACGAGAAAATAATTGGCGTCTGCGGTATCCGAAAGCCCGCCCATGTACAGGGAGATGCCGAGACAGCCGCCTGCGGCGCCGACGCTCATGACGCCGGGAATGCCCAGATTGAGGTGTCCCGCCTTTTCGGTGAGGATTTCTCCCACGCAGCCGTACAGAAACACGATGCCGAGCGCAATGGCGCTGGTGAGAAAGACGACCATTACTTTTCACCTCCCTTTTTCTTATGGCGGAATTTGAGTTTATAGCTGATAAAAAATTCACAGCCGATGACGAAGAAGAAAATGATGCCCGTGATGATGTCGGGGAAGGCGTCGTTGGTGACGCCGAAATGGCGGGCCGCCTGCACCACTCCTCTGTCCATGAACACGATAAAGAAAGACACGCCCGCCATGACCAGGGGATTGAATTTCGCAAGCCAGGCGACCATGATCGCCGTAAAGCCGCGGTTGTCCGCCATGCCCGAATTGACGGTGCCGTTGATGGCGCCCGAGAGGAGCACCCCCATGATGCCGCAGACGGCACCCGAGACGAGCAGCGTGCGGATAACGACCTTTTTTACGTCGATGCCGACGTAGCGCGCCGTATTTTCGCTTTCGCCCACGACGGAGATCTCGTAGCCCTGCTTGCTGAATTTCAGATAGGCGAACATCACCCCCGTCAGAATGACGACGACGAGAATGGGGAGGACATATTCGTTTCCGAGTTTGGGGAACATCGCCCCGCTGATGGGGTTGAGCACCCCCGTCCCCGTCGTCACCCAGATGCTGAGGAAATAGGAGACCAGGCCTTCCGCGATGTAGTTCATCATCAGGGTGAACAGGGATTCGTTGGTCTTGAAAAACGCCTTGAAAATGGCGGGAAGCACCGCCCAGATCATCCCCGCGGCGACGCCCGCGAGAACCATACAGACGTACATCACCGCCTGCGGCGCCCTGCCGTTCATATAGAACATACAGGCAGTCGTAGCCAGGCATCCGATAAGCACCTGTCCGTTGGCGCCCAGATTCCAGAATCGCATCCGGAAGGCGGGCACGATCGCGACGGCGACGCCGAGAAGGAGCGCCGTGTCCCGCAGAAGCACCCAGATCCGGCGCTCCGTCCCGAACGCGCCGTCCAAAATCATCGAATAAAAGGTAAACGGATTGGCTTTGAGCAGAACGGCGCTGACGATCCCGCTGACGACGAGCGCAAGCAGCACCGCGCCGCCGCGGATGAGCCACGCCTTCCACGGCGCCAGCCCGTCCTGCTTTTCGATATGAAAAAGCGGCTCGCGCACGCTTTTTGCCTTTGTAATTTCGTTACTCATCGGCGCCTCCTTCCTTTTCGTTTTCGCTTTCTTCCGCCGCTCCGGCGTCCGCTCCCCGCTCTTCCGGCTTTGTCCCGTTCGGATTTATCCCTTCCGTCGGGAATGCGGCCTCCGCGCCCCGCGTCATCAGAAGTCCGATCTCTTCCTTTTTCGCCGTCCTGCCGTCCACGATGCCCGCGACCCTGCCCGCCCCGATGACGAGAATGCGGTCGCAGAGTTCGATGAGGACGTCCAGGTCTTCGCCGACGAAGATGACCGCCACGCCGTTTTCCTTTTGTTTGGTGAGCAGATTATAGATGGTATAGGACGAATTGATGTCCAGGCCGCGCACGGGATACGCCGCCATCAGAACGGTGGGCGTGGAAGCGATCTCCCGCCCCACCAGCACCTTCTGCACGTTGCCGCCCGAAAGACGGCGGACGGGAGTGTGCAGACCCGGCGTCACCACTTCCAGGCTCTCGATGATGTTTTCGGCGAGCTTTTTGGGGTCCTTGCGGTCGAGAAAGATGGACTTGCCCTTGCCGTAACTGCGCAGCATCATGTTGTCCACGATGTCCATGTTGCCGACCAGCCCCATGCCCAGCCTGTCCTCCGGCACGAAGGAGAGCCGCACGCCGAGTTCGCGTATCTGCATGGGGGTCTTGTCCCGCAGATTGACCTCTTCGCCGCTCTCGGGGTCGATGTAAGTGATCGTCCCCCCTTCGAGATACTGCAATCCCGCGACGGCTTCCAGAAGCTCCCGCTGTCCGCTGCCCGCGATGCCCGCGATGCCGAGGATCTCCCCCGCCCGCGCCGTAAAGGAGACGTCGTCCAGCTTTTTCACGCCCTCTCTGTCGCGGCAGTCGAGATGTCCGACGATCAGCCGGTCGCAGGGATTTTTCGGCTCCGTCCGCTCGATGTTGAGGGAAATCTTCTTTCCGACCATCATTTCGGTCAGTTGGTTTTCGTCCGTTTCGGAAGTGTTCACCGCGCCGACGTACTCCCCTTTGCGGAGGACCGCCACCCGGTCGGAAATCTCCATCACTTCGTTGAGTTTGTGGGTGATGATGATGATGGATTTCCCGTCGTCCCGCATCCGCCGCAGCACGTCGAACAGCTGTTCCGTCTCCTGCGGGGTAAGAACGGCGGTCGGCTCGTCGAGAATGAGGATGTCCGCGCCGCGGTACAGAACCTTGACGATCTCCACCGTCTGTTTCTCGGACACCGACATCTCGTATATCTTCTTTTCGGGGTCGATGCGGAACCCGTATTTTCCGGCGATCGCGGCGACCTTTTCGTTGACTTCTTTCAGCCTGTATCTGCCCTTTTCGCGCACGCCGAGCACGATGTTCTGCGCCGCGGTGAACACGTCCACCAGCTTGAAATGCTGGTGGATCATGCCGATCCCGTGGCGGAAAGCGTCCTGCGGGGAACGGATGACCGCCTCTTCCCCGTTCACGAAAATCTGCCCTTCGTCGGGAAAATAAATGCCCGCGATCATGTTCATGAGCGTCGTCTTGCCGCTGCCGTTCTCGCCGAGCACGGCGAGGATCTCCCCCTTGTACAGGGTGAGATCGACGTCCTTGTTGGCAATTACCTCTCCGAAATACTTGGAAATGCCTTTGAGTTCCAGCGCGATTTCTCTCTCCACTTCCGACCTCCGTCCGAGCGTTTCCGAAGGGCAGCCCCAAAAACGGCGGCTTACCCCTTAAAACAGGATAAGGCGGATCGCTCCGCCTATCCCTGCATTTCCCGCCTTCCGTCCCGAAGGGGAAAGGCGCAATTTTTCTTAAATGATCTCAATATTCCGCGTTCAGCAGCGTGATGCCGTCGATCTGAACGTCGAAATAGGGCGCGGAACGATACTTGGATTCCTCAAACTCCCCGTTCGCCACGACCTGCGTGTCGCCCGCCGCGTCCGTGCCGTCCACCTGCGCCATGTACGCCGTCAGGACGCCGTTCTCGTCCACCGTCGCCCGCGCGTTCAGCGTATCCGTCTTGGTCACGGTGAACATGGAGGTATCGAACACCTTGCGGGTACCCGCTTTCAGCTCCGCCATCACTTCGTTGAGTTTTGCCGCCGTGCCTTCCGCAGCCGCGCTGCCGAGTTCCGTCAGCGCCACCGAACCGGTCGTATCCGTGTACTCGGTGCCCGTGCCCAGCTCGCCGCACCAATCGGTGTCGATTTCCGCATTGTCGAGGGTCTGCCGGATCATATATTCGAAGTAGGGCACCCAGTTGACGCGGGAGGAGATGATATAAGTGTTGGGGCAGGACGCCGCCGTGCTGCCGTTATAGGAGACGGCGGGAACCCCCGCCGCTTCGCCCGCGGGGGGCGCGCCCATGGAGTCGGCGTGTTGGGAAATGAGCGCCGCACCGCCGTTGATGAGGTTCTGCGCCGTGTTGCGCTCCGCCGTCTCGTCGTACCAGCTGCCCGTGAAGGAGACGTCCATCTGCACGTCCAGACCCTCTTCGACGAGGACGGATTTGGCGCCCAGATAGAAAGAGGTGTAGCCGGAGATGACTTCCGCATAGGTAAACGCGCCGACATAGCCCATTTTGATGGTCGTCTTGCTCGTATCGGTGTAATTATTGTCTTCCAGCTCGCCCGCTTCGTGCATTTCGAGCAGCTTCATGCCCGCCGCGACGCCCGCGAGATACCTGCCTTCATAGATGGACGCAAAGGCGTTGTGGAAGTTGGAAACGCCCGCCGTGTGCGCCATCGTGCCCGTAGCGTGGCAGAAGTCCACGTCGGGATTTTCCTGCGCCGCCTGCAGCATGAAAGATTCATGACCGAAGCTGTCCGCGAAGATGACCTGGCAGCCCTGATCGACGAGGTCGCACGCCGCTTCGTAGCAGTCATTGGTTTCGGGAATATCCGTCACGATGGTGAGCTGATCGGAAACGCCCAGATTTTCACAAGCCTCCCGCATCGCGTCGATGAAGTTTTTGTCGTAAGTCGACGAATCCCCGTGCAGACAGATGAGACCGATGGTGTACGTCCTGTCCGAGCAGGCGGTAAGCCCCGCCAGACCGGTCGCTGCCAATACGGCGGAAAGTGCAACAGTTGCAAATTTCTTCATATGATTTTCTCCTTCCTGTCCGCTCTTTTGGGGCGGGCAATGTTTTTATCCTTTTTCATCTCCCCGCGGCTTTCGCGGCATTCGCCGCAACCCTGGGTGCTTCGTTTTGATTGCCGAAGAATTGTCCGGTCATTCCCGGAAGATAATTTTGCCGTCCTCCATCCGCTCGACGATCGCCAGGGATTCCACTTTATAGCCCTTTTTCCGAAGCTCGTCGCCGCCGCCCTGGAAGCCCTTTTCGATCTCCGCACAGCAGCCCGCGACTTTCGCGCCCGCCTGGTCGACGATGGAGATCAACCCTTTTAAGGCGTTGCCGTTGGCGAGGAAGTCGTCGGCGATGAGCACCTTGTCCTCCCTTTTCAGGTATTCCCGGCTGACCGCGATGGTATACGTGGTCTTGTGGGTACAGGAATAGACGGGGGCGTAATACTGTTCTCCGCTGACGTTGGCGGAAGGGTGCTTTTTGGCAAAGACCATGGGCACGCCGAGTTCGAGAGCCACGGCGGTGGCAAAGGCGATGCCGGAGGCTTCCACGGTCAGAACTTTCGTGATTTCGCAGCCCGAAAACAGCCTGCCCGTCTCCTTCGCCATCTCTTTGAGAAACACCGTGTCGATCTGCTGATTGAGAAAACTGCCCACTTTGAGGACGTCCCCCGGCAGAACGGTACCCTCTTTTACGATTTTTTCTTCCAACGCTTTCATTTGTTCACCAAAACATAAAAAGCGGCAGACCACCGCCACCGCACATTCTCCCCGCAGGGGCAAAAACGCCGCTTGCGGAAAAACGCCAATAGTCGCGATTTGGTTTTCGGGCATCGCGGTAGAAACGCCTCCGCCGCTTCAGGAGGCTTATATCGGTCGAATCTATTCATCTGTTCCCCGAAGCGCGGCAATCCGACCGCCGGACAACCCCGCCTCTCATTTACGGGAATACTATATCACAATGTAAAAAAGTTGTCAAATCTTCTTGCCCGAAATTGATTTTTTGCATTTTTTGTCGCTTTTTATCATACTTTGAGATTTCCGACAAAGAATTTTCACCCCGCCGTCACCCCGGCTCCGCCCTTTTCAAAAGGCGTTTTTCCGGTATTCGATCCTGCCGTCCGCAAATACCTCCGCGACGTCGAAGCGGGCGTTCGGCTCCTTTCCCGTCTCCAGCCAATAAAATTCCGCGATCTTCCTGTACCGCCGCTGCTTTTCCCGCCCCACCGCTTCGGCGGGGACGCCGTATTCGTCCGAAGAGCGGGCTTTCACTTCCACGAAGGCGATCTCCTCCCCATCCTCCGCGATGATGTCCGCTTCGCCGAACGGGGTCTTGTAATTGCGGCGCAAGATCTTGCAGCCCGCGGCTTTCAGGTATTTTTCCGCGATTTTCTCCCCTTTGCGTCCCAGAACTTTTCTGCGAACGTCCTGCGGTGAATCGGGCATAATCCGTACTCTCCTATCGCCTTGATGTGTTCCGCCGTCCCGTACCCCTTGTTTTTTCCGAAGCCGTACTGCGGATATTCTTCCGCGTATCTCTCCATCAGCGCGTCCCTGTACACCTTGGCGAGAATGCTCGCCGCGCCGATCGAATAGCACAGCCCGTCCCCGCGGACGACGCTCTTTTGCGGGAAGGGGATGTCCAGCGTCATGTTTCCGTCCGTAAGCACGATGCCGGGCGGAATTTTCAGCGCCGAAACCGCCTCTTTCATCGCCAGTCTCGTCGCCTGCAAAATGTTGATTTGGTCGATGGTTTTTTCGTTCACTTCGTACACGGTATAGGCGAGCGCGATTTCCCGGATGTACGCCGCCAGCGCCTCCCGCCTTTTGGGGGACAGCTTTTTGCTGTCGTCCACCCCTTCGGCGAGGGGGGTATCGGGCAGAATGACCGCCGCGCAGACGACGGGCCCCGCCAGCGGTCCCCGTCCCACTTCGTCCACGCCCGCGACGGGAAACCGCCCGTCGGCGAGCGAAATTTCAAAGGCGCGCTTTTCTTCGGCGCTTTTTTTTGTCTTTTCTCTCTTCTCTTGCATATCGTTTTTTTATTCCA
>ERZ1643249.4002-NODE-4002-length-12624-cov-5.649455_pt1 | contig 12624 bp, 13 predicted proteins | sample MGYA00579263_ERZ1643249 | MGnify/ENA primary metagenome ERZ1643249 (study PRJEB29033, sample SAMEA4952264) | chicken gut metagenome | biome: Broiler Chicken; feature: Gastrointestinal Tract; material: Caecum | place: Ireland | collected 2018 | study: Broiler...
ACATCCGTGCGCCCAGAGACATGCTCTTTTATCTGGCTTATTACTGCCGTTTTAATATGCCCTATTATGAGGTTCTGAAACAGAATCCGCAGCTTCTGTTTGGAGAGGGCGGGCTCCAGAAGGAAGACGCCTGAGCCGGCGTCTGAACCGAAGCTCTCCCGGCAGATACCTGTTTCTGAGCCCTCATAGCTGTCCCGCGCAGCTGCCCCTTATAGCTGCGCAGCTGCCATTTTAACAAGGAGACCTTCCTGTGAAATCCGGGTTTTTATCCCTGAATCTCTACCGGACAGCCTCCTTCTTTCAATTCTTCTTATTTTAAGCGAAACAAGGACGAAATCCCGTGGTTCTTTAAAAGCCCAGGTTCCATTTCACCGTTCTAAAAGAAGGAGAACGGATTAGGCGCGTCAGGATCATTATATACGGCGCAGTCTGTCTGCCATTGTTCCATATTTTCCTTTATATCATCACAAAGGTACGCATAATCATCCTTGCTGATCTTACCATGATTCAACATACATTTATAAAACTTTTTTATACTTGCGGCAGTGCTTTTGATTGTTCCGGGAGTCGACCACATGCATTTACGGATAAAGAAAAATCCGAGAAACATATCAAGTTCAGTGATTCCGTCTTCCATAGGTCTGGGCTCTTCCCGGAGAAGATATTCATTGATGTAAAATTCTGCATTTGACAGATGACGCCTGACTGTTTTTGCAGAAAGGCCGGAATCCTGCAGCTCCTCTTCGAACAGGGCAAGAAGCTCCTCATTCGTCTGCCTGATTTTATCGCATTCTCTTTCGTATTCTTCATAATCGAACATTGTGTGTATCTCCTGCTTATCTTTAATGGTTAAAAATACAAACTCTTTATCTAACTGCCTTACACACTTTCCTGCATATTCAATGCTGCATAATACAGCTTCTCACAAAATACAAGTTCATTGCCATTATAATTAAATACAATCTGAACATTTTGTAATTCATTTTTCGAAAAATTACTGGTAAACATGCTGGCCTTTAAAATTATAAAATCTTTTTCTAAGCCATGTTCTTCCGCATACCTGTTCAAAAAACGGCACAAACTTAGTCTTCGCCTTGTTCCCTTGCTCTGCTGCACAAAGGAATCTCTATCAATTTTATCTTCTACGGCCATCATCATATCTTCTACATTTTTCAATTCCTTTTCCAGTTTTTCTTCCAGGGCCTGATTGATGACAACCGGCATCAGAACTCCTCTTGCATCTCCTTCTACAAATGATTTCAGACAATCAGAAAAGCCTGCTTTTATCTCACCGCCTTTACTCATATTATTAATATACGCTTTGTATTCTGCCTCAGATTTCCACACAGGATGTCGCCGCTTTTCCCTATCGAAATATTCTTCACTGACTGCATCCGGGCATACGTTTTTAAATAAATACACAATATCATCATCACACAAAAGCGAGATATGTATTCCCTTTTTTAAATCAACACCTGTTTTACAGAGTGCGTCAGACGAAAAAAGCCGATGCTTTTCATCATTTAATTCCTGATTCAGATGAGCAATAATATGCTGCAGCAAATAGCTCTCATACAAGACCACCGGATGGCTTTGAATCCACTTTTTCTCTGCATCATGTGCAAAAACCACATTTTCTATAACACTCAGTGCATCCTTTTTATATGCAATTTTATATACAGTTTTTCCGTTATCAGCTGCCCTTGCAATAGTTAATGCATTTAAAAGCCGTTCATAATCCAGATTGACTGTTTTAAATCCAGTAATATATGCATCTCTGATTAAATAATCCAGTCTGTCCACATCAATAACCTTTGAATTCAGCATAGAGATAAAACAGTTTTTAATATCGTTTTTCACACTTCCCTTCTTATACTGATATCCAGTAATACAACGGGCAAACAGTTCCTTCTCTTCTTCTGCAGGCAGGAGCTCTCCAAACTCCCGAAGTCCAACGACCGCACTCATAATTTCATGAGGAGCCGCCGCCTGAGACTCCTCTGCAGGTATGTCTTTCTCAAAATTCTTCACACCCACTTCCCATTTAAGCATATCATGAAGCTCTGTAGAAAGATGTGCTTCCGTCTTATAAAAATTTTCGCCTGTATGCGAAAACGGTGCATGACCTACATCATGCAGAAGGCATGCGATCCGATATGCATGTACATATTTCTCGACGTCTTTCTTCGGAAGAAAATTCTTCTCCAAAATTTCTGTTTTTAATTGTTCTGAAGCAATACAGCCTAAATGATAAACACCGACAGAATGTACAAAACGGTTATGGATAGCAGATGAAAAAAGCGGAGCATAGCTGGTCTGAAGCACCCTGCGAAGCCGCTGAAACACCGCTGTGTCTACAACCCTTTGCATCAATTCTGTCGGTATTTTAATATATCCATATATAGGATCTTTTAATTTTTTTAATTCGTTATCCATTCGCCTTATGCAACACACGGACCGTTTCTGTATTCATAAAAGCCATCATCAAGTCTAACGCAAGGTAAGTTCTGAATTTTTCTACCAGATCCGATACTGTTTTCCCTTCTTTTAGTGCTATAGAAATTCCCTTTTCTGTCTCTACTTCTTCAAAAAAATCAGAATAATTTCTGAGCATAAGAGACGTATTTTCTCTGGACAGTATAAGCACTGCTTTCTCCCCGCGCTCATTTAAATACTGTATCACCTGATTGCCATATGCCTCGAGTTCTGCCAGTGTCACACGGCACTGTTCTGTCTGTACATTTTCCTTTGTCTTCAGAATTTCAATCAATGCATTTGCTGCCAAATCTTCAATTCCGATGTAAAAGCACATAATCAGCCCTCTTCCTTTAAATACGTTTCCTGAGGTATTGTATGCAGGCACCTCAAAAGCGATACCTGCATACAAAAACCCTGTAAATGATATTATTATTGTATCGGTCAATCAAATATAAGTCAATACTAACTGTGGGCTTTCCCACATTTGAGCTTCCCTGTCTCATAATACAGAATTCTCTCCTTCACCGCCCGGTACACTTCCCGGTAACTCTTTCCACTCTTCCGTGCCAGCTCCCTCACACTCTCATACTCCGGATAAAAAACCTCTCCGCCGTCCGGCAGCGTACACACCTTGACCTTCGCCGTTCCCAGCGGCGTCTCGACTTCCGCAAGCCGCCGCTCCAGAATGTCGCGCTCTACCCGGCAGCGCCGCACGCCGATGGTGGTCGTCTCCCGAAACAGGATATCATCCATCTCCCGGATATGCTCCTCATCACAGAGCACGGAAAGCTTGTAGGCCGGCCGGTTTTTCTTCATGTAAACCGGCGTGAAAAACGCGTCTCTGGCACCTGCTTCCAGAAGACATTCCATGGCATAGCCAAGGGTCTCTCCGGTGCAGTCGTCGATATTGGTCTCCAGCAGCCACAGGTCGCCCTCCGGCTCTTCCTCGATCAGCATGGCCCGCAGGATATTGGCTTTCGGGAATTCTTTTTTGCCGGCTCCCAGGCCCACCTTCTTCACGCGGAAGCGTGAAGGCCGCTGTCCTTCGGACAGCGCGGCGATGGCGGCGCCGGTAGGCGTCACCATCTCGCCCTGCTGCTCCGTCAGACGCAGGGTGAGGTGGTGCGCCGCCGCAATCTCCAGCACCGCAGGCACGGGTACGGGCAGCACTCCGTGCTGGCAGCGCACGTGCCCGCTGCCTTCCCACAGGTCGGAGACCAGCACCTTCTCCACGCCCAGCTCTTCCAGGCAGGCTGCGGTTCCTACGATATCCACGATGGAATCTACGGCGCCCACCTCATGGAAGTGCACCTTCTCCGGCGGACAGCCATGGGCTTTTCCTTCTGCTTCCGCCACAGAGCGGAACATCTGTCTGGACAGCTCCAGAACCCGCGGCTTCAGATCCGCGGCTTCCAGAATCTCTTCGATGTCCTTCCAGGTCCGGTGTATGTGCGCATGCGCATGACCGCCGTGGCTATGATGATGTTCCTGGCTATCCCCGTGAATATGTTCGTGGCTGTGATGGTCCTCATGAGCTTCCGTATCGTGGACATGCTCATGGCTGTGCTCTGCCTCTTCCTCCAGAATCACGTCAAAATCACAGACTTCCAGCCCGTTTTTTATCAGTCTCTGCACTTTTATCTCATACCCGCCCACCGGAAGCTTGGCAAGGGTCCGGCGCAGGTTCTCTTCAGTGGCTCCGAGATCCAGAAGAGCCGCCACAGTCATATCTCCGCTGATGCCGGAGCGGCACTCCAGATATAAAGTATTTTTATCACTCATGTCTTTTTTTCCTCCTGCAAAACAATTTCCAACCCGGGGTAACGGAACATACGGAATTCTCTCTATCCGCCATGTTCCTCTCTCTTCATCATAACGGAAATCCGGATTATTTCAAGTTATTTTTCCCGACTCCCGGCACAGCTTCATAAATGCTTTCATATTTTTGGTAAGATACTTACTCTTATGGTAAATGATATTCAGGCTGCGCTGCAGCGGATGCTTCAGAGGGATCTGCTTTACTGTCTGCGCTTCGATATCTTTCTTGATGAGAAGATAAGGCAGCACCGCCACGCCCAGTCCCTCGGCCACGCTGCGCACAATGGCCTGGGTGCTGCTGCTTTCCATCCTGGGCCGCACAGAAATCTGTCTGACCGCAAAGCAGGCGTCCAGAATGTCACGGCCGGCGCTTCCCTTTTCCCGCATGAGAAAGGGATATTGGGCCATTTCTTCCAGCGCAAGCTCCTTCCGGCAGGACAGAGGATGCCCCACCGGAACGATGGCGCACAATTCATCCTGCATAAACGGCCTGGAACAGATATCCGGATGCTCGGGCTGGTTTTCAATCAGGCCGATGTCTATGGAATTGTCCAGGATCTTTCTTTCTATGAACGCGGAACGGTTGACGACTGCTTCTATCGTAAGCTCCGGATACATTTTCTGATACCGTTCCAGAAGAATCGGAAGAATGTGCGTGCCGATGGTGATGCTGGTTCCCAGACGCAGGGTACCCAGCGTATCCCAGTTTTTGATTTTTGTCTCCATTTCATCGAACAGGGAGACGATGTGGAGCGCGTACCCGTAAAATTCTTTTGCCCCTTCTGTGGGGGAAATCCCGCGCCCTATCCGCTCAAACAGACGAATGCCATAATATTCTTCCAGTTCCTTGATCGCAAGGCTTACCGAGGGCTGCGCCAGATGCAGCTCCTCTGCCGCCCTGGTAATATTGCTGTTTCGAAAAACAGCCGTAAATATTTTCATATGTCTGAGTGTCATTTCTATCCTCCTTATCGATGTTCTTCGTTGATATTCTTCATTGCCGCTTTTTATTCATAACAAATTTATTATCCTTATAATAGATTAATACTATTTTACATATGAATCAAGACTGAATATACTGAGTGCAAAGGAGGAAAAGTGAATATGAAAAACAAAAAAGAAGTACTGTTCAAGCTGTTTATTTCCACGCTGTATCTGAGCGCCTTTACCTTCGGCGGCGGATATGTGATTGTAACGCTGATGAAGAAAAAATTTGTAGATGAGCTGCAGTGGATCGAAGAAGACGAGATGCTGGATCTGGTTGCGATCGCCCAGTCTGCTCCGGGCGCGATCGCGGTAAACGGAGCCATCGTGGTAGGCTATAAACTGGCCGGGATCATCGGTGTCCTTACGGCTATTATCGCCACAATTATTCCGCCTTTTGTTATCATCTCTCTGATTTCCGTCTTTTACGCCGCTTTTCGGAGCAATGTGATTATCAGCCAGCTTCTGGAAGGAATGCAGGCCGGTGTCGGAGCCGTCATCGCCGCGGTCGTATACGAGATGGGCCTTGGCGTCGCCCAGAGCAGGAACGCCGCGTCCATCCTGATTATGATAACCGCGTTTGTTGCGGCCTGTGTGTTCCAGGTCAATGTCATATACATTGTGCTGATATGTATTCTGATTGGTATTGTCAGAACCTGTATCCACCATAAGAAGGAGGCGGTAAAATGATTTATTTGCAGCTGTTTTTAAGCTTTCTCCAGATCGGCCTGTTCAGTTTCGGCGGCGGATACGCAGCCATGCCCCTTATACAGGGACAGGTAGTGTCCACTCATGGCTGGCTCAGCATGAGCGAGTTTACCGACCTGATTACGATTTCCCAAATGACTCCCGGACCTATCGCTGTCAATTCCGCCACGTTTGTGGGAATCAAAATCGCCGGCATTCCCGGAGCGCTGATAGCCACTATCGGATGCATCCTGCCTTCCTGTATTATCGTAACGCTGATTGCGAAGCTTTATCTGAAATACCAGAATGTAGACACGCTGCAGAGCGTTCTGAATTCTCTGCGTCCTGCCGTAGTCGCCATGATCGCCTCCGCCGGAATTTCGATTCTGATCTCCGCCTTCTGGGGAAGCGAAGCCATCGTTACCCTTGCCGGCACCCGCTGGTCTCTGGTGGCAATCTTTGCGGTCTGCGTCCTGCTGCTTCAGAAATTTAAAATGAATCCCATCTGGGTCATGATTCTTGCCGGCGTTATAAAAGCTGTCCTGTCTTTTGCCGGACTCTGATGAAAGGTTTGGAGGGTGAGAAAATGAAAATTACCGTAAAATCATGTGTAAACAGATATGAACTCTACACAGAACCAGATAACAGACTGATCGGCCAGCTTCGAAAGAAGCGCTGCGGCGGAAAGAAACTGGACATTCTGGATGCTGAAGGAAATCTGGCCGCGTCCGTCCACCAGGAAGAAGAAACGCTTTTCATCACAGGCAGAGACGGCAGGACGGTTTCCTGCAGGCTGCTGTACAAAGAAGACGGCAGCGGGCACAAAATTTCCGGCTCTCTGGTCCGTCCTCCCATGCCGGAACGGATTCAGCTGAATCTTCCCCAGGGAAGTCTTTCTGTCATTCAGACGCCCCGCCGGAATTTCGAAGTCTATCTGAATGACCGGAAAATCTGCGAAATGACACATATGCTTGGGCTGGCCAAGGAGATTCATATTCTGTCCGACGGAATTCAGGATACCTATTGCAGCATTCTGTTTGCTCTTGCGTTTCTGATGCTGCACGACGACGATATCGACATCATCTAATTTTTTTCCTTTGATACGGAGGCGGCGCCCGGACACCAGGTCCGGGACACCGCCTCCCTTTTTCCACAGTTCTGCCTGCTCGGCTTACTGCCGTCTGCCCTGGCTTCTAATTTCTTTTCCCGCAGGCAAGCCGGTTAATCTGGGTCGCCACATAAGCCGCCCCGTAGCCGTTGTCAATATTTACTGTCGTAATCCCGTTCGCGCAGGAATTCAGCATGGTCAGAAGCGCCGACAGTCCTCCAAAGCTGGCCCCGTAGCCTACAGACGTGGGGACCGCGATAACAGGCACATCCACCAGACCGGCCACCACGCCGGCCAGAGCCCCTTCCATGCCGGCTGCGGCAATGACGCAGTTCGCTCCATGGAAGACATCCAGATTCGAAAGCAGCCGGTGTATTCCGGCCACGCCCACATCAAAGAGGCGGACCACATTCGTTCCAAAAAACTCTGCCACCTGAGCGGCCTCTTCCGCCACAGGCACATCGGCCGTGCCTCCGGTGCAGACCACAACGCGTCCGATATGTTCTTTTTCCCGTTTTTCCACTTTCAGAATCCGGGAAATCTCATCCCATACAGCTTCCGGGACAGCCTCTTTCACCGCCTCATACTGTTCCCGGCTGGCTCGGGTTCCCAGCACATCGATTCCTTCTGATGTCAGAGTCTGGTAGATCCTGACCAGATGCTCCGTGGCCTTGCCCTGGCAGTAAACCACTTCTTCAAAGCCCTGGCGGACCTTCCGGTGATGATCCAGCTTTGCGAAGCCCAGATCTTCATAAGGAAGATTCTTCAGCTGTTCTTCCGCCTGCTCTATCGTAATTTCATTGTTTTTCACCTGAGTCAACAGTTTCGCTACGTCCATGATGTCTCTTCGCCTCCTCGTGTCTCCTGCGGGGAACTGTCCGCGCAGATCATGTCTTTTTCGTCACGGTTCAGGCCCCGAACCGTGATTTTCTTCATCATACCACAGTCTGCATCCCGGTACAAGCGCACGGCTCTTTCCCTTTCTCTTTCCTTTTCACAGCGGGCAGAATCTGCTATACTGTAAAAAGGCCCAAATGACTATTTGCATATATTTCCGAGGAGGTACTCTTATGTCAGATTTATCACTTACCCGCAGCGGTCTTGCTGCATACATCGATCATACGCTTCTGAAGCCTGACGCGTCCCGCGCCCAGATAGAGGCTGTCTGCGCAGAAGCGAAACAATACCGCTTCGCCTCTGTCTGTGTGAATCCCTGCTGGATTCCTGTCGTGGCGGAGGAACTGAAAGGCACCGGCATAGCGCCCTGCTGTGTCATCGGTTTCCCGCTGGGAGCCAGCTTTTCTTCCATAAAAGCGGAAGAAGCCAGAACTGCCGTTTCCGCGGGAGCAAAGGAAATCGATATGGTCATCAATATAGGCGCTGTAAAAAGCGGAGACTGGGAACTGGTGCGAAAGGACATTGCCGCTGTGAATGACGCGAAAGGGCCTGCGAAACTGAAGGTGATCATGGAAACCTGCCTTCTGACCGATGAGGAAAAGATCCAGGTCTGCAAAATTGCGAAGGAAACAGGCGCGGATTTTGTAAAGACTTCCACCGGTTTCTCTACCGGAGGCGCCACCGTTCATGACGTGGCTCTTATGCGGAAAACAGTAGGACCGGATATGGGCGTAAAGGCTTCCGGCGGCATCCGGACACTGGAGGACGCCTTATCCATGATCGAGGCGGGCGCGAACCGTCTCGGAGCCAGCGCCGGCGTAAAGATCGTGGAGGCCCTGTAACTCTTTTTTAACAAGGCGTATTGCGGCATTTCGCCGCGCAAAGGGATAAAGGAGCAGTCAAAATAACCTGCCTGTTCCTGACAAAAGAGCCGGGGAAAATTGCCCCGGCTCTTTTGCCTTTGATCTATGATTATCCTAACACTCTCACTCTTATCTCATGGTCCGATACAGCGGTCCGTAAGTAGCGCATGCACGGAAATCCTGTCCCTCTTTGTCCATTCCAAACGCGTTCCATGCAGCCGGACGGAAGATCTTCTCTTCCGGCACATTGTGCATGCACACCGGAATTCTCAGCATGGAGCACATGGTAATCAGGTCTGCGCCGATATGGCCGTAGCTGATTGCGCCATGGTTTGCGCCCCAGTTGTTCATCACATCATACGCGCTCTTGAAGGCTCCCTTTCCTGTGCAGCGCGGTGTGAACCAGGTGCAGGGCCAGGTCGGATTTGTACGTTCCATCAGGATATCTGAAACCTCATCCGGCAGTTTTACAGTCCAGCCCTCTGCGATCTGCATCACAGGTCCAAGTCCCTTTACCAGGTTCAGACGAATCATGGTGACAGGCATCTCGGCTCTCGTGGTGAAGTGAGAGGAGAATCCGCCGCCGCGGAAGTTATCAAAGCCGGCCTCGCACCATACGGTAGCATCGGTCATCTTCTTGATATCCTCATCGGTTACATCCCACCACTGCTTCATGACATGGTTGCCATTTTCGTCTGTGCACTCGCCGCAGGCATCCAGGCAGGCAGCGCCGGAGTTCAGCAGATGGATGATACCGCCGTTCTCTTTTGCATGTCCCTCAAGGTCATAGCCGGTCACGCGCTTGGTAGCCTCCGGTGACCAGTAAGTACGCACATCCGCAAAGATCTGGGCGCGGTTGGTCAGGAGTTTCATGAACAGCATTCCAAGACCATTCAGCACGTCGTTCTCCGTAGCCAGAATGATGGGCTCTTTCTTTCCTTCAAAATCAAAGGAAGAGTTCAGAACTGCCTCCGGATAGTCGCAGTTCGGCCAGTGGTCTGTCCACTGACGCTGTCCCTGGAATCCGCCGGCAATGGCGTTATGTCCCAGCATTTCCTCATCAAACTGCGGCGGCAGGTTCTTGTTGCCTTTCATCAGATCCTTGATGATGCAGTACATTTTGATGGTGAATTCCCACTGCTTATCTTTCTGCTCACGATTGAATTTTACAAAATCAGGATTGTCGTCGCGGCCTTCCTTACAATGTTCCTTTGTCCAGGCAAGGGCTCTCTCATACTCTTCATGATCATAGATGCCCTCTTCCATACGGCGGAGAATCTCCACCTCATCGATAGACTCTACGCGCATGCCCAGATACTCTTCCATAAACGCCTGATCAATGATGGAGCCGCCGATTCCCATACACATGGAACCAATCTGCAGATAGGATTTGCCCTTCATGGTAGCGGCTGCAATAGCAGCGCGGCCGAAGCGGAGCAGCTTTTCCTTTACATCCTCAGGAATCTCCGTCACCTGATCTCTATCCTGTACTTCATGTCCGTAAATGCCGAATGCCGGAAGTCCCTTCTGTGCGTGGGTAGCCAGAACGGATGCCAGATACACTGCGCCCGGACGCTCGGTTCCATTGAATCCCCACACACCTTTGATGGTCAGCGGGTCCATATCCATGGTCTCTGAGCCGTAGCACCAGCAGGGAGTCACTGTCAGCGTAATGCCCACGCCTTCCTTCTGGAATTTCTCCGCGCAGGCGGCAGACTCCGGAACACGGCCGATCGTCGTATCTGCGATCACGACCTTCACCTTTGAGCCGTCTGAATAGCGAAGATTCTCTTCAAACAGCGCTTTGGCCGCCTCAGCCAGTGCCATAGTCTGATCTTCCAGACTGTCTCTCAGCTTCATGGGGCCGGTTCTTCCATCGATAACAGGACGAATGCCGATTGCGGGATAACTTCCGATAAGTGTTTTGTTTGCCACTTTCAATACCCTCCGTTTCCTTAAATTACTTTTCCGTTTGATAAAGGATTTGCGCAAAGCAGAAATCCCCGTTCTTGATGACCTAATTATATAACAGTTCAGGGAAAATTGCACGTAAAATTCCATTCATATCTGGACATTTTTTGTGCTAATTGTTATACTTTCTTTATAACAAAACCGCTTTTTTATTCATTCCACCCAAAATACATTTTCAAGAAAGGCACAGGAGAGATATGAAAGCATTCCACGAGGTGCGCAGCTACGATTCGGATTTCATGGTCTGGCATTCCAATTACGAAAATATCGGTTTTCTCGCCCACTGGCACAAGGAGATCGAACTGATTTACGTGCGTTCAGGAAGCTGTTCTTTAAGCATCACCGATCACTCTTTCACAGCCCATGCCGGCGATCTGGCCGTCTGCGAAAGCGGCGTGATTCATTACAGCGATTCTCACGGCATGGACAATTCCCTGGATTTCATCATATTTGACACTTCCATTCTGGGACAGCTCTTTCAGAACCCGGGCTTCACCTTTCCGCTGGTGACAAAAGAGCAGCTGGAAAGCTATGGCCTGACCGCCCGCCTGGAGGCCCTGATCCGCACCGTATCCAGCGAGCTTACAGATAAGGCGCCTTTCTACCAGGACGTGGTTACTTCATCCATTCAAACCTTCTGGGCCCTTTTAAAACGATTCCATCCCAGAGCCGACGCCGATCAGCTTCCCGACGGCCGCCGCTCCCGGATGCTCTCGGAGCTGCAGGAGCTCCTTGCCTATATCGATGTGCACTATGCGGATAACATCTCCCTGGAATACGCGGCCGGGCGCATGAATTTCAGCCCCAGCCATTTTTCCAAAACCTTTAAAAAGCTGATGGGAATCAATTTTGTAACCTATCTGAATATGGTACGGGTGGAACAGGCCGCGCAGGAACTGCGCCATACGGAAAAGAAATTTACAGACGTGGCGTTAAGCTGCGGCTTCAATAATATCCGGACTTTCAACCGTGTCTTCAAGGAGATCACCGGCTGTACGCCTTCGGAATTTCTGGCTCTGCCGGACCCGGATCTCTACAAGCGCACCTACTACAACCGCCGTTCAGAAGAAAAGGAGTATGTGAGAGATGATTCCATGACTCTCGTGAAAAACTTTCAATAACCCAGAGCGATGACTGCCATCGTATGAAGCCGCCGCGCCCCGCAACCGCAGCACTGCTTCATACGCCGGCCTGCCTTTCTCTCTCAAATTTATATCATCAATATAATAAGAAGGAGGCTTTTTCATGTCAGAAAAACCCGTATTGTACCGGAAACGCCTGATCCCCTCTGAATGCATCCGCCTGGACAGCGACGAGATCCTGCTGCGCAGCGGCCGCCTGCTCGTCACCCGTTGGAAAACCATCCGTCCCAAGAAAACCCTAAGCCACGGAGCCTCCTGCTATCTTCTGGACAAAGGCTGGAAAATCAGCCGTTTTCTTGATCATGAGGACCGTCTGATCTGCTGGTACTGCGACATCATCGATTATTCCCACGACGCCGGAACGGATACCTACATCTTCACCGACCTGCTGGCCGATGTGCTCATCTATCCCTCCGGCGAGATCCGCGTCGTAGACCTGGACGAAGTGGCCCAGGCCCTGGAAGAAGGACTGCTGACTCCGGAGCAGGCCTGCGTCTGCATGCGCAGACTGGACGGCCTGCTCCGGGAAATCTACGCCGGCAGCCTGCTGCCGGCGCTGGAGGAGTATTGGCCGGGGTGAGGAAGGTCTCCATTGACACAGCACAGCTTTATAGTATTTTATAAAAAAGAGCTATTCATAAATACTGAACAACAGAGAGCGCAGCCGGACTCCGGC
>ERZ1643249.4004-NODE-4004-length-12619-cov-19.068290_pt1 | contig 12619 bp, 14 predicted proteins | sample MGYA00579263_ERZ1643249 | MGnify/ENA primary metagenome ERZ1643249 (study PRJEB29033, sample SAMEA4952264) | chicken gut metagenome | biome: Broiler Chicken; feature: Gastrointestinal Tract; material: Caecum | place: Ireland | collected 2018 | study: Broiler...
TTATATTTGCATGTGGAACAGGAAGTCCATATTTTACAACAGATTCAGCTGCAGCTTTAAGAGCAGTAGAAATGGATTCAGATGTTATATTACTTGCTAAAAATGTTGATGGAGTATATAATAAGGATCCTAAAAAATATGATGATGCGAAAAAATATGATGAAGTAACATATATGCAGTCAATAAATGAAAAACTTGGAGTTATGGATACTACTGCAATTACTTTATGTATGGAAAATAAAATTCCTATACTTGTATTTGCACTTAATGAAGAAAATTCTATAAAAAGAGCAGTAAGTGGAGAAAAGATTGGAACAATTATAAAAAATTAGATATAATATAACTAAGTTTATTTTTTATATTTGGAGGTATGTATATGGAAGATAAGGGAGAAGTGTTATATGAATTAAAACCTACTTTTAATTTTTTATATGAACTTGTTATGCCAACTGGTAGAAAAATACGTTCTGCGCTCATGTCTATAATTTTAGCTATAGTAATAAAAGTTATACTTATTTTTTCAAAAAGCTATATACTTGGATTTAATAATGAATTAATAAATTCAATATATAACGTATGTGATATTTTGATGATATTAGTAATAATACTTACAATGATATTTTTTGCTGCTAGAATTATATTTCAAATATTAGAATATAGGGGTATGAGTTATAAGTTTTATGAAGACTGTATGACATCAGAAAATACTTTTTTAAATCAGACAAGAAAAACAATTGATTATATAAATATAAGAGAAGTTGAAATAAGAAGGTCAATAATTGATAGAATAATGGGATTTGGAATAATAATTGTATATACAAATGCAGAAAAAGCATATGGTAGTGCAACTGTAATATATGCAATCAAAGATACGCAAAGACATTATAATGAAATAGAAAAAATAATATATAAGGGAAAAGATATAACTGTTAAAGATAAAACTCTTGAAGATGAGAATCCTGTTAAAGAAGAAAATTAGTATAAAAATCCTGCTTAAATATTAAATTAAGTAGGATTTTATCATTTTTTGAAATAGCTTTTGCTTTTGCAATATTGACTATGATATTTAAAAATAGTATAATAACTAGTGTTATAGGAGGGATTTAATTGAAGAAAGGTAATATTTTAAAAATAGTAATTTCTTTAGTTATAATGATACTCTTAGCATATCTTGCAATATTTGGAATCAAAGTTGGAGATACAACTATTGTAAAGGGTATAAGAGATATTAAAACTGGACTTGATATAAGTGGTGGAGTTTCTATTGTATATCAAGCAGAATCAGAAGATGGTAAAGAAATTACACCAGCTGATTTAGAAAAATCTAAAGCAGTTATTCAAAACAGATTAGAAGCTAAGAACATCTATGATTATATTATTAGACTTGATACGAATACAAATCAAATTAATGTTGAAATACCAGCAGATACTAGTGATACATCAGTAGATCCCTTAGCAGCCGTAGAAGGCTTAGATCAAACAGCAGTTGTTCAATTTAGAGATTCAGATGGAAATGTACTTTTAGAAGGAGATGACATAGAATCAGCACAATATAGTGATGATGCAGTTGACAGTACAGGAATTGGTACACCACATGTTATTTTAACATTTAGTGAAGAAGGTACAACAAAATTTGCTTCAGCTACAGAAGAATTAGTTGGACAGCAAATGCCAATATATTTAGATGAGGAATGTATAGCGTCACCTATGGTAAATTCAAAAATTGATTCATCAACAGCTATAATAACAGTAGGTGATGGTACTTATGCTGAAAAAAAAGCAACAGCTGAAGAATATGCAATGCTTATAGATTCAGGAAGTTTACCATTTAATTTAAATGTTGTAAATAAAGAATACATAGGGCCATATGTTGGTCAACAAGCTTTACAAGTTAGTATAAAAGCAGGAGCTATAGCACTTGCTCTAGTATGTATAGTAATGATTGTAAAATATAGATTACCAGGTATTGTTTCAACAATAGCTTTAATTATATATACATCTTTATTATTATTAATTATTGCTAATACTGGTACTACAATGACTTTATCAGGAATAGCTGGATTAATTTTATCTATTGGTATGGCAGTAGATGCTAATGTAATAATATATGAGAGATTAAAAGAAGAATTAGCTAAAAAACTTGCATATAAGAAAGCTTTTGACAAGAGTTTTAAAAATGCTATGACAACAATTATAGATGGTAACATAACAACTATAATAGTTGCTTTAGTGTTATATTTATTAGGTTCTGGTATGGTAAAAGGATTTGGAATAGTGCTTGCAATAGGTGTTATTTTAAGTTTATTTACAGCAGTTGTAGTAACTAAATTTATTTTAAAACAATTTATGCCTCTAGCAGGTAAAAACACAAGATTATTTGGACTAAAAAAGGAGGTAGAATAATATGAAATTTAATTTTGATTATATAAAACATAAAAATATTATATTTGCTATCTCTTTAATTATAGTTGTTTGTGGATTAGTATATGGAGTAGTTACAGGATATAAATTTGATATAGATTTTAAAGGTGGTACAAGGATACAAGTAGATTTAAATGAAGAGTATCAAAATAGTGATGTAAGTAAGATTGTGGAAGATGTTTCAGGACTTGTTCCAGAAATACAAACATCAAGTGTTGGAAATCATTCTGTAACCATTACTACAGAAACTATATCTGAGGAAGTATCAGATAATATAGTAACAGCTTTAAATGAAAAATATACAAATATGGGAGAAGCTACAGTAAAAAATGTTCAGGCTTCATATGGAAGAGATTTGTTAAATTCGGCTATAATAGCTGTTATAGTTTCAATTATATTATTATTAGTATATATAGCAGTTAGATTTAAAACATTAGGATATACTGCTGCAATATCTGCAATACTTGCTTTGCTATTTGATGTATTATTTTTATTTGCAGTATATGGAGTATTTAAATTCCCTATAAATGGAACATTTGTAGCAGTTATTTTAACAATAATTGGTTACTCAATAAATGATACTATAATAGTTTATGATAGAATTAGAGAAAATAATAAATTAATTACAAAGTCATCAGATAAAAAGACTGTAATTAATGATAGTATAAATCAAACAATGCATAGAACAATTATGACTGCATTTACAACAATAGCAGCAATTGGTGTTGTACTTGTATTTTCTTTAATATATGATCAAGAAACATTAAAGCAATTTTCAATACCTTTAGTTATAGGTATTGCAGAAGGAGCTTTTTCATCAATATTTATAGCATCAAATTTATGGTATTCTATAGATAATTTATTAAATAAAAATAAAAAGAATAAAGATATTAAAAAGGCAAAAAAAGCATAAATAAAAATATAGATAAAAATATAGATAAAAACTTCATATATAAAAAATATATATGGAGTTTTTTCTTGAATAAAGATTATATTTATGATATATTAATTTTGTGATATGTATGAATATAAAAAGAATTGAGAGAAAAATACAAAATTCAACTAAAAATAAAGATTATCAAAAAGCATTAGATATTATTGAGGAACAATATAAAAAACTATTTAGGAAGATGCTTAAATATAAAAAAATGAAAATAGATAAGGACTTATATTTATATGATTATATTATAAAGATTGAAGAAAAATATAATATACTATTTTCAAAAGAAATATCTGATATGAAATATGTTCTTTATTCAGATAAATTTACATCAAAACAGCAAATAATGTGGCTACTTGATAATTTTACTGAATTTTGTGATTATAAAGTATAAAAAATAAATTTAGGAGGAAGTGTTATGATAGAATTTATCTTAGCTATACTTTCTTTTATTTCATCTTTTATACCATATTTTGGTTATATTATAGCTATAATTATAGCAATCGTTGCCATAATTTTAAGTAAAGTAAAGTTGAAAAGAAAAAATGAAAATATAAAGGGTGAAATATATATAATATCTATTGTAGTTTCTATAGTAGCAATAATTTTATCTATTATTATAGGTGTGTTTACATTTATTAATTATAATGAAAATACAAATAACAATAGTATGTTTAGTAACAGTGTTATTGCTAATTACAACAGTTATAATATTGGAAATGATATAAATGTGAATAATCAAGTACAAATAAAAATAAATAGCATAAATAAAGAGAATAATAAATATGTAGCTAATATTACATTTAAAGCGTTAGCTGAAAGTGTTAATATATCAACCTATGACTTTTTTATATATGATGAGGAAAATAATAAGACATATTTTCCTGCATATAATGATGATTTTATATCTTTGAAAATTTCCAAGGATGAAAGTATTACTCAAAATATATCATTTGATATATCAGATGAAATTAATAAAGCTTTTTTAGTTTATAGGTATGATTTATATGGTGTAAAAGTACAAATATAGATATAATATTTGCATATCTTAAAAATATTGACAAAATATATAAAATAGTGTACGATATACATGTATTTATAAAGAAAAGAGGTAGAAAATGGATAGAAACGGAACTTCAAAAAATAATACGTCAAATAAAAGTAATGTTACTTTAAAAAAGGTACTTAGAAGACCAATAGTTAGATTATTAATTTTAATTGTACTTATAGTTATTATAGTATTAATCGTTACAAATTTACCAAAGAAAAATAAAGCAGAAGATACATTAATAGGATATCAAAAATTGATTAATGTTACTGATAATACTTATACTTTTGTTGATATGGATGGAAATGTAAAAACATATGATGGGTATACATCAATGGACGATTTTTATTATGATGTAACATGTGTATCAAAATTAAATGAGGAAGATAATACAGTTACACAAATGGCCTTAATAAATAAAAATAACAAAAGTGTGGTAGATTTTGGAGAATATGATAGTTATGTTCAAGTAGTTGGCGGAAAATATTATAAGGTAGAAAAAGAAGGAAAATATGGTATTATAGACTATCAAGGTAAAGTTATAATAAATCCAGAATATGATTATATTTCAATAACAACTGTTCAAGAAGCAACAGAAGTAGTGTTTGAATGTCAAAAAGAAAATAAATATTATTTTGTAAATGAACAAGGTATGACAATAATGGAAACAGAAAGTGCATTACACAGTATTTCTTATTCAAATAAATTTAATGATGAATATGATACAGTAATATATATTTCTGTTGATGGAGTAAAAAGATACTTTAATCTTAGAACAGGTGAAGAATTATTTGCAGATAAACAAGATGTTAATTTCTCATACAATATCTTACAAGAAGAAGGAAAAATAAGCTTTTATGGCAAAGATGCAAAGCTAGTTACAGAAATTGATACATCAGCAGATTATTCGTCTGATGTAAGAGTATATTTTAAAGAATATGTTGTATTAGAACAAAAAAATGTAACATCTGGAACAAGACAATATAAATATACTGTATATGATTCAGACTTTAAACAAGTATTAGAAAGTGAATCTAAAATTAATCCTGTTCAGGATTTAGATGGAAATGTTTATTTTATTATAAATGAGAATAATTCAGTAAAAATAGTAAATGAGAGTAAAAAAGAAAAAGTTATTGAAGGATATCAATTTAATGGAACAAGTACAAATAATCTTCAGTTTTTAGTATTAAATTCAGTAGACGATTCAAATAAATATGAAGTATATAATTTCAATGGTAAGCAATTAATTACTGATATAAATGAATATACGCAAAAAGGCTCTGGATTATTAGTAGGTAAATATGATGAATCTGGAAATTTAACAAGAAACTTAGTTTTAGGAAATGAAGAATTAATTGCACTTGGAACTGAAGATAACGTATTAGCAAATGATTATTATTTAACAATTGAAGATAATAAAAATTTAAAAGTATCTGTTGTTAATACTGATGGTAAAATAACAGTAGATAAAGCAAATGGTACAAAAGTATTCTATAATAAAAATTATATAGGAATACAAGATGGAGATAATGTAAATATATATGACGTAGAAAATGGTAAGCTTACATATACATATCCAGTATCAGAATATATTAATAGAGATGAGACAGTAAGTGTGGTAGAGCTTTCTACAAGATTTTATGGATTTGATGGAAAATTACTTCTTGAAAAACAACAATAATAGTAAAAAAATAGCTTAGAGGTATCTCTGAGCTATTTTTACACGTTTACATAATTTGACTTTTCCTAATAAAAATGATATAATTATCTTATCGTTTAATTTTGAAAATTTTTTAATTAAAAAAGGAGGGGTTGCGTTATGAGTTTAATGCATATAGTTGATTATTTACATTCAGGTAGTGAAGAAATGATTTGGAATACTGCTAAGCTTTGTGTAGTAGTAAAAGAAAATTTTATAGGAAAATACGAACAAGTATTGACTATAAGGAGAATTCATCATTTGGGATATAAGGTATGGTTAGGAAAAGAAGAGATCGTAAAATCATTTGCTTATGATAAAGCAGACGAAAATGGTGGAGCAAGAAGTATACTAACAGTAAATAATGAGTTTCTTGTACCAAGATGTAAAGACAATAATTTACCAACCACAAGAATTGCACTATACAATAAATTAGTATATGTGATAAAAAAAGAAAAAATATTAGTAAAAGAGCTGGTATTAGAAAATAATATGCCTCTACTTTTAGATTGTGAATTTCAAAGAAATAAATATAAGTATTTTGAAGATGTTCCAAAGGGAATAAAGGGTCGTTTTTCTAATAATGTTAAAAAGAGTGGAGAAGAATTTATAATATTTTAGTAATGTTAAAATAAAAAAAGCTTGAGACAATCAAGCTTTTTTGTTTTATATATCAAACTTATCATTTATTGGGCAACACATATTATTTTCTAGATATAGTTGTTTTTTCTTTCTATCAATTGATATAATTTTATCTTTGTTTACTATAAAAGATCTGTGGCAGCGTATAAAATTTTTAGGTAAAGATTCTTGCATTTTTTCAAGTGTTTTTGTGCAAGATATTACGCCTTTTGATGTAGTAATATTAGTTCTATTTATACTTTTTTCCATGTAAATTATTTCATCAGATTTGATAGAATACCATTTATTTATTTTAATAAACATATTATTATCATCTGAAAATTCTTCTTTTATTCTTGAAACTAAATCACTTATCATATCCATGTTAACAGGCTTTATTAAATAATCGAATATTTTAGTGACAAGTGCTGGATATAAAAATCTTTGATGTGCAGATAAGAATATAAGATAGAATTCTTTGTTAAATTTTCTTAGTTTCTTTGCAAATTCTATTCCATCTAGGCTATTATTTTTAAATTCCACATCTAGAATTAATATATCTATTTTTTTGCTTTTAATTAATTCTTCTATTTTTTCTTGATTATCTGTTACAATGCTAATTTCTGCATTGACATTTTGCTCTATTATTTGTGATTCAAGAAATTTTTTTACTAATTGTATAGAATCTAAATTATCATCACAAAGTGCAATCTTTAACATTATTACCTCCAAAGATTAATAGTATTATAGTACTATATTTTTTTGAATTTGTCAATATTTTCCAATTATTTGAGGCATATGTATAACATAAAAAATAATAATATATATATAATTTTAGAATAAAATTATAATAATAAAATATAATTTAAAAGGGAGTGATATTTTTTGAGAATGGATAGAAAAGAAGGAAAAAAGATTTTTAAGAAAATTAATTTTAAAAATAAAGTCTCAGTTGCTAAGGAAAAATTCTTGGAAAAATTAAATCTTCCAGATGAATTAGTTTATAATTATGCGAAAATTACAATGATAGAAAACAAAGAAATATTAATTGAAGGAAGTAATAATATAGTAGACTATTATGATAATTATATAAAAATACAAACTAAAAATGTATACATAATTTTGGATGGTAGAAATTTGAATATAAATGAAATAAATGATAATGAGTTACTTATATCTGGAATTATTACAAATGTAGGATATATAAGTAGATAGGGGGACTATGGAACTAGAAGAAGGAATAAAAAGAATAAAAGGAACTGTGGAAGTAGAAATACAGGGATTTTTTACCGAGAGATTTATAAATTTATGCAAAATAAACAATATAAAAATATGGAATGTTAAAAATATAGTTAATGGTATAGTTAGATTTAGTATTACATTAAAAGATTTTAAAAAATTAAAACCAATTTCTAAGAAAACTAAATGTAAAATTAAAGTAATATCTAAAAAAGGATTATATTTTAAATTTTTTAAATATAGAAAAAGAAGACTTGCTTTTTTACTTGTACTTATATTTATCTTAATAAGTATTATTTCGACCACTTTTGTTTGGAATATAGATATAAGTGGAAATACATATGTTAGTCAAGAGCAAATATATAGTGCATTAAAAGAATCTGGATTATATGTTGGAAGAAGCAAGATAGGGCTTAAGACTAAAAAAATTATAAATTCTTTAAGAGTAAATTTATCGGACATAGCTTGGGCGGGAATTGAAATAGATGGAACACATGTCCATGTAAAAGTAGTTGAAAAAACAAAACTTCCAGATTCTGCAATAAGTGAGAATTCAATAGGGGATATAATATCAAATAAAAGTGGAGTAATAGAAAAAATAACAGTAGAAAATGGAACTTCAATTTTAAATGTAGGAGAATATGTGGAAGAAGGACGAATTCTTATAGAAGGAAAAATATATAGTGAATTTTTAGAAACTAAAGATGTAACAGCAAAAGGAACAGTGCTTTTAAAAACACAGTATGAATATAAAAATGAATATGACTATAATGTACAGGAAAAGGAATATACTGGAAAAAATAAATATAGTATTGGAATAGGTATAAATGGTAAAGAAAATTATATAAATTATTTGGATAAATCAATAAATTATGATATAATTAAAAGCAGTAAAGATATAAATTTGTTTGGAAATAATATATCTTTTATTTTATATAGATTTGATATATACAATTTAAAAGATATAGTGCTAACTAAAGATGAAATATTAGAACAAGCAAATAAGGATTGTGAAGATTATATAAATAGTGAAGTTTTACCTAGTACTAAAAATGGGAAAGTATTAGATAAAAATTTAGTAATTGAATATGAAGATGAAAATAAGATATCTATTAGGTTTGAAATAAATGTATTAGAAGAAGTTGGATATTTTAGAGAAAGGACATAAGATGAATAAAATAAATATAGACTTAGATGAAAAACTTGTAAAATATATTAAAGAAAAATGTGGAAAAGATGTAACAGACGATATAGAGATAATTATTAAAACTGCTTTAGATGAAAAAAATATAAGTGGTGAAAATGTTTCTATATCTATAAGTGCTGTAAGTAAAGATGAAATACATAAAATAAATAAAGAATATAGAAATGTAGATAGGCCTACAGATGTATTATCTTTTCCTATTTTTTCAAGAGAAGAAATAGATAATTTTTGTAATTTAGATGAAGAAAAAAAAGTTAAAGAAATGGAACTTGGTGATATAATTATTTGTATAGACATTTTACAAGAGCATGCTCAAGAGTATAATACTGGTATTTTAAGGGAGATGTTATACATGATAACTCATGGTGTGTGTCATTTATTAGGATATGATCATGAGATTAAAGAGGAAAAAGAACAAATGAGAGAACTAGAAGAGAAAATTCTAGAGAAAATAGGAGTTGGAAGAATAGATGGGTAATGATAACCAACAAGAAAAAGAAAAAAATTTAGAAAAATTAAAGGATGTAAAAAATAAGAATTTTGCTACTGCGCTTGGACATTCTGTAGATGGAATAATACGAGCATTTAAAACAGAGAGAAACTTAAGAATTGATTATCTTATAGCAGTATGTGTGCTTCTTGCAAGTATTGTACTTGGATTTAATAAAGTGGAATTTGTTTGTTTGTGTTTAACAATAGGATTTGTTATATTTTCTGAAATGATGAATTCTGTTGCTGAATATATAGTTGATTTAGTTACTGATAAATATGATGACAGAGCAAAAGCTGCTAAAGATATTGCTGCCGGTGGAGTTTTAATATCGTCTACTATATCTGTAATAGTTGCATATTTCTTGTTTGCGGACAAGCTTACTAATGCAACTACTGCACTTATTTCTTCTATATTTGAATCAAAGACACATATATTGCTTACTATAATATTTATGATTGTAGTACTCGTTGTAATATTAAAAGGTTTATTAGGTAAGGGAGATAATTATGCTCATACTGGACCAAGTTTAAAAATAGCTTTAGCTTTTGGTCTTAGTACATATGCTTGTATAATAACAAAGAGTTTTATTGTTGCAGCCATATGTGCAATTTTAAGCTTTATGATATTTGGAATGAAAGTTTCAAATACTAAAGCAAGAAAAATAAATATGGTTTATAGTGCATTGTTAGGTATAATATTGGTATTAATTGTTTATCAGATAGTATTAATAGGACCTGATATATTAAACTATATAAATATATGGAGGAATTAATATGAAACAGGAAGATTTAGTTAATATTGCTAAAAACGCATGTAAAAATGCGTATTCACCTACGACTGGATATATGGTTGGAGCAGCATTACTTGCTAAAAGTGGAACTGTATATATAGGAGTTAATGTAGAAGATACTAAAATTCCTAATCTTTCGGTTTGTGCAGAAAGAAATGCAATACAAAATGCTATATCTCATGGTGATAGGGAATTTGTTGCAATTGCAGTTGTTGGTAAGAATAAAGAAAGTAAAGAGTTTGATAAGACACTTATTCCATGTGGAGTATGTTTACAATATATTGTAGATATGTGTAAAGATATAGATATAATATGTTATATTGATGGAATTGAAATAAATCAGAAAGTAAAATTCTTTTTAAGTGTGCCTTTTGATTTTGATGAAAAATAATAAAATAATAAATAAGAGCATATAATGTTTTAGGTGATAATATGAACCATAAAAGATTACTTGCTCTTTTATTATGTTTAGTAATAATAGCATCATCAAAAATTGTAACTATTAATACTGATACTGTACAAGTAAAGGATGTTGTAAATAATACTGAAGAATATAAAATAGAAAATATAAGTGAAGAAGATAATAATAAAAAAATAAATATATTTTATCCAGTAACAGAGTATGAAAATGTAAATAATGTAATTAATAAAAAAATTGATTATTATAGAGAAAAATTTGATAATTCAAATTTTACAGCAGATAAAAAGAAATTAGAAATATCATTTGAAGAATATGAATATAAAGAATATAGAAGTTTTAAATTTATAATAAAAAGTAATGTGGGGATAAGTCATGATATTGAAGAGGTATTTACAGTAAATTTTAAAGGTGATACTGTGATAGATATAAATTATTTTAAGCAAAAAAATAAAGATATTTTAGATCTATTTTATAGTGAATGTTATAATAAATTAAAAGATGATACTAATATAAAACAATATTCAAGTGAAGAATGGCTAAATAAGGGATTGCAAAAAGATCCAGATAATTATAAAAATTTTATATTTACCGAAAATTCACTTATTATTATTTTTAACTCATATACTATAGCACCGTATGTAGCAGGAATATTTGAAGTAGAAATACCATATGATAATTTAAATTTGATTTTAGATAACTAAAAAGATAAAAAACTCCCCAAAAGGGGAATTTTATTTTGAATTTGGAACTCTTCCAAGCGTTACATTATCTATATTTCTTGTTTGAAGATCTGTCATAGGATTTGGAGATTTTTCATATCTATAATCCATACTAAATTTATTTATTGTCTTGCATATAACATTATGACTTGGTACACATTCAATATCTGAATTTACAATTGCTTGATATTCGAAAAAATCACTATCTAAAGGCATAAGATCTACAGGACAGTAATCTTCTTTTAAAGATGTATTTGTAACGGTGTTTTTAATTATGTCTCTTATATATTCTACATTAGGACCAAGAGTTAATAGATCTGGAAAAGCACCGTCTGCAATGACACAAGACCAGTGTTTATTTTCGTATTTTTTTAGTAATTCAGCAGATTTTTTTAAGTTTGCAATTTCCTGGTAAAAACACTCTTTCCAAACACATTTTGCTTGTTGATTATCCTCATCTTGTAGACAAGAATAATATAGATAACATGCTGTGTACATATGCATAACTAAATTTTCTAAAAAAGTCATATTAGTATTTAATAAACTTCCATAATGCGTTACATGATCTTCTTCAACCATTCCTATTTCTTGGTATAATCTTCGTCCTAAATCAGATGGATATAAATTACATACATTCATATAGAAATTCATAGTTTGTTGTTCTGCCGCTGTTATAATATTGCAATGTAATTTTGTAATAGTTGAAGCTTCTGAGTTTGTTGCACGTCGTATTGTATCAACTGGGTGTCTATGATGTGAAATTGTTGGTCTTGCTGGCATTATTTCGGTATATCTTCCTACTAAATATTCAGCATTTTTTCCATATTCAAGTTTCATAAGATTTGAATACCTATATAAATGATCAAAATCTTCTAGTAGTGCAAAATCTAGTGCTTGTTTCACATACATATCTGGTTCACATTTTGCAAGTTTAGCAGTTAGATCTACAGCAAGTAATTCATATAGTATTGTTTCTTCTAATATATTTTCATTAATTGGTTTTAGACATTGTACTAGTTTT
>ERZ1643249.4005-NODE-4005-length-12619-cov-10.636262_pt1 | contig 12619 bp, 13 predicted proteins | sample MGYA00579263_ERZ1643249 | MGnify/ENA primary metagenome ERZ1643249 (study PRJEB29033, sample SAMEA4952264) | chicken gut metagenome | biome: Broiler Chicken; feature: Gastrointestinal Tract; material: Caecum | place: Ireland | collected 2018 | study: Broiler...
CTCCTTTTCATTTTTTCTCATTTTACCATCTTAGTTATATTCTTTCAACAAAAATCAAAAAAGTTGCAAACTTTTACATCTGCAATTCTTTAATTTATAATTTATTTTTCCAGTCTGTTGCACCATACAAAATTCTTTCTACATTTACTATTTTTTCATCTTCATTAATTCTATAAAATGCGATATAATTTTTAATAATTAGTCTTCTAAATTTATATTTTTTTATCATATCATAATCAATAATAGCAAATTTTTGTGGATTATATTTCAAAGTATTAATTTCATTCTTTATTAGTTCAGCATATCTTTCTGCGATATTAGGCTCTAATAATTTGTATTTTATATATCTAATAATACTTTTATAGTCCTCTTTTGCTTGAATAGATAATTCTACCTTATATTCTTCCAATGTCAAAACCTCCATTTTAATTTGCTAAAATTCCTTTAACTTCTTCATATGCTTCTTCAATAGAACATACTTTTCCATTATTAGTATCTTCCATGCCTTTTTTTAATTTTTCCAATAAATCTTTATCATCTTTTATAATCAAATCATCTGGAGCTTTTGTCATATAAGAAAATTTAAGGTATTCTATATAATCTACAACTTTATTTGATAATTCTTCTGGTAAACTTTCAATTACATTATATAATTCTTTTTGTTTCATTGTCATAATCATTCATCTCCTTTTTTGGATTTATATTAATATTATACCACACTTTTGCTAAATTTTGTTGATTTTTTAAATTTTTATCAATTTTTTATAAAGGAATAGTTACTTTTTAACTTAATGCAGTAAGCTAACCCCTTCATCTGGTTTCCCATGTCCTGCATCTATTACTATTGTTTTTCCTGATATTGGTAATGATACTGTTGGTACTGTTGTTTTTATTTCTGTAGTGAATATAAAAATAAATACAGATACAAATATGCTTAACATTATTATTGTTATTCTTTTTTTGTTTAAAACTATCATATTAACCCCTTAAAATCTTTTTTTATTAATTTATTCAAGTGTTAATATTTTTATGAAAAAAATTGCAAATTTTTACATTTGCAATTTTTTAGTTTTTTCTTCTATCTACTACATAGCTACTTCCTATAATTGATTTTGCAGTATGTTTTATTTGTGCTCCAATTTCTCCAATTTCTAATATATTTGCAAATCTATTTTTTTCTACAACTACTGCTCCGATGGAAACTGATGTTAGCGGAAATTGTTCCATGATTCCTTTTCTGTTCGCAACTTCAATGTATCCTCTTTCTATGTCATTTTTGGTAAAAAATTTATTAACATCATGGTCGAAATTTGCAATTAATGTTTGGCAAATATCGTCTACCGAAGTTGTTGGTACTATTGCTATAAAATCGTCTCCTCCTATATGTCCAACAAATGCATTTTCACTGTATCTACTGTGTATACATTTTAATATTACTTGAGCTGTATATTCTATTATTTCATCTCCTTTTAAAAATCCATATACGTCATTATATGCTTTGAAGTTGTCTAGGTCTATATATAATACTGAAAATTCTTCTTTTTTTGTAAGTCTTTTTTTTAGTTCTGCATGTATTTGAACATTTCCTGGAAGCCCTGTTAAAGGGCTTATTCTTCTATTTATTTTTAACAGCCTGTCAATATTTTTTATAGTATAATACAAATATTCTGTATCTACTGGTTTTTTTATATAATATTCAACAGATTCTTTTAAAACATCTAATTTATGTTTTCTTTCAGTATTTGATGATACTATAATTATTGGTGTTATTTGGTTGTCTTCATCTGTACGTATTTTTTTACAGAGTTCTATAATGTCTCTATCTATAGAATCTTCATTTATTATTATTAAAAATGGTATATCTTTTAGTGCTACATTGATTTGATCTGTTTTTATACCTATAAATTTGAATTCTTTGTCGTTTTTAAATAATTCTTTAAATATTGGTATAGATGAATCATCATCATCTATTACATATATATCTTGTGTCATAGTTTTCCTTTCTTTTAGTATATTTTATTGGTTTAAAGAATTTGTGTCAAAAGATTTCTTTTCTGTTGCTGTTAATCCGTTACTATTTTCTGCTTCAATCATTAATCTATTTTCACCGTCTTCTAGTTTTATTTCTGCATAATATGTTTTGTCATTGACTTCAATATTTTCTGCTTCTTGGTCATTTAATGTTATTTTTACATTTTTTAAATTGTCTTCATCTTGTATATTGATAACAAAATATAATCCGTCGTCTTTTTTTCCTAATTGTACTTTTATTACAGGAACTGTGGCTCCTATTACTGTTGTTGTTTTTTCTGCAGGGATTCCTTGTTGGTCTACTACTGTTATTTTTAAAGAGTGTCTACCTTTTGGTGCACTTATTACTCCTTCGTAATTTTGGTCTCCAACTTCAATTGTTGTTTCTTCTCCTTCATCCCAACTGTATGTTATATAGTCTATTATATCTTCTGCATATGAGATTATTTTTACTCCATTGTCTACATTTTCAAGTGTTATTGTTGGAATGTTTCCTAAAGAATATTCTTTTTGATATCTTACTGTTTGTCCATTCTCTTCTGTAACAGTTACTGTTAAAATGTTCTTTCCTCCTATTAAGTCTATTGTTTCTGTTACATTTTTTTGGTTGTTTTCATTTATTACTTGTTCTTCACCCTCATTCCATTGATATGTTATTTGTTTAATTCCTCTTATATGGCTTACAGATATTTCTATTGTGTTATTGTTGTCATTTCTTGTTATATTTACTAATGGTGTGGCATTTGCTTCTACTTCTTCATTTATTTGTTCTTTTGCATAAATACTTCCTCCTATTAGGCAAAATCCTAATATTATAATTGAAATAGAAAAAAATATTACTATTTTATTTATTCCAACTACTTTTTTTGAAGTATAATTATTTTGGGCTATTGGATTAAAATTTGGTGCTTTCTGTTTTTTGGGATTGATATATTGTTCTTTTTGTTTTTTTTCTGGTCCTTCGTCACCAGTAAATAGTATTTGGTTCATTTATCCACCTCATATTAATTTAAATTTTATTTTTCCATTCTTTCGCATTATATCATAACGTTTTTTAGTTGTAAATACAATTATTTAAAAAAATATATGTAAAAATTTTACTGCTATTTTAGTTTTGGTTTAATATAAAAACAGGCATAAAACCATACATAGTTCTATGCCTGTCATTTTTATTGTTTTAATATTGGGTCTATTTCGTTTTTTATATTTTCTTTCATTATTTCACAACTATGATTAAATTTTGCTTGGTCTTGCTCATTAAGTTTAAGTTCTAATAGTTCTTTTACTCCATCTTTATTTATTATAGCTGGTACTCCAATATATAATCCGTTTTGACCGTATTCATGGTCTAAATATGATGAAACTGTTAAAATTGAGTTTTCATCATTTAAAATTGCTTTTACTAGTCTGTTTAATGCCATTCCGATTCCATAATATGTTGCTTTTTTCTTTTCTATTATTTCATATGCCGCTTTCCATACTCCATCATGTATTTTCTTTAAATCGTCCATTGGTAGATTGTTGTCTTTCATTATATCTATCATTTTTTTACATCCTACATAGCAATGTTCCCATGGAACTAGTGATGAATCTCCATGTTCTCCTAGTATATATGCATGTACATTTTTGCTTGAAACTTTAAGATATTCTGCAATTAAATATCTTAAACGTGCTGTATCTAGTACTGTTCCTGAGCCTATTACTCTAGATTTTGGAACTCCTGCAACTTGTGCAACTACATAAGACATTAAGTCTACTGGATTGCTTGCAACAATATAAATTCCATTAAATCCACTAGATTTAACATTTTCTGTAATTTCTTTTACGATTTTTGCGTTTGCTATAGCTAATTCAAGTCTTGATTGTCCTGGTTTTTGTGCTAATCCTGCAGTTATTACTACAATATTCGCATCTTTACAGTCTGAGTAATCTCCTGCTTTAATTGTCATTTTTTGAGGTGCATATGGTAATCCGTGTGATAAGTCCATTTCTTCTCCAATTGCTTTTTCTTTTATTACGTCTATTAATACTAGTTCGTCAACTCCTCCTTGATTTAATATAGAATATGCCATGCTCATTCCTACAAAGCCAGCTCCTACTAATACTACTTTTCTATTTGTATCCATAAATATACCTCCTTAAATTTAATATGTATAATATTGAACTTAAATATTATATCACATTTTTTGAGTTTTTAAACATTTTTTCAATAAATTCTTTTAATTTTTCTTCTACTTCTGTTGCTGATGCCATTTCTAATATTTGGCTTGCTAATTCTTCACATTCTTTTTTGTTTAATTTACTTATTGTTTTTCTTGATTGTAGAATTTTGTTTGAGTTCATAGAAAATTCATCTAATCCAAGTCCTATTAATAATGGAATAAGAAGTTTATCACTTGCAGCTTCCCCACACATTCCACAAAAGATTCCTGCTTTATGAGCTCCATCTATAGCTGATTTTACTAGTTTTATTACAGCTGGGTGATATTTTGTGTATAATTTTGATATTTTTTCATTTCCTCTTTCAACTGCAACTGTATATTGTATTAAATCATTTGTTCCAATACTAAAGAAATCACATTCTTTTGCTAATTTGTCTGCAATTATAGCTGCTGATGGTATTTCTATCATAATACCTGTTTTTATGTCTTTTTTGTATGCAATATTTTTTTCGTCAAGTTCTTTTTTGCATTCTTCTACTATTTCTTTAGCTTTTTTTAATTCTTCTATTGAGGATATCATTGGAAACATTATTGCAATATTTCCAAAAGCACTTGCTCTTAATAGTGCTCTTAATTGTGTTTTAAATAAATCTACATTGTCTAAACATAGTCTAATTGCTCTGTATCCTAAAAATGGATTTGCTTCTTTTTCCATATTTAGATATTTTATTTCTTTATCTCCACCAACATCAAGTGTTCTAATTATTACAGGCTTTCCTTCCATTTTTTCAGCAACTTCTTTATAAGCATTAAATTGTTCTTCTTCTGTTGGCATTGACTCACTGTCCATATATAAGAATTCGCTTCTTAATAGTCCTATTCCTTCTGATGTATTTTCTATTACTAGTTCTACATCTTTTGGTGTTCCTATATTTGAAACAAGTTCTACTTTATATCCATCTTTTGTTTTGCTTTCCATATTTTTATATTTTTCAAGTTCATTTTTTTCTTCGGAAATTGTTTTTTGTATTTCTAATAATTTATTTTTTTCTTCTTCTGTTGGATTTATATATATTTCTCCACTTTCTCCATCTATTGCAATATAATCATTATTTTTAAGTATTTCAGTTGCATTTTCTACTTTTGTGATTGCTGGTAAAGAGTGTGTTCTTGCCATAATTGATGTATGTGAATTTGTTCCTCCAATTTCAGTAATTATTCCTGATACATTTTTAAAGTTTAGTTTTGCCGTATCTGATGTTGTTAATTCTTTTGCTACAATAATTGTATTTGGTTTTAAATTACTTAAATCTACTCTTTCTTCTTTTAGTAATTTTGCTATTAATCTGTTTTTTATATCTACTATATCTCTTGCTCTTCCTGCCATGTATTCATCATTCATATTTTCGAATATTTGGATAACACTATTAAGTCCTACTTCTGTTGCATATTCTGCACTATATTTTGAGTTTTTTATTAAGTCTTCTGTTTCAGTTATTAAAGATGGATCTTGCATAATCATTAAATATGCTGTCATAATTTCTTTTTCTGTTCCTGATGAATTGTTTACTATTTCCGCTGTTTCAGTTGTTATTTCTTGAAGTGCTTTTTTAAATCTTTCTAATTCATCTTCAGTATTTTCCACTGTAGTTTCTTGTATTTTTATTTCTTGATTTTTTATAACTACTACATTTCCAAAACCAATTCCTTTTGATATTCCTTTTCCTTTTATCATCATAATCACATTCCTTTCCTAAAGCTTAAAAAAGTGGCATGTTTAAAAAAATTTACATTTTAACTTACATGCCACATTTTAATTTTTATTCTCCAAAATTATTATTAAATGCTTGTAATAATTCTGCTAGTGCTGCTTCTTCATCTGCTCCATCACATTGTATTTCTATTTCTGTACTTGATTTTATTCCTGCTGCCATAATATTTAAAATTGATTTTGCATTAATTGTTTTATCATTAACAATTAAATTAATTGTACATTGATATTTTGATGCAATTTTGGCAATTTCTGATGCTGGTCTAGCATGTAGTCCTGTTTCATTTTTTAGAATTATTTTCTCTGTTTTCATTTTGTTTTCCTTTCTTTATTTGCTATGTTCTGGTAAGTTTTTCTTTAATTTAGCCATTATTAATGCTGAAACAATTGTACCAATAAGAATTGCTAATAAATACATTAGAGGATGTCCTATTGTTGCAATTACAAATATTCCACCATGTGGTGCCATTAAAGTACAATTAAATGCCATTGATAATGCTCCTGTTACAGCTGATCCTATAATAAATGCTGGAATTGTTCTTAGTGGGTCACTTGAAGCAAATGGTATTGCTCCTTCTGATATAAATGAAAGTCCCATTATATAATTTACATATGCTGCTTGTCTATCTTTTTTTGCTATCTTTTTAGGGAATAGTGTTGCTAAAAGTGCTATTGCAAGAGGTGGTACCATTCCTCCAGCCATTACTGCTGCCATTATTTCATATTGTCCTGATGCTAACATTCCTGTTCCAAATGTGTATGCAGCTTTATTTACTGGTCCTCCTAAGTCAACTGCCATCATTCCACCTAAAAGAGCTCCTAATAAAACTTTATTTGCTGTTCCCATTGAAGATAAATAATTGTTTATTGCTGTATTTATTCCAGCTACATATGGATTTATTATTAGCATAAATAATCCCATTAATAGTATACCAAATACAGGATATAAAAGAATTGTTTTTATTCCTTCTATACTGTCTGGCAAGTAACTGCAAATCTTTTTAAGGAAAACTACTATATAACCACCAACAAATCCTGCGATTAATGCTCCTAAAAATCCTGAACTTACTAATACTATGGAACTATCTGAAAGTGATGCAAATGTAGTTCCTTGTACTGCTAAAATTCCTCCTACAAATCCTACTGCTAATCCTGGTCTATCTGCAATGCTCATTGCTATATATCCTGCTAAAATATATAACATTACATTAAATGCTGCTCCTCCGACTGTTTTGAAAAATGCAGCTATTGGAGTATTCATACCGAAATTTGCTGGGTTAATTGAGTAATCATCTAGTAAAAATGCTATTGCTGTTAAAATTCCTCCACCAACTACAAATGGTAACATATGTGTTACACCATTCATTAAATGTTTATAAATTTGAGTCCATACTCCTTCTTTTTCGTTTGAATCATTAATTTCATTTTTTACATTTGAATGGTAAACTTTTGCTTGATCTGAAAGTGCATATTCTATAAGTTCTTTTGGTTTATTTATTCCGTCAGCAACTTTTGCTTTAACTATTTTTTTACCATCAAATCTAGAAAAATCTATTTTTGTGTCTGCTGCAATTATTATTGCTTTGGCATTTTTTATTTCTTCTTTTGTGAATTTATTTTTTACTCCTGATGATCCATGTGTTTCTACTTTTACTTTATGTCCTAATTTTTCTCCCATTTGTTCTAATGCTTCTGCTGCCATGTATGTGTGTGCAATTCCTGTTGGGCATGCTGTGATGGCTAAAATTTCATATGAATTATTGTAATCTTTGTTTTCTGATATTTTTACATTTTCTGCTCTATCTATACACATTAAAAATTCTTCTGGTGTTTTTGCGTTTAATAATGCTTTTCTAAATTCTGTGTCCATTAATAGTGTTGATAATCTACTTAATACATCTAAATGTACATTATCTTTAGTATTTGGTGCTGCTATTAAAAATAATAGTTTTGCAGGTTGTCCATCTAGTGAATTGAATTCTACTCCATTTGGTACTACCATTGCAGATAGTCCTGGTTTTGTAACTGCATCAGTTTTACCATGAGGTATTGCAATTCCTTCTCCTATTCCTGTTGAGCCTTCTTCTTCTCTTTTTAATACAACTTGTTTGTATTTTTCTTTGTCTAGTATATTACCATTTGTTGTCATTAGTTCTATCAATTGATTGATAGATTCTTCTTTGCTACTCATTACGCCATTTAATTTTATGGCATCTTTGCTAAGCAAATCTGTGATTTTCATCTCTTAAATCATCCTTTCTTTAGTTTATCTATATTTAAATTTTATAAACAAATTTATTTTATTTCTTCTATTTTTATTTGTTTTAATAATTCTTGTACTCTGTCTTTTGTTGCTAATTCTGTTCCAAATGTACTTGCACTTCCTGATGCAATTCCTGTTTTTAATGCTTCTATATAATTTTTATATTTAGAAAATCCTGCTACAAAACCTGCTACCATTGAATCTCCTGCTCCAACTGTATTTATAACTTGTCCTTTTGGTGCATTTGAATAATATGATTTTCCTTCTTTCGTTAATAATATTGCTCCATCTCCTCCAAGTGATATTAGTACATTTTGTGCTCCTTTTTCTTGAAGTTTTTTTGCATAGAAAATTATGTCTTCTTTATTTTCTATTTTTACATTAAATGTTTCTTCTAATTCTTGTTTATTTGGTTTTATTAGTATTGGTTTATATTGTAAAGTATTAACTAAGAGTTTTTGTGTTGCATCTACTATAAATGGTACTTCGTTTTGTTTTAATTCTTTACATATTATTTCATATATTTTTTCATTTATGCATTTTGGAACATTTCCTGATAATATTACTAAATCTGTTGGTTTTATTTTTTTTATTTTTTCGAAAAATAAGTCCATTTCTTCTTTTGTTATTTCAGGTCCGTTTCCATTTATTGCTGTTTCAATTTTTGGAGATTGGTTTGAGTTGTTTGTTGAAATGATTTTGACATTTATTCTTGTAATTCCTTTTTTTACTTCTATAAAATCTGTATTTATTTGGTGTTCTTTTATTTTCTTTTCTAGTTCTTTTCCAGTAAATCCAGCAATAAATGAAATCGCTGTATTTTCTATTTCTAGATTTTTTAACACTATTGATACATTTAGTCCTTTTCCTCCTGCTAAAATTTTTTCTGTTGCAGTTCTATTTATTTTTCCAATTTCAAAATTTTCAACTTGTGTTATATAATCTAGAGCAGGATTAAATGTTATTGTATATATCATTATTTATCCTCCAGTTTTATATATTATTATCATTATTTTATTTTTTATAATTTTTTTCAAATTGATGATATCATATTATAATTTTTTTTACAATATTTTTTATAAAAAAATAGAACCACAATTTATATTTTTATTGTGATTCTTTTTTTATTTATTATTACTTTAGTTTTTGTCATTAAATGGTATGAATTTGTTTACTATGCTTCCTGCTGATACTTCTTCAATATTTGTATCTGTTCTAAATAAAGCATATGATGAATTGATTTTATTATCTACTAATTGTTCTACTTCATCTTGTGTTGAGTGCTCTGCTAAGACTAATTCACTTATTAAAATTTGTTTTGCATTATATAACATTTTCTTTTCACCTGTTGATAATCCTTTTTCTTTTTGTTTGAAGCTTAGGTTTCTTACAACATCTGCAATTTCATATATGTTTCCACTTTTTATTTTGTCCATATTTTCTCTGTAACGTTTGTTCCAGTTCTTTTCCATTTCTGTTTCATCTTGTTCTAATATAGAAATTACTTTATCTGCCTCATTTTTTCCAATAACATCTCTTATTCCATGTTCTTCAGCAGTTTCTGTTGGGACCATTACTCTTACTTCTCCAGGCATTTCTAATATATAATATGATTGCTTTTTTCCCATTACTTCTTTTTCTTCTATTGATACTATGCTTCCTGCTCCATGCATTGGATAAACTACTTTATCACCTATATTATACATGTCTATTCACTCCTCCTAGTATATATTTTTGGTATATTTCAATCATAAAAATATTATTTTTTAGATTTTTTAAACCTCTTTTATTATATCACAAAAAATGGCAAAAGTCAAAGCCTTTGCCATTTTTTTAATAAATTTTTATTTATTTGTTGAACCAAATCCTCCAGTTCTTTCTCCTGTTGCGTTGTCATTGTCAATTGTTAGGTATGGCATAAATATTGCTTGTCCTATTCTTTCGCCTTTTTTTATTTCTATGTCTTCGTCTTTTATATTATAAAATGCAAACATTATATGTCCATCATTTTCTTCATTTCCATAATAGTCTTTGTCAATAATTCCAACACTGTTTGATAATATTAACCCTTTTTTTCCTGGATTAGAACTTCTATTTACTAACATTAAATATTCTTTGTCTTGCATATATGCTTTTATACCTGTTTTTACTAATGTTGGTTTTATTCCTTTCTTAAAACTTGGTATAATTACATCTTCAGCAGCTTCTACATCATATCCTGCTGAATATTTTGTTTTTCTTTCAGGTAAATTTATTCCCTTATTTTCAAATCCTTTTGCTATTTCAAATCCTCTTACTTTTTCCATCTTATTCTTTCCTTTTCTTGTTTTTTATTTTCCGTTAACTTTTATCATTCCTTCTCCACTTTCTTGTATTACATATTGTCCTGCATTAGAGAAACTTAAGAATGAACTTTTTAGTGTTTGTGCTTGTGTTTCATTAGTGTTTTTTACATCAACTACAATTCTGTCTCCTTCTTTTAAGATAATTTTTCCTGTTCCTGTTGTGGTTCCTATATTAAGCTGGTTTAGAACTTGTGTTGTATAATCTGAATAATATACATTTTCTCCTATTTTTGTGTAATTTGCTTGTGTTGTTTTCTTTCCTGGGTTTTCGTCTAAATGTTGAATTTCTATGTCAATATCATATGTATTTCCTGTTGCTGCTAGTTTATTTTCAAAATCTTGATATTTTGCAGTTGTTAAAGTGCCAGTATTTTGTACGTCTGTCACAAATTCATCTACAATTAATCTTACATTTTCTTGAACTACATTATCGTTTCTAGTAGCTAATGTAACAAGTGGTGCAACTAGTAATAATGCTGCTGCAGTACATATTGCTATTACTGTTGTGGTTGTATTTTGCATAATAATCACATCCTTTCAATTAAATTTATATTTTTATAATTATATAAGCTTAGTTTTCATATTTTATTAAAATATATTCTAATCCTTTTGAAAATTCTTTTAACATTACTGTTTTTATTGATGTTGCTTTGTCTTTAGTATAGTCATCTATAATTTTCTTTAGTGTTTTCATATTTTCTTTTTCTTCTGATAGTTGCTTTCCATTTTTTTCTACTCTATTTACTAATTTATCTTTAATTGTAAACAAGTCTTCATTGCTTACAAATAAAAGTCTTTGGAATATTAGTCTTGGGTCTTGATATTTGAATATTGGTACATTCATACATTTTTTGTCAAAGTTATCATAAAAGCTTTCCATCTTCATTGGGATATTTTTAAATATTTCTTCTGCTAGGCTACTATACATCTTGTCTTTTAAGTTTTCATTTAATTTATAGTATTCTTTTAATATATCTTCCATGTCTTCTTGCTTTTTATCAATTGCAATTTTTTCTAATTCTTCATCTATATTGTCACAGTATTCAGAGCTTTGTGCAGATAAATTCATTCCCTTTATAAATATATTTTTTAGTGTTGTAATATTATATGGTATAAGTTTTTTGTTTATAAAGTATGAGAAATATGCATATAGTTTTACTGTATCAACTAAGTTGATTGTACCATTTTTTACTTCTTTTATGATTTCTTCTATTACGTCTAAGAATTCTTCATCTGGAATTTTCCAATATTCTTCTGTAAGTAATCTTTTATATGCTGGTATATTACCAGTTTCTAGTGATGCTTGTATTTCTTCCATATCACTTTTTAGTAATTTCATATCAAAAATTCTGGTTCTAACATAATATTCTATGAATTTAAAGAATTTGTAGTCTGTTTTAAAGTTGTAATAATAGTTGTTATCAAATTCTTTAATGTAAAATTGGCTATTGTCCATTAGAACTCTAGATGATACTAATATTGCTTTATATTCTTCATTGTTTTTGATGTCTACAAATTTATTTTTTGTTATTTTGCCTGCTTTTATTTCAAATGATATTGCTATTGTGAATATAAGCATTGTTTGCATTACTCTATTACTAATATTAGGATATTTTTGGGTTACTGTTTTATATATTCTTTGGAAGTCTTTTAATGAGTGTTTTAAGATTCTTAAATTTCTGGTTCCACTTTTGTTAAATGTGGATATTATTAGATTTGTGTTTGCTTTTAAAAATCTTAAGTATTCTTTGTCTGATTCATATCTCATTAATACTCCATTTATGATATAGTCAAACTTTGGAGCATATTCAAATGTTTCTCCTATTAGCTTTTCTTTTATTCTTTCATATTCATTTGCTTTGTCAAAAACATTTTCTATTTGGTCTTTTATTTTTTCAACCATAGGTTTATCTGTTGTTAATAGTTCACCTTTTTTATCTAATAGATATGTTGCTATAAATGTTTTCATTTCAAGATTATTACTTTTTAGTTTTGTTGATAATTCTTTTTCATTACATATTATTATTGTTTTTATATGGTCATGTTC
>ERZ1643249.4007-NODE-4007-length-12618-cov-21.129189_pt1 | contig 12618 bp, 10 predicted proteins | sample MGYA00579263_ERZ1643249 | MGnify/ENA primary metagenome ERZ1643249 (study PRJEB29033, sample SAMEA4952264) | chicken gut metagenome | biome: Broiler Chicken; feature: Gastrointestinal Tract; material: Caecum | place: Ireland | collected 2018 | study: Broiler...
GTTGCCTGCACGGTGTTTTTGAGCGGGTGCAACTTCCGCTGCCCGTTCTGCCAGAATTCGGAGATACTTACAGGCAGCGGCGGCGAACAGATTCCCGAAGAGGAGCTTTTTGCCTTCCTCGAAAGGCGGCGGGGCATCCTCGACGGCGTGTGCGTTTCGGGCGGGGAACCGCTGCTCGGCGACGTCGCCCCCCTGCTTGAACGCATAAAGGGACTGGGGTACAGCGTGAAAATCGACACCAACGGCGCCTTCCCCGAAAAACTCAAAGAGCTGTACGGGAGAGGGCTTGTCGACTTCGTGGCGATGGACATCAAAAATTCGCCGCAGAAGTACGAAAAGACGGCGGGCGCGCGCGTCGATATCGGCAAAATAAAGGAGAGCGCCGCCTTCCTCATGGAAAGCGGCGTCGGCTATGAATTCCGCACCACGGTGGTGAAGCAGCTGCACGCGGGCGAAGACTTTGTGCGCATCGGGCAGTGGCTGCGCGGCGCGAAGGCGTACTTTTTGCAGACATTCCGCGATACCGAAACGGTGCTGCGCCCCGGGCTGACCCCCTGCACGGAGGCGGAGATGCAGGCGTTCAAGCGGCTGCTGCTGCCCTTTATACCCAACGCGCGGATTCGCGGGGAACAGGGCTGAAACAAAAAAGGGAGGAACGCGGACGTTCCTCCCTTTTTGCTCTCTACATATTGTCATCCAGCGGCTGCCCGCAGAACGGGCATTTTTTGAAGGCATACCGCCTGAACAGCCCCAGCGGGTGCCCGCAGTGCGGGCAGTGGTGCTTTGCCCAGCAGAACACGTTCACGGCGATGCCGACCGCCAGGGCGATGACGACGCACAGCGCGGCGTGCAGGTGGACGGCCGCCGCCAGCACGACGGCGATTGCCGCGCCCGCGAGGTAGCCGAGAAAGGTCATCGCCTGCCAGAACCCCAGCCTTCTCTTCATTGCAGATTTCTCCTCTCACTTTGCTGTATTCTATTATACCCCCCCCCTTGTAATAAAATTGTCCTGCTTTTGTATCCTTTTTGTAATAAACGGCGCGTCAGAGGGAGGCGAGATCTGCAAGGGCGACGGACTGCACATGCGACATACGCACGCGCGTGAACAGCTTGTATTTGTTCGCCTTCGACTCGAAGAGAATATACAGCCGCCCGCCGCGCACGGCGATCTCCTCGCTCATGCAGGGCGCGGTGAGCGTGCCGCGCAGGACGGAGCCGTCGAGCACATACAGGGGGACGGCGGCGCCGCCGACATCGAAAGTCTTGTCCGTTTCCGTACCTGTCACGTTTTCGTACACCCGTATCGCCGAATCCGCCAGCCCGTAGGAACAGGAGAGCGCGATGCCGCCCTCGTACACGGCGATGCCCTGCACCTGATCGCATACGGAGAGCGCGAACTTCGGCGTCTGCGCGGGCGCGCCTTCCCCGTCCACCTCGTACGCATACACGACGGCATGGTTCATGCTCCCGTCCGACGTCTGCAAGTGATGGCTTTCGGGCGTTTCGTAATTGCCGGGGCGGTAAAACTCGCCGACGTACAGCAGATTTCCGTCATACTGGCAGAACGCGGCGTTCAGCCCCGCGGCGAAATATTCCGCCTCCACCCCGCCGCCGCTCTCCGCCGCGGCCGCCTCCGCAAGGGAGAGGCGCGCGATGCGTTCGCCGCTCGCGACATACAGATATTTATCCGAACACGCCACGCCGCCGAAGTGGGAGGCGTCGGCAACGCCGTTTTCGAGCACCGTGACGTACTTGGTTTCCGCTTCGCCCTCTTCGTCGATGAGGTACACGCGGGAGGCGCCCTCGGAAAGGTATCCGCTCATGGCGAAATCGTAGCCCGCCTCGTTTTCGGGAAGAGCGCACAGCCCCTGCGGGCAGACGCCTTCCGAAAGGCCGGGGATCTCAAACTCCGCGCGGGCGAGCGCGCCGAACTGCGGATAGGACGCCCCGCAGTACCAGACGATCAGGAAGATGCCCAGCGCGAGAAGCACCGCCGCGATCGGGCAGAAGATGACCAACAACTTTTTCTTTCTTTTCATAACAACTCCTTCCGCGGGCATTATACCATATTCTCCGCACCGGGCGCAAGCGGCGGCGCACGTTCTCCTCCACAATTTTACAAAATCTGTCGTTTTTCGTGGAACACACAATATATTGTGTTTCACGGATTTTTTTTGCCCCAAGATATTGACATCCGGTAAAAGTGGTGCTATAATAGAAGCCTACCCGTTGAAGAGAATATAAAAAATTTCAGGGCGGAAAAGGAGAGTTACAATGTATCAGGTCGTAAAGCGCGACGGACAGATCGCGGAGTTTGACATCAGGAAGATCGCGGTGGCGATCACGAAGGCGTTCGACGCCGTGCAGAAGCAGTACCACCCGAGCGTCATAGACATGCTCGCCCTCAAGGTAACGGCGGACTTCGAGCCGAAGATCAAGGACGGAAAGATCGCCGTGGAGGACATTCAGGACAGCGTGGAGGCGGTGCTCTCCGAAGCGGGCTATGCCGACGTTGCCAAGTGCTATATCCTCTACCGCAAACAGCGCGAGAAGATCCGCAACATGAACTCCACCCTGCTCGACTATAAAAAACTGGTGGACAGCTATGTGAAGGCGACGGACTGGCGCGTGAAGGAGAACTCCACCGTGACCTATTCCGTCGGCGGGCTCATCCTCTCCAACAGCGGCGCCATCACCGCCAACTACTGGCTCTCCGAGATCTACGACGAGGAAGTGGCGAACGCGCACCGCAACGCGGAGATACACCTGCACGACCTCTCCATGCTGACGGGATACTGCGCGGGCTGGTCGCTCAAACAGCTCATCAAGGAAGGGCTGGGCGGCATCCCCGGCAAGATCACTTCCGCGCCCGCGAAGCACCTCGCCACGCTGTGCAACCAGATGGTCAACTTCCTCGGCATCATGCAGAACGAGTGGGCGGGGGCGCAGGCGTTCTCTTCCTTCGATACCTATCTCGCGCCCTTTGTAAAGGCGGACAACCTCGACTACGAGCAGGTCAAAAAGTGCATCGAGAGCTTTATCTACGGCGTGAACACCCCCAGCCGCTGGGGCACGCAGGCGCCCTTCTCCAACATCACCCTCGACTGGACGGTGCCGAACGACCTGGCAGAACTGCCCGCCATCGTGGGAGGCAAGGAGCAGAATTTCAAATATAAAGACTGCAAGAAAGAGATGGACATGGTGAACAAGGCGTTCATCGAGGTGATGATCGAGGGCGACGCGAACGGCCGCGGCTTCCAGTACCCCATCCCCACCTACTCCATCACCAAAAACTTCGACTGGTCGGATACCGAAAACAACCGCCTGCTCTTTGAAATGACGAGCAAGTACGGCACGCCTTACTTCTCCAACTATATCAACTCCGACATGGAGCCGAGCGACATCCGCAGCATGTGCTGCCGCCTGCGCCTCGACCTGCGCGAACTGCGCAAGAAGTCCGGCGGGTTCTTCGGCAGCGGCGAATCGACGGGTTCCATCGGCGTCGTCACCATCAATATGCCGCGCATCGCCTACCTCGCGAAGGACGAGGCGGACTTCATGAAGAGGCTGGACAGGCTGATGGACATCTCGGCGCGCTCGCTCAAGACGAAGCGCACCGTCATCACCAAGCTGCTCGACGAGGGGCTGTACCCCTACACCAAGCGCTACCTCGGCACCTTCGAGAACCACTTCTCCACCATCGGCCTTGTCGGCATGAACGAAGCGGCGCTCAACGCCAAGTGGATCCGCAAGGACATGACGCACAAGGAGGCGCAGGAATTCACCAAGCGCGTGCTCAACCATATGCGCGAGAGGCTCTCCGACTATCAGGAGCAGTACGGCGACCTGTATAACCTCGAGGCGACGCCGGCGGAATCCACCACCTACCGCTTCGCAAAGCACGACAAGGAGCAGTTCCCCGACATCATCACCGCCAACGAGCACGGCACCCCTTACTACACAAACAGCTCGCACCTGCCCGTGGGGTACACCGAGGACGTGTTCGACGCGCTGGACATTCAGGACGATCTGCAGACGCTTTACACCTCCGGCACGGTGTTCCACGCCTTCCTCGGAGAAAAACTGCCCGACTGGAAGGCCGCGGCGGCGCTGGTCAAGAAGATCGCGGACAACTATAAACTGCCCTATTATACCCTCTCCCCCACCTATTCGGTGTGCAAGGAGCACGGGTACCTCGCCGGCGAGCAGTTCACCTGCCCGAAATGCGGCGGCAAGACGGAGGTTTACAGCCGCATCACCGGCTACTACCGCCCCGTGCAGAACTGGAACGACGGCAAGGCGCAGGAGTTCAAAGACCGCAAGGTGTACGACATCGCGCACTCCACCCTCAAGCATTCGCACGCGCTGAACGCCGCGGACGAAAGGGCGTGCGCCGCCCCCGCGCTGAACGGCCCCGTGCTGTTTACGAGGAGCGGATGCCCCAACTGCAAGACGAGCAAGATGATGCTTGACAAGGCGGGCGTGAAATACAGCGTGATCGACGCGGAGCAGGATGCGGAATCCACCCGCAGATACGGCGTGAAGAAGGCGCCCTCGCTGCTGGTGCCCGACGGCGACGGATTCAAGACGTACGACAACGCCAGCGAGATCAGAAAATACATCGAGAGCATCGGCTGATATGTACGACATCATCATAATCGGAGCGGGCGCGGCAGGCATGACCTCCGCGCTCTACGCTCTGCGGAACGGAAAAAAGGTGCTCGTTTTAGAGGGAGACAGCCTGGGCGGGCAGATAGCGACTTCTCCGCGGCTGGAAAACTTCCCCTCCGTCAAGTCTATCAGCGGCGAGGCGTTCGCGGACAACCTGTTCGAACAGATCACCGACCTCGGCGCGGAAGTGGAGATCGAGAAGGCGACGGGCATCGAAAAGCGGGCGGAAGGCGACTTTGTCGTGCGCACCGAATACAACGAGTATGAGGCGAAGAGCGTGATCATCGCCGCGGGCGTGAAGCACAGGCACCTGAAAACCGGAGAGGAGCGCGAAGACCTCGTGGGGAAGGGCGTTTACTATTGCGCCGTGTGCGACGGGCCTTTCTACAAGGGCCGCGAGGTCGCCGTCATCGGCGACGCGAACTCTGCCCTGCAATACGCGCTGCTGCTTTCGGGCTACTGCAAAAAGGTGTACATGTACACCCTCTTCGACAAATTTTTCGGCGACGCGAGCCTCGTGAAGGCGCTGCGCGCCAAAGACAACATAGAGGTGCGCCCCGAAACGAACGTCGTCGGCTTTGTCGGCGATAAGGAGCTGGAGGCCATCGAGTATACGGACAAAGACGGCAAGCTCTGCCGGCAGGAGATCCCCGCGGTGTTCATTGCCATCGGGCAGGTGCCCGACAACGCGGCGTTTGCGAACGTTGCCGACCTCGACGATGCGGGCTACATCGTCGCGGACGAGAGCTGCAGGACGCGCACCCCCGGCGTGTTTGTGGCGGGCGACTGCCGCACGAAGGCGGTGCGGCAGGTTTCCACCGCCGTCTCCGACGGGGCGGTCGCCGCGACGAACGCGTCGCTGTATATCGAAAGCCTGTGATATGACTTAAAGCAAGGAGCGCCGCGGAAAAATCCGCGGCGCTCCCCTTTTCTGTTTTCAGATATTTACTGTTTTTTGCAGAACCCGATGGAGAAGGTGGTGCCTTCCCCGAGTTCGGATTCGACGGAGAGCTTCCAGCCCGCGCGGCGGCACAGCTTTTTGACGATTGCCAGCCCCAGCCCGAAACCGCCGCCGCTGCCGTTGTGCGACTTATCTACCGTATAAAAGCGGTCGAAGATGCGGGTTTTGTCCTCTTCGGAAAGCCCGATGCCCGTATCCGACACGGAGAGCACGGGCGTTTCCCCGCCCGTGAGGCGGACGGCAAGTTCGCCGCCTTCCTTATTGTAGCGGATGGCGTTGGAAACGAGGTTGTTGAAAATTTCCAGAAGCCGCTCGCGGCGGGACATGACCCTGACGCCGCCCGCGACGTCGAGCCGCAGGGCGAGGTGCTTCTGCGCGAGCTTCGGCTCGAACGAGCCGATCGCCTCGCGCACGAGTTCGGTGAGGTCTACCTCGTAATCGGGGAGCTCGTCGCTGTCGATGGCGGAAAAATTGATGATGGAGCGGATGAGGTTGGCGAGGCGGTCGCTCTGTTTGATGATGGTCTTTGCCACGCTCCCGATGCGCTCGGGCGGGATGCCGCCCGCGGCGATGAGCTCGGCAAAGCCGCGGATACTCGTGAGCGGCGTGTTCATTTCGTGCGTGACGTTGGCGATGAAATCGTTCTTCGTGCGCAGCGCCGCCATCAGTTCGGTGACGTCTGAAATGAGCAGGACGTTCGAGTCTTTGTTGAAAGTGAAGCGCAGGTTGTAGTCGCGCTCGCCCATCCTGCGGGTGAGCGTTGCGGCTTCCTTCGCCGCGAGAACGGACGCGACCTCGACGTCTTCGGTAAAGAGGGCGATCGGCTCGTTCTGTTCGTAGCCCAAAAGCCGCGCCGCCGTCTTGTTGATGAGCAGCACGTCTTCCGCCGAGCGGAAGATGACGATGCCGTGCTCCATGCTGCGCAGGACGAGCTTTTCGATGCTGCGGTCTTCCCGCATGCGGTCTGCCTTCTCGTTGATCTCGGCGTTCATCTCGTTCATCATCTTCGCGAGGGGCTGCAGCTCGGAATACGGCGTGGAAACGGGCTTCCCGCCCGAGCGCGCCGCCTCCTGCGTGAGCTTTTCCACGGGGCGGAGGACGAAGGAGGTCGCCAGCCAGGCGACGAACAGGCAGGCGAGGATATCGACGAGCAGTATCCAGATGACGGAGGGCAGCGCCTCCGTAAAGATGGCATAGCCGGAAGGGCTTTCCGCCGAGAGGCGGACGAGGAAGCCCTCCGCTTCCCCGCCGCCCGCAAGGGCGGCGCTCTCCTCGTACAGGCAGCAGTAATACACGAGGTCGGCGCCCAGCGTTTCGCTGCCGCGCACGGAAAAGCCCTCCCCTCCCGCAAGGGCGGCCTGCACCTCCTCGCGGTCGGCGTGGTTTTCAAGCTGCGCGGACTCCGCGTGCGAATCGCCGACGGCGGTGCCGTCTTTCAGAAGAAAAGTGACCCGCGTGCCGAACAGCTCCTCGGAAAGCGCGCGGGCGCTTTCGTCGCCGAGCGCGGCGGACGGGTCAAATTTTGCGATATACGTTTGCAGGCGGCGTTCCGTTTCGGAGACGGATACGCGGTAATAGATCTCCGAAAAGAACACTGCCATCAGAAGGATGCCGACCACCGTTACGAGCAGGGTGACGAGCAGGATCCTCTTTCTCATAGCCTTCTCCGTTGAGAATTTATTCGCGGTAGACGAATTTATAGCCCACGCCGAACACCGTTTCTATGTAGTCGATGCCCAGCTTGCGCAGCCGCGCGACGTGGTTGTCGACGGTGCGCGTTTCGCCCTCGTCGTAGCCCCACACGGCGTTGAGGATGTTTTCGCGGGTGAGCGCCTTGCCCTCCTTCTGCATGAGGTATTTGAGCAGGTTGAATTCCTTGTTGTTCAGTTCGAGCTTTACCCCGCGCAGCGTCGCCGTCATCGTCTCCTCGTCGAGGGAGAGATTGCCGCGCACGAGCGAGGCGTTGCCCGCCGCCCTGCGCAGCAGCGCGTTGACGCGCGCCGTCAGTTCCAGCACGCCGAAGGGCTTGGCGATATAGTCGTCCGCGCCGAGGTTCAGCCCGCGCACCTTGTCCGTCTCCTGCCCGAGGGCGGAGAGCATGATGACGCCCAGCGAAGGGTATTTCTGCTTGACGCGTTCGAGCACGTCGAGCCCGCTGCCGTCGGGGAGCATGATGTCGAGCAGTGCCGCCGCGGGCGGCTGCCTGTCGACCGCCTCGTTGAACGCGGCACAGGTATCGAAGCACTCGACTTCGATGCCGGACATTTCCAGCGCGCACTTCACGAGCTCGCCGATGTTTTTGTCGTCTTCCAGAAGATAAACTTTTTTATCCAAAACGTTCTCCCTCGCGCGGTCTTCGCGCGCATTCTTTTCCGCTGATCTTGTACCGCAATCATTATATCATATCCTGCGGGAAAAGGCAAGGGGGAGAGCATGAAATGCGCAGATCAGTCGAAGGCGTGGGCGACGTAAGTCAGGTGATCTGCCGCGCGCTCGAGGTTGCCGACGAGGTTGATGAACACGCCGCTGGAAGCGGGCTTGCACTTGCCCTCGTTGAGGCGGCGGATATGATCTTTGACCATCGCCTTGCGGGCGGCGTCGACTTCATCTTCCACCGAATCCACCGATTTTATGGCCGTTATATCCTTTTTGTCGAACACGTCCAGTGTTTTTTGGTACAGAAGTACGATCTTCTCATACATTTCCTGCAGCGATTTCAGCACGCCCTGCGAAAATTCGATGCCGTCCTTCTTGCAGTTGCGGGTGTATTTGGTGATATTGTCGGAAAGTTCGCTGATGCGCAGGATATCCCCCACCGCGTGGTGGATGGAGGAGATGAGCTTCTCGTCCCCGTAGGAGAGGTCTGCCGCGGAGATCTTGATGAGGTAGGCGACGATGGCCCGTTCCATCTCCGCCGCGCGTGCGTTGAGTTCGTCCACCTTTTCCTTTGCGCCCTCGTCGCCGTTGACGAAGCCTTCGAAGGCGATGCCGAGCGACTGCATGGCAAGATCGGCCATGCGCGTCGCCGCGCGGTTCGCCTGATCAATGGCGACCGACGGGTTTTTGATGAGGCGCTCGTCGAGGAAGGCGGCTTCACCCTCCGCCCGCCCCTTGCCCTTCTTGTCGCGGATGAGCTTGGTGGCGATCTTCACAAATACATTGGCAAAGGGAAGGAAAATGCAGGTGCACACCACGTTGAAGAAGGTGTGGAAGAGCGCGATCTGCAGCCCCGGGTCGTCCGAAAACCATTTGCCGAGGGTAACGCTCATAAATTGCGGCCAGCACAGCAGGAAGATTGAGAAGATGACGGTGCCGAACACGTTGAACATGAGGTGGATGAGCGCCGCGCGCTTGGCGTTGGTGTTCGCCCCCACCGAGGAGAGCAGCGCCGTGACGCAGGTGCCGATGTTGGTGCCGAGCACGAGGAAGAGCACGCCGCTGTTTGCGGGGTTGCCGATGACCAGCCCCGCCCCTACCATCTGCACGATGAGGGTGGTGACGGCGGAGGAGGACTGCACGATGCCCGTGATGACGATGCCCGCGAGCAGGAGCACGAGGCGGTTGTCTGCGCCGAGGAGGAAGTCTTTGACCACCTGCTGCTGCGCGAAGTCGTCCATCGCCATGCCCATGTATTCCAGCCCGAGAAAGACGAGCCCCAGCCCCGCGAGCATCATGCCGATGGTCTTGGGCTTGTCCTTTTTGCAGAGCATATCCATGAAGATGCCCACGCAGGTGAGCACCGTTATGATCTCGATGAACGGGATATCCGCGATGACCGAAAAATAGGCGGTGACGGTGGTGCCTATGTTGGCGCCCATGATGACGGTCGTCGCCTGGAAGAGGGACATCAGCCCCACGTTGACGAAGCCGACGACCATGACGGTGGTGGCGGAAGAACTCTGGATGATCGCCGTGACGCCCGCGCCGATGCCGACGCCCGCCAGCCGCGATCTGCCCGTCTTTTCAAACCAGCGGCGCAGGCGGTTGGTGGCGAGCTTTTCGATATTGTCGGAAAGCACCTTGAAACCGAACAAAAACGCGCCCAAACCGGCGAGCAGCGCAACGACGGCGAGGACGTAGTCGAGCGCGCCCATCCGGTCGGACGCGAGCAGGGATAAAGACCCGATCTGCATACAACTTTTCTCCTTGACAGCTTTTTCTTACTTCTACTCCTCTATTGTAAGCCAAAGTTGTATAATACAAGTCTAAAAGTTGTAATAAATTTGTAATAAATTTGTATAATCGCGCGTCTGCTCCGCCTTCCGCAGGCAAAAGCCCCCGCGTGCGCACGCGGCGCCGCGGGGGCTCCTCTGCCCGGAGCAGGAGCTGCGGGCGGGTTCAGTTCAGTTTTTTGTGCTCGCCGGTGATCATGAAGAGCACCCACTCGGCGATGTTGGAGGCGTGGTCGCCGATCTTTTCGAGATACTTGGCGACCATCAGCATATCCAGCGCCTGTTCGCCGTTGTCTTCCTCGTCGATGTCCTTGTGCACGATCTGCGTCAGCTTCTTCTTCACGACGTCGAACAGGTCGTCAACGTCGTCATCGGAGCGGCAGACCGCTTTTGCAAGCTCGCCGTCTCTCTCCACAAAGCACTTGGCGGCATTGCGCACCATCTCCTGCACCTTGTCTGCCATGTCGGAGATCTCTTTGACGGAGTCCGCATAGGGCAGTTTGCTCATTTTGATGACCAGCTCGGAGATGTCGACGGCCTGGTCGGCGATGCGCTCCATGTCCGTGATCATCTTCATCGCGGAGGTGACGAAGAGAAGGTCGCTGGCGACGGGCTGCTGCTTCAATATGATTTTCAGGCAGAGCCGCTCGATCTGCTGCTCCTTTTCGTCCACGAGCGCCTCGACGCCCTTCGTCTGCTTGGCGAGCGCCGTGTTCTGCGTTTCCAGGGCGGTGACGGCGTCGCCGATCGCCTCGCAGTTCAGCTCGCCCATGCGGGTGAGCAGGTCTTTCAGCTCGGAGAGCTGTTCCTCGAATTTGTTCCTTGTCATATCAACCGAACCTCCCGGTAATGTAGTCCTCCGTCCGCTTGTCTTTCGGGCGGTCGAAAATCTGATCGGTCTCGCCGAACTCGACGAGATCACCGAGCAGGAAGAACGCCGTCTTGTCGGAGATGCGCGCCGCCTGCTGCATATTGTGCGTGACGATGACGATGGTGTATTTGTCTTTGAGCTCCTGCGCGAGATCCTCTATCTTCGAGGTCGAGATGGGGTCGAGCGCGGAGGTCGGTTCGTCCATGAGGATGACCTCCGGTTCGACGGCGAGGGTACGCGCGATGCACAGGCGCTGCTGCTGCCCGCCCGAAAGCCCGAGCGCGGACTTTTTGAGGCGGTCTTTCAGCTCGTCCCAGATGGCCGCCTGCTGCAGGGAACGCTCGACGATCTCGTCAAGCTGCGCCTTTTTGCGGATGCCGTGGGTGCGCGGGCCGTAGGCGATGTTGTCGTACACGCTCATGGGGAAGGGATTGGGCTTCTGGAACACCATGCCCACCCGCTTGCGCAGGGTGTTGATATCCACCGCGCCGTACAGGTCTACCCCGTCGATGAGCACCTCGCCGGTGATCTTGCAGTCGGCGATGAGATCGTTCATGCGGTTGAGCGTTTTGAGGAAGGTAGATTTGCCGCAGCCCGAAGGCCCGATGAAGGCGGTGATCTCCTTCTCCTTTATGTCCATATCTATGCCTTTGAGCGCGTGGAAGTTTCCGTAATAGAGGTTGAGCTCTTTAATGTTGAACTTATCCGCGCGGTTTATCGTATTTTCGTTCTCCACCGTTTAATACTCCTTTTTCAGCTTGTTTCCGATAAACTCCGCCGCGCCGTTGATGAGCACGACGAGAATGATGAGTACGACGGCAACAGCCCATGCCACGCCCGCGTGCTCGCTGCTTTCGTTCATCAGCGAATACATATAGACGGTGAGCGTGCTGCCCCTGTCCGTCAGACCGGAGGCGGTAGACGCGTTGCGCGGGGCGCCTGCCGTAAAGACGAGCGCCATCGTTTCTCCGACCACCCTGCCCAGCCCGAGGATGACGCCGGAAATGATGCCGGGCATCGCCGAAGGAAGGATGATGACGAAGATGGTACGCAGCTTGCCCGCGCCGAGGGCGTACGAGCCTTCTCGGAAGGAATCGGGCACGGAGCGCAGCGCCTCTTCGGTGGTGCGCATGATGAGGGGCATGACCATCAGCGTCATCGTCAGAATGCCGCTGATGAGCGATTCGCCCCAGCCGAACAGCCCGACGAAGAGGATCATGCCGAAGATGCCGTAGACGATGGACGGGATCCCCGAAAGGGTTTCCGCCGCGACGCGCACGATCTTGACGAATACATTCGTCGATTTTGCATACTCGACCATGAAGATCGCCGCAAATACGCCGATGACGCCGGCGATGAGCAGAGAGAATAGCGCGACGACCAGCGTGTTGATGAGCGCGGGCATCATGGAGCGGTTCTCCGTCGTCCAATGCCAGGCGAACAGCGACGGGCGCAGGTTGGGCACGCCCTGAATGAAGGTGTACAGCAGCACCCACAGCACCGCCGCGGCGGAGATCGCCGTGCCCAGGCAGATGAGCAGAAACAGCACGAACGACCACGGCTTGCGCAGGTATGCCCGCAGGCTGTCTTTGAAGCTCCGGCGGTTGATGGGCACGATGCCGCGCGTGTCCACCTCGCCCTCTTTCAGAATAAGTTCTTTTGCCATTGCTCTCACCTCAATACTTCTTCTTTTTGAGCAGCATCACGACGGTCGTGATGACGAGCACGATGAGAAACAGCACCGCGGCGACAGCTACCAAAGAGGCGCGCTCGAGGTTGTTCGGGTTCGCGTAGCCCATGCCGGAGGCGATCGCCGAGGCGAGGGTGATGAAGGGTTTGGACAGCGAATCGGGGATCTGCGCGATATTGCCGCAGATAAAGGTGACCGCCGCCGTTTCGCCGATGGCGCGCCCCATGCCGAGGATGATCGCCGTCAGCACGCC
>ERZ1643249.4009-NODE-4009-length-12616-cov-6.206194_pt1 | contig 12616 bp, 9 predicted proteins | sample MGYA00579263_ERZ1643249 | MGnify/ENA primary metagenome ERZ1643249 (study PRJEB29033, sample SAMEA4952264) | chicken gut metagenome | biome: Broiler Chicken; feature: Gastrointestinal Tract; material: Caecum | place: Ireland | collected 2018 | study: Broiler...
AAAGCAGAGGGAGTGGCTGAGGGAATGGCGGAAGCCGTTTTAAGCCTGCTGGATGAGAAGGGAACCGTGCCGGAGGATGTAAGGACAGCCCTGTTAGAGGAAACGGATCTGGAAAAGCTGAAAGAATTCAATAGGCTGGCGGCCCGCAGCGGCTCGGTGGAAGAATTTGTGCGGAAATGGAAGAAATAAAGCAATGCCAAAGATTTATTATGTAGAGGATGACGCGGCGATCGCGCGGTTTGTAAAAGAATATCTGGAACAGAAAGGCTGTCAGGTGGAGATTTTTTCCCTGCTGGAGACGGCCAGAGCGGCGCTGCGGCAGGAAAGGCCGGATCTGGTTCTCGTGGACTGGAACATGCCGGATGGCCAGGGGGACGGGCTGTGCCGCTGGATTCGGGAACAGTGGCCGGCCCTTCCGCTCATTTTCCTGACAGTGCGGGGCGAATCCAGGGATATTGTCAGTGGTTTTGAAAACGGGGCGGACGACTATGTGGTCAAGCCCTTTGAACTGGAGGTTCTGTATTTCAGAATCCAGGCCCTGCTTCGGCGGGCGGGACAGACGGCATCTGGTACGGGAGAAAGGGGAAAACTGTGCTGCGGCGGTCTGACGCTTGATGCGGAGCGCATGCGGGTCTTCAGCGGCGGAAAAGAGGTTGCCTTAAGCCAGCCGGAATATCAGCTCTTTCAGATTTTGATGGAAAACAAAGGAAGAACCGTGACCCGCGCCCGGCTTCTGGAGCAGATCTGGGACAGCGGCGGAAATTTTGTGAATGACAACACGCTGACGGTTACTATGAAACGTCTGCGGGAGAAGCTTGGGAATCCGGCCTGCATCCGGACAATCCGCAGCTTCGGTTACCGGATGGAGGAGACCTTATGACAGAGAGAAAAAGACAGAGGATACTGTTTTGGCTGCCGGCGGCTGTATTTCTGGCGGGTCTGGCGCTTTTGGCTGTCTTGTGGAAAGGGCTGTATCAGAGAGCTGCCTATGATCAGATTTCTGCATTCTGCGGTATCGTGCTGGATAAGCACCCTGATCTGGAGGACGAGCTCTTAAGTTCCGTGAAAGAATTCCAGGCGAGCGCGGATTTCCGTCTGTCTGGATGGAATCCTGCGGAGCCGTCTTTCTCTTCCGGCCCTTCTTTCGGTCCGGGTCTGTCCGGAGAGAATTTCCTGGCCCGCTATGGCTATGAAAGCAGAGCCTTCGGGAGCGGAACCGCTGAGGGCATGTCTCTGCTGACCGCGGCTGTTGGAGTCCTGGCACTGGCTGTATCTGTCCTGTGCGGCAGAATTTCTGCCGGGCGGAAGCACGGAAGGATTGCGGAACTGACCCGGTACCTGGAGCAGGTAAATACAGGAGCACCGGGAGTTCTGGTGCAGGAGAGGGAGGATGAATACTCGGCTCTGCAGGATGAGATTTACAAGACGGTCACCAATCTTTATGTGACAAGAGAGGAGGCAGTGGGGGCGCGGAAAAGCTTTGCGGATAATCTGGCCAATATTGCTCATCAGCTCAAGACGCCCCTTACAGCGGCAGATCTGTCTTTGCAGCTTATGGAGAAAAATGTGCCGGATTCCTGCAGCATTTATACCGGGTCGGTCAGAAGACAGATAGAACGGCTTGGCCGGCTGGAAGAGGCCCTGCTTACTTTGTCAAAGATTGACGCGGGTACGCTGGAACTGAGGAAAGATGCTGTGGACGTGTATACGGTTCTGAGTTTGGCAGCGGAGAATCTTCAGGAGATTTCAAACCGTGCGGGGGTTCAGATAGAGATACCGGACCTGGGCTGCGCGGAATTCCAGGGAGATATGGAGTGGACGATGGAAGCATTGATGAATCTCCTGAAAAACTGTGTGGAGCATGCCCCGGAAGGCGGCAGGGTCTTCTGCGATTATTCTGAAAATCCTCTTTATGCGCAGATTCTGATCTGGGATCAGGGGGCTGGCTTTGCGCCGGAGGAACTTCCGCATCTTTTTGAGCGGTTCTACCGGGGGAAGAACGCAGTCCCGGGAAGCGCCGGAATAGGTCTTGCCCTCGCCCGCTCCATCTTTGAGATGCAGAATGGCAGCCTTACAGCCCGGAATCGACTGGAAGGCGGAGCCTGTTTTGAAATCCGCATCTACAGTCACTGACCTGTCACTTTACTCTGTTATTCTGATTTTGAAAACAGGAACGGGCTTCAGAGAAAGCACCGCGGGCGGGAACAAGATTCTCCGCTGTCAGATACTGAACCGGCATTTACCGCCGCTTTTGAGATGTGGGAAGAGAAGGAGGAAAACAGGTGGAGATTTTAAGGTGTGAAGGGGTAAGAAAGATATATGGTTCCGGCGCGGGCCAGGTGGCGGCGTTGGACGGAATTGATCTGTCTGTGGAGAAGGGGGAGTTTACAGCTGTGATGGGGGCTTCCGGCTCCGGAAAATCCACACTGCTTCATATTCTGGGAAGTGTAGACAGACCCACGGAAGGAAGGGTATTTGTGGAGGGAACAGATATCACATTGATGAAGCCCGCGAAAGCGGCGCTGTTCCGCCGCAGAAAGGTGGGAATTGTCTATCAGTTCTACAATCTGGTTCCTACTCTTACAGTGCGGAAAAATATTCTGCTGCCTCTGGCGCTGGACAGACGAAAGCCAAACCAGGAGTTCTTTGACGAGATTGTGAAGATGCTGGGAATTGCGGACAGGCTGGACGCACTGCCCGGCCAGCTTTCCGGAGGACAGCAGCAGAGGACGGCGATTGCCAGAGCTCTTATCTACCGTCCTGCTATCGTACTGGCGGATGAACCCACAGGAAATCTGGATCGGAAAAACTCAGAGGAAATCGTGGAACTGCTCAAGCTGTCCAATAAAAATCTGAATCAGACAATTCTGCTGATCACTCATGATGAGAAAGTGGCGCTGGAAACAGAACGTGTCGTTACTCTGGAAGATGGACGCATAATAAGCGACCGGAAACGGGGGTGAAAGGCATGTGGAAGGGATTCATCAGAAACCATATCAGAGAAAACAGAGGGTCCAGTCTTTCTGTGAGAATCGCGGCTTTTGTGGCGGCTTTTTTTCTGGTTCTTCTCTGCTGCACGCTTTATAATGTCTGGCATTATGATGTGGTGCGCTGTCAGACGGAAAATGGAAATTACCATGCCCGCCTGACAGGAGCGCTGGACGAGGAGGCGCTGGAGAGGATTCAAAACTATTCCAATGTGGAGAGCGTGGTGGTGGAAGACGCGGTGGTGGATAGTGAGGAGCCGGCAGAAGAGAAAACGGTTGATATTCTTTTGAAGAATGTATCCTCTGCATACGAAGATTTACCGCGTATCGCTTCCCTGGCGGGATTAAGGGAAGAGGATATCACCTACCATGAGGAACTGCTGAACCTGTATTTTGTAGTAAATCCGGATAATCCGGATTCCGCGGATGCTTATGCGGTTCTGGTGGTGTTCGCTGCCGCAGGAGTGCTTTCCTGCTTTTCTCTGATTACGATTATCCGCCATGCCTATGCGGTCTATATGAATGACAAGATTCATGAGCTTGGCATTCTTGCCAGCGTGGGAGCCGCGCCGGGGCAGCTCCGCAAAGGACTTTTAAAAGAGGCGTTTGCTTTGAGTGCCCTGCCGGCTGTGTCAGGCATACTGCTCGGCATCCTGGGAAGCGCGGGACTGATCGCGTGGACGGATGCCTTTGCGGACGGTGTCATAGAAGGGCGTATGGAGGTTCGCTTTTCGCTCCATCCGGCGATTCTTGTCCTTGCGTTTGCCGGCACGTTTGTGACCGTGTTTCTCTCTGCCTGGATGCCGGCCAGAGCATTGAGCCGCCTGACACCTCTGGAGGCTGTGCGCGGCGCGGCGGAAAAGGGGCTGAAGAGGGGGAAAAACTCCCGGATTCTGAAACTTCTGTTCGGCGTGGAGGGAGAACTGGCAGGAAATGCCCTGAGAGCACAGAGAAAGGCTCTGCGCATGGCAGCCCTTTCACTGACACTGTCATTTCTGGCCTTTGGGTTTGTGCAGTGCCTGTTTGCAGTTATGACGCTGAACACGGATCTGACGTATTTTGACGCTTTTCGAAATTCCTGGGATGTGATGGCTGTCGTAAAAAATACGGATATCGGAGAGCTGGAAAGTACAGAAGCCTTGCAGAGCCTGCCGGATGTACGGGATGTCATGGTGTATCAAAAGGCATCTGCAAAGCGGCTGGTGACGAAGGAAGAGCTGAGTCATGAATTCCTGGAAGCAGGAGGCTTTGAGGGGGCTTCGGAGCGGTATGTGATGGAGACGGAAGCAGGATGGCTGGTCAACGCGCCGGTTTATATTCTGGACGATGAAAGCTTTCTGGAATACTGTGGACACACAGGCATAGAACCGAGCCTCGATGGAGCCGTGATTTTGAATCAGGTCAGGGACGATACTGATCCGAATTTCCGGATACGGACCTTCTTCCCGTATCTTGAGGAAGGGCAGAAGACTACCGTCCTGCGCTGCTCTGGAAATGAGTCTGCGGCGGCGGAGATCCCGGTGCTGGGATACGCGGAAGAATTGCCGGTCATGCGGGAAGAATATCAGACGCTGGATTACTATGAAATGATACACGTTCTTCCGGCATCACTGTGGGCCGGGATAGAAGAACAGATCGGCGGAACGGAAGAGGACACCAGCATCCGTGTACTGGCAGGAGACAATGCCGGAAATGCCTATACAGTGATTCCGGAAGAGGAAGGACCTACACTGGAAAGACTGAATCGCCTGGAAGCGGAAGTGGTTCAGGCTGTGGGAGAGGGCTTTGAGATTGAGACGGAAAACAGAGTTGAGGATAAGAATGCCAGCGACGCGGCTAATGACGCGATCCGCGCCATTCTCGGAGGCTTCTGCATCCTGCTGGCGGTCATCGGCGTGGGAAATGTCTTTTCCAATACGCTGAGTTTTACCTGGCAGCGCAGGCGGGAAGCGGCCCGTTATCTGTCCGTCGGCATGACGCCGGGACAGCTCTGGAAGATGTTCTGTGTGGAAGCCCTTGTGCTGGCAGGACGTCCGGTGCTGATCAGTATCCCGCTGCTTCTGGCATGTTCCATGCTGTTTATGAGAGCGGCTTATCTCGACCCGGCCCTTCTGCTGCCGCGGGCGCCGGTGCTTCCCATTTTGGCCTTTGCGCTGGCTATCTTCGGTTTTGTGGGACTGGCCTATTATCTGGGAGGCAGACGGCTTATGCGGATGAATCTGGCGGAAGCGCTGAGGGACGAGACCTTCTAGGTCAGAGGATGGGTTCTATCACAGCCCGGAAATACCGGTCAAGCTCCGGGGGAGTCTGCCTCATACGCCCCCGGACCCACCAGAGCACCATTTCCACAAAGCTTCCGGAGACATGGTTGATGAGAAAATCCTGTGGAACAGAGGACTTCCTGCCCATCTCCGGCCGCATGAACTGCTTGCGGATCAATTCGTTCAGGCCGTCTTTAAAATAGCGCAGAAAGATCTCGCTGCTTTCGCCGGAGAGCAGACCGAGAATGTTATAATCGTTTTCCTGCAGGTGCTGCAGGAGATGACAGAATACAGATTCCGGTGCTGTCCCGTCCGAATAGAGGCCGTGGGTGTGGGAGCAGTCGGCTGCGCTGCCGAGAATATGCCCGAAGAGCTCTTCGCACAGCTCTTTCAGCAGATCATCCTTTGTCTCAAAGTGAGCGTAGAAGGTGGTGCGGCCTACATCGGCCCTGTCAATGATCTCCTGGACGGTGATCCGGTTATAATTTTTTTCCGCAAGCAGAGTGCTGAACGCAGAAAATATAGCGTCTCTTGTCTTTTTCTGGCGTCTGTCCATATGCATTCCTTTCCCGGCGGCCCTTAGATTTTGGGCTGTCGTTTTTAGACTCTCTGTTTTGGGGCTTCCCCTTTTCTGCCTTTCCCGTACAGATTCCCCCATCTGTTCTGTAAAGAACAGAGCGAAAAAAATATCCATTGCAGCCGGCAGATTTCAATTTTAAAATAAAAGTGAACAAAGTGTTTGCTAACAAATTTATTGTACGGTAAATTGGAGAAGGCGTCAAGACGCTGACCGGTACTGGAAGGGGGAGCTTTAATGTTAAAGAAAATCAACGATTTACTGGCCGGAGGGCCCATGACAGCAGTCAGCGGTGTGTGCCTGGCCTTGAGCCTCTGCGCGCTCTGGATGAACCTGGACCTGCCGGTTGATCCGGCCTGGGTGTCTGTGGTTATAAGCGGACTGCCGCTGCTGTATCTGGCTGTGTGGAGAATCATTTACAATCCGGGAATCCGTAAGATTTCCTCTGCGCTTCTGATTACAATTGCCATGTTTGCGGCTCTTGCCATCGGCGATCTGTTCGCGGCGGGAGAAGTAGCTTTTATTATGGCTGTAGGCGCGATTCTGGAGGATATGACCACAAAACGGGCCAGAAAAGGGCTGAGACAGCTCATCAGCCTGGCGCCGGTTCAGGGAAGAAGAATCCGGGACGGCAGGGAAGAGATGATACGGGCGGAGGAAATCCGTCCAGGCGATATTCTGCGGGTTCTTCCCGGAGAGACGATTCCGGCTGACGGAAGAGTCGCCAGCGGAGAGACCTCCGTGGATCAGTCTGTTATGACAGGGGAATCACTTCCTGTGGATAAAGGTGTGGGAGATGAGGTCTTCTGCGGCACGCTCAACTGTTTTGGCGCGATTGATCTGGAGGTTGTCAGGGAAGGGGAGGACAGCTCTCTCCGGCAGATGATCCGCCTGGTGCAGGAGGCGGAAAACAGACAGGCGCCTATGCAGCGGATTGCGGACCGATGCGCCAGCTGGCTGGTACCTGCAGCTCTCCTGATTGCCCTGGGAGCTTATATTGCAGCAGGAAATATAGTGACAGCGGTTACGGTTCTTGTGGTGTTCTGCCCCTGTGCCCTGGTACTTGCCACGCCTACCGCCATTATGGCAGCCATCGGCCAGGCGGCAAAACATGGTGTGATTATCAAATCAGGAGAAGCCCTGGAAAACATGGGAAAGGTGGATGTGATCGCTTTTGATAAGACCGGAACACTGACCTGCGGAAGGCTGGCGGTCAGCGATATTCTGCCCCTTGGCAGCTCCATCAGTGAGGAGAAGCTTCTTGAGCTGGCGGCTTCTGCCGAACTGAAGAGCGAGCATCCTCTGGCAAAGGCTATAATCTCCTTTGCGGAAGAGCGGGAGATGATTCTCACAGAGCCGGAGGTCTTCCGTATGATGGCGGGAAGAGGCGTCTATGCGGAGCTGTCCGGGAAAAAAGTGCTGTGCGGCAGTGAAAGGTTTCTGGAAGAACAGGGCGTGGCAGCAGACAGGGAAACCCGGAATTTCCTGGAGCGGCTGCGCGTCCAGGGAAAGGCGTCCCTGCTTGTGGCGGAAGAAGGAAGATGTATCGGAATCATAGCTTTGTCTGATGTGCTGCGTCCGGAAGCAGAAGAAATGATCCGGCAGCTGCATGACATGCGGGTCCGTACTGTACTGCTTACAGGGGATAACAGGAAGACAGCCGCTTATTTTGCGGAACAGGCTGGTATTACGGAGGCCCGTGCGGAGCTTCTGCCGGAGGAAAAGGTAAAAAGTATCAGGGAGCTTCAAAGGGAGCATCACGTCTGCATGATCGGAGACGGAGTCAATGACGCGCCTGCCCTGAAGACGGCAGATGTCAGCGCGGCAATGGGAAGCATGGGGAGCGATATCGCGGTGGACGCCGCGGATATTGCTCTGATGGGCGATGACCTTTCCCGAATCCCCTACCTGAAGCGGCTGTCAGATGCCACGGTGAAGACAATCAAAGCCAGTATCGGCATGTCTATGACAATCAATTTTGCGGCGATCATCCTTTCGGTTCTGGGGATGCTGAATCCTACCACTGGAGCTCTGGTCCATAACGCAGGCTCCTGTTTTGTGGTACTCTTTGCGGCTCTTTTGTATGACAGAAAATTTTAGCGCCCATGCAGGGTAGAATTGCGCTGGACAGACATGCGCCGGACAGACATGCGCCGGACAGATAGGTGCCGGACAGGCAGGTACCGGATAGAGCCGCGCCAGACGGCTCTGCACCAGATACATCGGTGTTATATACATCTGTGCCGGTTCTGCTTAGGCCGGGAGCAGCAGGACGGGATCAGGAAAGAAAAAAGAGTATGAAAAATGGCGGCATAACAAAGCCGCCATTTTATTCCCATATGATGAGATACGACAGATGAACCGCCGCTCCCGGAACTTATTTCAGCAGAGAAGAAGGAACATAGCCTTCCAGCTGGCTGCCGTTCTGCGTGAAAGAAATCTTGGTCCATTCCTGGCCGTCTTCCCCGGTTACTTTTTTGATAATCGCTACCTTCGTGCCATTTTCCAATGTAGCGCGGATATCCGCGTAGGGAGAGGCGTAGGTGCGCACCTGGGCTACTGCGGAGGAACTGCCGCCGGAAGAGCTTCCCGAAGAAGAGCTGCCGGAAGAAGTGTTCCCTGTGCTTCCGATGTTCAGCAGATCGCCGCGGATATAGCCGGTCATGGATACGCCGCCCGAATTGTAAGAAATCTTATACCATTTTCTTCCGTCATCGCTTCCTGTCTGCTCGCCGATGATAGTGACACCGGTTCCCTGGGAAAGCTTGGAGCGGATGTCGCCGTTCGTGGAAGCCCAGGTGCGGATATTAGCCACAGCAGGGCGGATGGAGGCTGGCGTATTGGAAGCCGTGCCGCCGGAGGAGCTTCCTGATGAACTGCCGGAGCTGCTCTCGGAGAGCAGATCGCCGCGGATGTAGCCGCTCAGCTGATAGCCTCCGTCAGAATAGGAAACCTTGTACCAAAGCTGGCCGTCATCGCCGGTCTTGGAAGAAATCAGAGTTACAGTAGTGCCTCGGGTCAGACGGGATCGGATATCTCCGTTGGTAGACGCCCAGGTTCTGACGCGGACCACATCGCCGTTTACGTATCTGGTTCCGGATACATCAGTAGTGCCGGAGGAGCTTCCCCCAGGATTGGTCTCTACCAGCAGATCGCCGCGGATATAGCCTTCCACTGTGTTTCCGTTCTGGGTAAAGGAAACCTTGTACCAGGTACGTCCGTCATCCGCTCCTGTCTTGGAGGACAGAATGTTTACAGTGCTCCCTCTGTTCAGCCGGGTGCGGATGTCAGCGTTGGTGGACGCGTAAGAACGAACAATTGCCACGCTTGGCTTTACATATCGGGTGCCGGAGGCAGAAGAAGAGCCTCCCGAGCTGCTTCCGGAAGAGCCTCCGGATACCGTGCCGGATACATTGAGCAGGTCAGCCCGGACGAAGCCTTCCCGGGCTTCGCCATTGTATGCGAAATATACATCATACCATTTCAGGCCATCATCTCCGGTGGTATCACTGATGATAGTGACCTTGGTTCCCTGCGTCAGTTTGCAGACGATGGATGAATTGGTAGATGCGGAGGAGCGGACATTCAGAATCCGGTTTTTCACGGTTCCGGTGGGACGGGCCGCGCTGGAGCGCAGAGCAGGTCCCATCAGGATCAGGCAGAGTGAAAAGACTGCCAGAAGCAGGAGCAGAAGCCGTTCCTTTTTTCGGGTTTTCAGTATCGTCATTATAAGATTCCCCCTTGAAGCTTTTGTATATTCAGGCTGCGCTCTGTACAGCGCAGCACTGTGAGTTCTGTAACCAGTATAATCGCCGGGCATGGAAAAAGCAAGAAATCCGGCAGAGTATTAAGAAAATTATAAAAATTTCGATAAAAATCCGTTACAGGCGTACTATTCCACCTGGCGCAGAGCGGAGATGTCCGAATCGATAACCAGAGAATAATTAGTATAGTAGACCACAAAGCCAGGTTTGCCGCCGCCCGGTTTTTTGACATGCTTTTTCTCCACATAATCGATTTCCACTTTATCGCCGCCCCGGTTTTTGGAGTAATAGGCTGCCAGGCGGCCTGCCTCTTCGAAAGCCCTGTCAGGGAGCTCCCGGCCTTCGCTTTTTAAGATGACATGGGAACCGGGCACACCTTTGGCGTGGAACCACCAGTCGTTGCCGGAGGCGAACTGGAAGGTCAATTCATCGTTCTGAAAATTATTTTTTCCTACGTAAATATCAAAGCCGTCACTGGACAGATAATGGTAGGGACGGGAGGAGAGCTTTGGCTTTTTCCCGCTGTTCCGGCCGCTTTTCCGGCGGATATAGCCATATTCTACAAGCTCTTCCCGGACAGGCGCCAGGTCTTCCTCCGTCAGAGCCATATCGAGGGCGGTCTGGATGGATTCCAGATGTTCTATCTCGTTTCTGGTTTCCTCCAGAAGCTTTGTCACAGCCTCAAAGGTCCGTTTCAGCTTGCCGTATTTGTCAAAATACCGCTTGGCATTCTCCTGGGCAGTCAAGGTACTGTCGAGAGGAATGGTAATCTCTTCATTAGTATAATAATTGAGAGCCTGCATGGAGCGGGCACCCTCCGGCACTCCGTAGCCATAGGTGTGGATCAGTTCTCCCCAGACCTTGTATTTTTCCCGCTTTTCCGTGTCCTGAAGCTGCTTTAGCTGCAGATCGTATTTCTTTCTGGTGCGCTCCAGAGCAGTCTGTACGACGCGGCGCAGATCCGCTGACTTCTGATGAATCCGGGTCAGAGTATTTTTAACGGCGTAATAGGATTCCAGAAGCCCGGACATATCTTCAAAACTCTGAGCATCCAGATCCTCATACATGGTCAGAGGCACGGCGGAGAACTCGGCAGGTTCCTTCCCATTATAATAAATCCTGGGTGTAAAATCTTCTCCCTTTATGTTTTCCATAAGCCGCAGAAGCTGGTGCTGCAGCATATCCCGCTCCCTGTTTTCCAGAGCCGCCGCCGGACGGGCAGATTCCAGGAAGGAACGATGACAGAGTTCCTCGGCCATGGCAGGGGAAAGGCCGGTCAGGGAGGTGTAAATCGCTTTACCCAGCGGCGCGGGCTTCGCGCAGACCGCCTCGATCATTTCCGCCGGGGAGGCCGTGAGAGGATCGAGTTTATCCTGCGTATGGGGAATAAAATAAGTCCGTCCAGGGAGAACCTCCCGTACAGAGCTGACAGCCAGCGACACGTGCTTGATGCTGTCCAGAATGGTGCCGTCTTCCCGGCAGAAGATTAGATTGCTGTGCTTTCCCATGAGTTCCGCGATAAGATACTTGCGGCAGAGATCGCCCATTTCATCCAGGTGCTCGATCTCAAAACGAAGAATACGTTCCAGAGAGGGCTGTGTGACTGCAGTGATGCGTCCTCCGCCCAGATGTTTGCGAAGCAGCATACAGAAACCCGGCGCCGTCATCGGCGCGTTCTTGTTCTTTTCTGTCAGATAGACAAGAGGCAGACTGGCCGAGGCCGAGAGCAGCAGCCGGTACTGGGCTGCGTTGTTTTTTATGGTCAGCAGGAGCTCATCCGCTTCCGGCTGGACGATTTTGGTGATGCGTCCGCCCACAAGCCGGTCGGAAAGCTCCTTCCTCAGACATGCGATTGTGATCCCGTCAAATGCCATGATGATTCATTACTCCTTTATGTTGTATCAGATTTTACGCGGGCCTCAGGGCAAAGCTTTCCCGCTCAGACCGCTGTGCCGGTTTTTGCATAATGCAGAAACTCTTCTTCCGTTCCATGAAATACGTTCATATCAATAAAGCGTTCTTCTCCCTGATATCCGTCCAGACGTTCCCGGTTGGTGTACTGCCAGAAGGTCCATTCGCGCCCGTCAGACAAAGAGGGGTGAGTGACCACATCACGGATCCAGATATCATACTCTTTATAGTCTCCGGCAAGGTAAAGCTCATAGGAAGCTTTGGTGGCATAGAGGACAGGGCTGAGACCGTAATGGTCTTCCAGCCGTGCCAGCAGTATATCCAGCTGTCCACGCACTTCTTCCCGCCCGGGAGGATTTTCTGCTTTGTCACCATAGAATTCCAGATCAATGACCGGGGGAAGCATTCCTTCAAAAGCCTCCACATTCCGGATAAAATTTTCTGCCTGGGTATCCCCGCCGGAGTCAAAGCTGAAAAAATGGTAGGCGCCTACCCGCAGTCCGGTTTTCCGGGCTTCCTCATAATTGTAAGCAAAGCGGGCGTCCACATGGGAGCTGCCTTCCGTAGCCTTGATAAAGGCAAAAGAGATTTCCTGCTCCGCGAGAACCGGCCAGTCAATCTCGCCCTGATATTTTGAAACATCCACGCCCCGCACCGGATAGCGTTCCCGGGAAGGGTTGTTTAAAAGAAGATATCCGTTCCAGACAAGAAAGGCCAGGACGAAAGCGCTTAGGAGAACGGCTGCCAGAAGTGAATACAGAAGCCGCCGTTTCCTTCTGAAATATATATTTGCCATTTTTCTGGTTCCTTCCAGTTTATCTCTTACAGTATACTTGAGGCGTCCTGCAATTTCAACTGTAAATGCCATTGGAGCTTTCCTGACACGGAAGAAGGAGTAAAACGGAAAAAAATCTTCGGGTAAGGACGAAAACCTTGACACCTTTTCCAATTTCAACTACAATATAATCCAAATGATCTGTACAAAGACAGAAGGTCTGCGCCATGAGGGTATGGCGCAGGCCGGATTTACTACGACCTGATAACAGTACAGCACAAGTAAAATAGAAAAGAGAATACCACTATGGTGAAGAGCATGACAGGATTCGGCCGCTGCGA
>ERZ1643249.4011-NODE-4011-length-12615-cov-19.511465_pt1 | contig 12615 bp, 10 predicted proteins | sample MGYA00579263_ERZ1643249 | MGnify/ENA primary metagenome ERZ1643249 (study PRJEB29033, sample SAMEA4952264) | chicken gut metagenome | biome: Broiler Chicken; feature: Gastrointestinal Tract; material: Caecum | place: Ireland | collected 2018 | study: Broiler...
ACCCTCACAATGCCCGTCAGCAACAGCTGCATCAAGGCTTTTTTCTTTTGTTTTTCCTGTTCAATATTCTGCCGGAGTAAGTCGATTTCCCGATCAGCGGTGGAAAGGATTTCGGCAATAGCGGTTTGTTCTTTCACGTCTGGTGGATAAAAAACCTTAATCTTCTTAAAATTCTCATATTTTAGGTTTCGAGTATCGTCTACTAAGCCTTGCGAAAAACGATAAAACAGAAAGATAATCTCCGGCATTTTGAAAAGATACGCAAAGTACTTTGCATTAATTGATGAATTCGGTTTCAAAATTGTATAAGCCGGACTAACAATACCATCATAGTTGGAATACGCTGAAACTCCCTGCCACATTCGCATTGTGTTATATCCAATATCTCCAACGCAAACTCTCAAATATTTTGATTTATCATTGCTAGAATTGTCTTTCAAATCCAACTCTTTTCTTGGAATGATGCCTTGTGTTCCCGTAATGGCTAGCATCTCTAATCCTTCGCAGTTTGTTTCTTTACGTTCAAGAAACAACTTTCCTAGACGTTCCGTTTTCCATTCACCACTAAACCCCGGCAAACGCTTTTTGCTGGTCAAAAGCTGTTGCATGAAATACTTTTTCTGCCGCTTCTTTTTGGTAAGGCGCTTTTCTTTCAACTCAATCACCTTGTCTTGGGTCATCAAGATCGCGGCAATTTTTCTTTGTTCTTCAATGGACGGCAGTATAATTTTGCTCTTTAAAAAGCGATTTTGTCCCAAAGTTTTGTTTCGTCCTGCTCCTCCTGGAGATGCCGCTTCTAGAATATTGGTTCCGCGCTTTGTTAAAAAATAATAAACCAGGTAATTGATATCAACTCTATCATTTACAGGACGGTACATTGGAAAACGATGAGAACCAACCATTCCTACTTCAGATTGTGTGGTCTTCCCAATTGCCTGTTCCCATGCGAAAACAATATTAACTATAAAGCAGTCCGGCTCAATCCAAAAGACAGCCTTATTTTCCAATGCTTCTCCCGTAACAGGTTCTTTATAGAAAAGTCCCTTTCCGTGGGAACGAATACCGATTTGTGTGTACAATTCGTTTGGCTCAACCTCAACAGGCCTTTCAATACGTTGGAGGCAGTCTCTAAGCATGTGCACTTCCCAGTCAACAGGAAGAATCCCTACTTTTGTTTTTTTGTATCCATCCGGAATATTTCCGTGCCGAATCTGCTCAATTATATCTCTTGTTCTTAATTTCATTTTTGCTCACCATTCTCTTGACTCAAATTAACAATGGTTTCTGCAATACTATCCTCTTGCTTCTGATGTTTTCTCTTTCGCATTTTATAAAACCAATCTGGAATAAGAAAACCTACTTCTCGTCTTTCTCGAATCTTATATTGCAAATCAATCAATTCTTGTTTTATAGACACATTGTTATCCCCTGATAATTTATTTTCAATTTTATCGCAAAAAGCATCGATTTCCTTCAAAAGTGAATTACTTTTAATGACCTCTTTACAGACAGAATATATATATTCTACAAGTGGTGTTAACCATGATAAAATACATATTAACTTTATAAAGTTTGGGTTGACGATAAACATACTTGCAATCATAGCAACAACTGCAACTAATAAAATACCAAGTTGAAGACAAATATAAGATTTATGCAAGCCGTAGTCCCATCTTACATTTTCTCGTTGACAGTGAAAAACCTGAGCTTCACCTGGCAAAGAAGAGTAATCACTATACCAATTTTTCATATCAGAAGTATCTACACCTAAGAATTTACTTGTCGTCTTTGCAAGATCGGTCTTATTGGGCAATTCACCCCATTCAGATGTAGCCCCCCCTATGATTGAGGAAAAAAGCGTTACATCAATATATTGTTGTATAGAAGCAGCGTGTTTTTTATGAGATGAAATATAACCATCTGAGTATTTGTTAAACACAACCAAGCTCACTGCAAATAAACTGGATAAAGCAGATAGTGTATCACAGTCCAAAATAGACACAACAACAGAAAAGATCGCAAACGCAAGAGTCATGATTGACTTCAACCGATTGGCTCTTTTGGCCTGAGAATATTCATCTCTTTGTGCCAACTGACATTCGAGTAAAAATTTTTCATTCTGCTGGGCATAAATATTGTTATCCATATGTTGGGAAGTCGCTTCCAAAAATTTCACCCCACTTTTTAATTGCTTCTTTATGGTTACTAGCCTTTTCTTGTTCCCAGGCTTCACAGGCCTTTTTGTAGTCAGTCTGCGCCTTTTGCTGAAGGCACAGTTTATCATCTACACTAAGGTTATTGATATCACCTTGTATCTCTTTCATGTCATATACTGGACTCAAAATATGACTCGCTAAATAATTTAACGCATCGCGAAAACGAAAATCGATATACTCACTCAGTTCTGTTTGGGAATCTGCAAAATTTATAATCATAGTCTCGAGCATATATGACGGTAGTGTTTTTGCGTTCTTTACTTTATTCCATTTTTTGCAAAGGCGGATTAACTCCAACACGCGCCCATCTTTACTTTGGTTTGTGCTTGTAACATGCTCTTTGTCTTTATCGGGAGCTGTCTTTTTCCAATTGCCATTTCCGTTCGGAATTAAATAGTATGACCTACCATCACTTTCTTCCACCGTATGAAAACATGGTACAATATCAAAAGACCATTCCTTTGATTTAAGATTTAAAATAATGGCTTCACCGTTTCTGCGAATCTCAGAACGAGAATATTCCCTTACCGATTCTAATTTTTTCTTAAATTTATTAGATACCTGAGTACTGTTAAGTGTTCCGTCTTCACGTGTACAATCTTTTTGTGCTTCATTAGTTGTACTTGCAGTTATTCTGACTTCGTCCCATGGATCATCGGAGTAATACTTTGCACCATTAGCAGCAATACCAATCATCAAATCCACATCATCAAGTTCACGGCATTTGGTTCTTCTCGCAAATGAACCAAAGTGTACATTAAAGCTATCACACAAATCAAAGAAACCGTCTCTATTATCAAATTCAGCGATATTATCAAGCAGGTTGTCTCGACTCGTTCTTGCTTTACATACAACATCCGGATCAAGATTGACGATATCTTTCATAAATTCAACAAATGCATTGTTAACTGTTGTAGCCAACTTCCTTTACCTCCCTAAATTCCTAATTCATCCAGATATTTTTTCATCTGCGTTTGAACATTAACTAGTTCAGCCTCAATACTGGCAATACTCCGCTGTACCTCATCAATATCCACCAGTTCTTCTTCCTCAAAAGTATCCACATACCGGGGGATATTCAGGTTGAAGTCATTCTCTTTGATCTCGTCGAAGGAGGCTACATAACTATACTTATCCTTGTTCTGCCACACTTGATAGGCCTCCACAATGCGTGTAATGTCGCTGTCTCGCAGAATATTCTGGTTCTTGCCCTTCTCGAAGTTTCCATCCCCGGAAGCATCAATGAACAACACATCTCGGCAAGTGCGATTCTTCTTGAATACCAAAATACAGGCTGGGATTCCAGTGCCGTAAAATAGATTGGCCGGTAACCCGATAACCGCATCCAGCAGATTCATTTCCACAAGCTGACGGCGTATTTTTCCCTCGCTGGCTCCGCGGAACAGGACACCATGTGGCAACACCACTGCCATGCGGCCATTTTCCGCATCTAAGCTGGAAAGCATGTGCAACACAAAGGCATAATCGCCTTTGGAAGTGGGCGGTACTCCCCAATCAAAACGGTGATACCGATCCAGTTCAGCGGACATTTTTTTCTTGCCCTTACTGTTTACCTCTGCTTCCGATAAGAAACCACTATCCCATTTATCCAGACTGAATGGGGGATTCGCCACCACGACTTGAAATTTCATTAAATTATCATTCTCGACATTCTGAGGATTGGAGAGGGTATCTCCCTGCCAAATTCTAGCATCATCCACACCGTGCAAAAACATATTCATTGTACAGAGAGCCCAAGTCTGTGCGTTGAGTTCTTGTCCATAAATAGCAACTTTTCCACTGGGAACTTTCTTATACGCTTTCAACAACAGGCCACCGCTCCCGCAGGTAGGATCATAGATCCGGTCGTTCTCCCTGGGCTTTACCAATGAGGCCACTAGCTCAGAGACCTGACTGGGCGTGAAAAATTCTCCGCCCTTCTTTCCTGCGTCAGAGGCAAACATAGCAATCATGTATTCATAGGCATCCCCAATGATATCGTCAGCACCCAGCTGACTTGGTCGCAAATCAAGACCATTGAAGTCCTCCAGCAGATTCCTCAAGGTTGTATTCTTCTCTTTGGGCTCACCAAAATCCACCTGGGAATTAAAGTCAATGGCCCGGAACACATTGCGCAACTTTCCGCTGTTATGTTCCTCAATATAGTTCAGAGCCACATTGATTTTCTGGCCGATTTCAGCATCATTTCTATTGGTATAAAGATAGTCGAAAGTGGACTGCTCGTCCATTGAAAAACGCTCTCGACTCATGGCACGCTCTACTCGGCGCATATCACCATCATATTGTTTGATATAGTCCTCTCGTTTCTCCTTAGAGACATCGCTTAGGTATTTCACGAACAGCATGGAAAGAATATAATCCTTATAGCGGGAGCTATCGATCTTTCCACGAAAACTATCACAGGCATTCCACAGAACCTGTTCAATATCTTTTCTCGTTGTCATCTTCATTTTCCTCTCTTTTCTCTTTTGTATTCCTGATCTAACAGACTCGAATACAACTTTTCTTTTTCTGCTGCCAATTCTTTAAGCAGCTGACTTTCCTTCTTTGCCAGCAAATTTAGCTGTGCAATTTTTTGCTGAACCTCAATAGGAAGAAGCACAAGCTCAAAGTCCATAAGAAATTTTGCTTTTATTGCTCCAAGCATATTACTAGTCGTATTCTCGTAGATTTTATGCCTCACCTTTTGGGTATTAAGCAACCAAAAAAGATACTCTGGGAGCAACCGTTTATCTTCTATTCGAATCACCACAAAGTTTGAGGATATCACCATTCCTGATGTAGTGTCATCTATCAAAACTGCCGTATAAGGTGCAGTAAGACGGACAACAATATCTCCCTGCCTGGAAAGGTACTCTTCCTTCAGTGACTCTTTCGCTTCATAGATATCCGCTTTGTGTAGGTCAATGTTACCCTCCTGCTGAATGCAACGTAAATTGATTAAAGGATACCGGTAATCTGTCGGCTCCTTGGATTGTTTTCTTGACAAAACCAATCCACTGCGGACACCCGCAAGACTCTGCAATTTCATCTCATCACCTCGTTTGTCATGGTTGATAAATGACAGATGTCATCTAAAAAAATACTCTCCTTAAGATAAACCTATTATATTTTAACCAATTGAATTTGTCAAGAATAAGTTTGTCATGATACAAAAATAACATCACAGACATATCACAATATACGCTTCGTTATATTTCAAAAATATCCACTAATTGATTTCCAGACTTTCTTTTCACCTTTAATTATTTTATTCAAAAAAGCATCCCTTTATATATAGGTATAAATGCTACTCTTAAACTGAGTCTCAGTGGCTCGCTTTCTAGTTAACAAACATAATAAAGGAATGCTTAATCGAATTGTAGAAAATTAAAAACTCTTCAAGTAAAAATAATTATTCATGCTAGTAGATCAAATTAATGGCCAATCACATTTCCATATTGTCGTCCGTCTAAAGTTGTCCATTCCCTACGACCATTTGCAGACCTCCCTCCAACAATACCAGCGGCCGCAGATGGACTATCAAAACTATAATCTTGTGTAAAAACGCCATCAACAATAATCCCGTTATCTATCAATATTTTTCTTGCCTCCACATATGATGGCTGACAACTGGGTGTAGTATCTATAGAGATAGTGCTTCCAGCTTTAACAATAAAATTTCCATTAGTTCCAGCATATCCGGTAGCATTACATCCTCGAATTGCGATATGGAAGATTAACTTTTCGGATTCTGCTACTTCTTCTGATGGATCAATTTGCAAATCCCATTTTTCAGAAAACAACCTCATTAACATTTTTTGACGACTAGCTACAATTTCAGGAGTCCAAGAATTTTCATTTATTACTTGTGTAGTTAACGTATATGATGTTGTACCTCCTTTGTTCTGAAAGTAACTTCTTTTTTTTGTAACAAAATCATAATTCTGAGCCGCCGAATTATGCTTTCGCGTCAAAGGTACAAGATTTGCAATACGATTCAACCAATATTTTCGTTCTTCTTGATCTGGCCACACAATATTCCATTCACTATTTATCTCCGGATTTTGCGGAAGTACATGCTCGATTGTAAATAATTTCACATCGTATTTTGCCCCGCCATCAGAAACAAATGAATCCAAACGTTGAACAATATAATTGCGTCTTCTAGAAGGCATTGTATAAATCTCTCCATTTAATGCTTCGTAGAAAGAGCGTTTTTCATTTGCAGTTAATTCTATTGATGTTAATGGCTGTTCTAAACTATGTGTTGGATTGCTATCCATTTCCGCCAAAATCCACTTATAGCGATCCATACGATGATTTACATCTTGTGCAGTTGCATGAAGAAATGAAGCTAAGCGTTCTAATTTCTTAACAAACCACAAAACATATTCTGAATCATGCGGATGTTCTGCGAAAAATTTAATTGCCGGTGGCATCCAATCATAATTATCTATCTTATTCAGCCAATATAAAAAACCGTTTATTTCGTCTACCCTTGAAGAAGCCATATATTCAGAATTTTTCAGCATCGTATAGGCGTCCGCATATGGAGTTAACACATTGTCTATTAGTCCTTTGGGGCTTGTGCCTTTTACCACATACAAACGAAATTCTTCTAATAACCCTTTTTTAGGACGTTCTTTAGCAAAAATAGTTCTAGTATGGGTAAATACTTCATTGAATCCTTCACGCCCAGTCTCATTTTCCAGGTCTTCCCACTTTTCAGTATATTTCTGTTGCTCATCTTCGGGAATTTCTCCAATAATTTCTGACTTAATAATATCAATAGGAAGCAAATCCAGTCCTCGACTATTCATCACAGAAAAAACACGAAAAGCAGAAGCTTGGCTATCTGTGCTTACAGATACTAGAAAACATCTATTCAAAAGGAAGCTACTGAATTTAATTAATTCATTCTGATCACCTTCAAAATATAACTCAAATTTTTCCAGTAATTCCTTACAGTTCTCTTGAATATGCTGTTGTGCTTCTGTTGGAAGTGTCGCCCTATCAATACCAAGTAATGATGTAATATGTACTTCTTGAATGTATTTATTAAAGAAGTCCTGATCCTTTTGACGAAGATGTACTCGTGGTCTAGCCGGAATACCTGCAAGTATATTTCCTTTTTCCTGAAGCAAAGCATCACAAGCTTCCCGAGCATCGCCTGTTAATTTTGAAGCCAAAACAGAAAATAAAATTGTTAATGTTGTAAGGCGTTGCTGTCCATCAATAACATCAGCATGCGGTTTATCCTCCGCTTTAATAAGAACTATTGTACCAAGGAAATAATTATCTGTTGCTTCTGTCTTATAAAATTCATATAAATCATCAAATAAAATTCCTGTCTCTTCTTTAGTCCAAGCATAAGGTCGTTGGTAGGCTGGTATATGATATTCAAAATCCGAACTAAAAACTTTTAGTAGAGGATACTCTTTTCCTGTAATTTTACTACTCATTCTATTTCTCCATTTAGTATTTTTTCAATATAATCAACTATGTAATTACGCTGCCAATTCAAATATTTGTCTTTGCTCTAAAATAACCCCTTAGTTTTATAATGGATAAAATACTATTCACTAGCAATGCAAAATTCATCTTCTGTTATTTTTACTTTATTATCATTAACAAACTTGAGTATAGGCAGCTAACCAATATTTCTAACTCTTCAGAAATAACTGGATATTTCCAAACCATAAATTAAAACTGCATTAAGTAATATAATATATCCTACATTAACAAAAACTCATCGGAGTCTGAAGACTCTATACTGTATGTACTTTTTGTTGGCCCCATAAGCATTTCATCTGGGTCAGATGTTTCTATCGCTCTTGTTTCTACAGTATTTTGCGTGACTCTAAACTCATCTGGATCTGAATTCTCTATAGAATGTGTTAAATATGTTGGATCTTTCATTACAAATTCATCCGGATCACTTATCTCTATATTCTCTGTCAATATTGTTGGAGAAACTAAAGAACTCTCCTGCTGAAATACTTCAAATTCATTTATACTTGCGTATTCACTTAATACATGTTTTTTTAAACTGTTTTCCATAATTATTCCTCCAAAATAATCTTCATCTCTTTTTCTTTCAAACCGTTATCCGTTATCCAGACAAATTTTTGGCACCTAAATTATTCTAATTTTTCCCTAATATCTATTATATCTGTATCATTATATAAAACAAGAACTCTTTTGTACTCATTTTCTTGTAGTTCTGCAAGTAAACGATTCCATCTAATTGCCGACTCATCATACGTTTTTTCAATTAAATTTGTCTCAACAGTATACACACGATCATTCATTGATTCATTATCTGTTTTCCTAATATTTTGTACTACAGCAAAAAAAATTATAGAAACAAAAATGACAATTAAAACCCAGGTTTTAATATACATAACAAAAGACACATACATATCTGCTTTTTTCATAATTTGTTGCCAATCAAAATAAATTTGCCAATTTTGTTCTTTGGATTTTTCTTTACTATTCTTCAAATCTCTGAATGCGCTTTTTTCAATCCCTCTAACATTATTTGCCTGAAATACCCATGCACATAAATTTATATTTGCATATATCAATACTGCAAAAACAATTTTATTAACCGTATCTATAGTTCCAAGTTTACTCCAATCAAACAGTGTAATTAGAATAGGTATAACAGCAACTATAATCGTGGTAAACGCATTAATTTTATTAAAACTAGTTTCTATTCTTGACTCTTGTTCTTCTAAATGTCGAAGTAGCTCCTCTTTCTCAATAGTTTTATCATTTTCACTCAGTGTATCATAATGCTGTTTATAATCATTTTCTAACTGTTTCACTTTATCTTCCGATATTTTAAATCTATCCATTTGGGAAAATTGTATCACTCTAAATATAATAACCTTTTTATCGGATTGAAAAATCGGAACAGAAACAAACTGAATCTTTTTTTCTCCAAACAAAATATTAATTAAACTCAAATAATATTTATGCGATTTTTCTATCTCTTTCTCGGATACCGAAAACACAAGTTCGTCTGTTATAGCCAGAAAAGGCAAATAGGTCCATATATTGAATAGTAAATTAACAAACCACATATTTAATCTTCTCCTTTTTAATCAACGAGATATTCAACTATTTTCTTTGATATATTGATACCTAATTTTTGTTCCAGCCATAACCATTGTCCATTTGGATTAATTTCAAGAAATATCCATTCATCATCTGGAGTTACAATAAAGTCAAAAGCTCCAAAATTCAATGAAAAGTCATCCATCATTTGATAGCACTTTTGGATAACACTATCCGGACATATAATCTCTGAATATCTATGATTGTAATAATCTGCTCTCCAATCAATTTTATTTTTTGTATCTATACGGACTGCATAATATTTTCTTTCAATAACAGTAATTCTTACCTCAAATTGTTTTGAAATATAATTTTGCAAATATATCGGTGTAAGGCCTATGTCTTCATAAATACCTCTAAATATACTTGTTTGATATAATTCCCACCCATTTCTTCCATATGTTTTTCCCGTTGTTAATGGCTTTATAATAGACTCTCCCTTTTTATACAAACAACACTCGGTACAGCTATTTCCTATATATGAATTAGGAACGTTCCATCCATTTTTTCCAGTATATAATAACTGGTATATTTTATTTTCTGTCTTACGAAGAATGGATGGTTTTGTAAGAACTTTACCTTCAAAAGAATCAGCAATTCCGTTAATAATAGAAATAATATCTCTCTGCATCATCAAATGATATTGTGAATCATATGTGCTCAAATCAGGTAGCATAGGTTTTCTATAATAAATGGAATATATGTCACCAGAACTTATTGTGTGGCATTCATTTGAAATCCTCCAATCTTTATTACTTATTACAAATTCATATTCCCCAAATTTATCTACATTGACTCGAAAAAAAGTGGCAACATTCGAATATTTTTTGACAATATATGATGCCGTCTCGTCTATAGAACATGTAATTATCAATACTATTTTTTTCTCCACAATTATTTCCCCCGATATTCTTAAATACAACATTGTTAATTCTTTGATATATTTACTCACAAAAACTTATAATTAATTTTACCAAACCCCCCTCTTTTTGCCAACTTATACATAATCTTTTTCTGTCTTTTTAAATCTCATTTTACTACACCATTTACTACACCATTTTCTTTCAAAATGACGATTTTTGACGCTCCCAGACAAAAAGTAAGAACCCGCAAAAACCTTGTAAAATAAGGCTTTACGGGCTCTGACACCACAGGACAAAACCACCCCAAACGAGCCAAGAGGTGAGTGCTAATTTTCTGTGAAAAATCTGTGAATTCTGTGAATGTCTCTGTGAAGTTGTAAAAGACTACTTAAAAAAGTATAAGTCCTCTACTATAAAAATTCCAGAACAACTGCGATTATCATTAAGATAATAACTAACCACCCGAAAATGGCCAAACCCTTGAACAATTTATTGAAATAATATTTTCCCTTTTCTAAATCTGTGTATATGGAAGATATTTTTTCATCTGTCATATTTTTGTTTCTTACTTCCTCGACATCTATATCTTTTACGAGTTCATCTAAAGTCATATGAAAATAATCGCTCAACATGACTAATCTTTGAAAATCGGGGTATGATTGTCCAGCTTCCCATTTGCTAATAGTTTGACAGGAAACGTCTAACTCCATTCCCAGCTCCTCTTGGGATAATCCTTTTGCCTTTCTTAAATTTACCAGTTTTTCATTAAAATTCATACAGAACCTCCAATAATGTTATTTGTGTTACAAGAAAAGTATGCAGGATAGATTCTTTTTTCTCAAGCAACACTTGTTGTCAATCTGTCAATCAGCATTAACATTAAGAAAATAATTATAGCTTGTAAACAAATATGTCTTCTATCGGAGCTTTCACAGCTCTTGAAATTTCTATCGCCAGTTTCAATGACGGATTGTACTGAGCCTTTTCCAGTCTCATTATACCCATTCCCATTAGCCAGATAACGACAAACAACAGCTTAAAGCCAATCTTATAGGCGGATAGCTGCGCTTTGCGCCGGTTTTCCTGAAAAAGCTCATCTTCTAAGGTATGAGAAAGCTTTCCCTCGAAGAAAAAGCCAAAAAAACCGAAGTACATCTGCCTATTTTACATATTATAGTAACGGGCGTAAATCCCGTTTTGTTTCATCAGAGACTCATGGGTGCCGCGCTCGGCAATTCCGTCTTCCGTGATAACGATGATCTCGTCTGCATTGCGGATGGTAGACAGTCTGTGAGCGATCGTAATCGTCGTTCTGCCTGCCGAAAGTTCTTCAAGACTTTTCTGGATCCAGCGTTCGCTTTCGTTGTCCAGAGCGCTTGTGGCTTCGTCAAGAATAAGGATCGGCGGGTTTTTAAGAAAGACGCGGGCAATGGAAATCCGCTGTTTCTGTCCGCCTGACAGCCTTGCACCCCTCTCTCCGACAAACGTATCGTATCCCTCCGGAAGCTCGCTGATAAAGTCGTGGATGTTTGCCCGTCTGGCAGCCTCCATAATCTCCTCGTCGGAAGCTCCGGGTTTTCCGTATGCGATATTCTCCCGTATTGTTCCGGAAAACAGATACACATCCTGCTGCACCATACCGATCTGGCTTCTCAGACTTTTCAGCTCTAACGTACGCACATCTTTTCCATCGATGGTAATCCGTCCGCCTGTTACATCATAAAATCTGGGCAGCAAAGAACAGATCGTAGTCTTACCGCTTCCGGAAGGCCCTACCAGCGCCACTGATTTTCCCGCAGGAATCTCGAAAGAGACGTGGGAAAGCACCGGCGTATCATCGTCGCTGTAATGGAAGGAAACGTCGTCATAGCGCACTCTTCCCTTTACGTCTGTAAGCGGTTTCGCGTCTGGAGCGTCCGTGATCTCCGGTTCCGTCTCCATTACGTCAAGGAACCTCCGAAATCCAGCAAGACCTTTCTGCATCATCTCAATAAGCTCCACAAGGATCTGGATGGGACTGATAAAGATGCCGATATACAGGGCGTACATTGCAAGATCTGTCACATCCATAAGCCCTTGTGCGATTAAGTATCCGCCGAATACAAGAGTGACAAGATACATCATCCCCTGGAAAAAAAGATTCCATCCCATGAAATTTCCCATACAGCTATAATTGTCTCTTTTGGAAAGAAGAAAGGCGTGATTGCTCTTCTGGAATTTTTTCCGTTCTATTTCTTCATTGGCGAAGGATTGTACCACACGGATACCGGAAAGAGTATCCTGAAGGCTTGAATTAACGTCCCCGATCTTTCTCCTGTTTTCCATAAAGGTTTCCTGCATCCTCTGGTTCTGCCGAAAGGAAAAAACAAACATGCAGAGTACGAGAACCACAAGAGGAAGAGCAAGCCGCC